>Ga0116224_10001057_pt1 | contig 19090 bp, 15 predicted proteins | sample Sb_taG_9_FD_89699 | JGI IMG/M metagenome (GOLD analysis project Ga0116224, IMG submission 89699) | Peat soil microbial communities from Weissenstadt, Germany - Sb_50d_b_LC metaG | ecosystem: Environmental > Terrestrial > Soil > Wetlands > Peat | place: Germany: Weissenstadt | collected 2010-09-21 | reverse complement strand
CCAGTTGCTCGCGCACGGCGGCGGCGTCGGGCTCGAGGCCGCTATCGATGAGCACCAAACCGTCCGAAGTTTCCACCGCGTAGGCCGCGGCGGGCGACGTCCTGCCCAGGAGGAAGACGCCGGGGGCCACGGTGACCGGCGCGGGCAGGAGAACCGGAGCCACCGCCGTCGCATCGGGCGACTGATCCTTGGTGGTCGGGCGCGATCGTGGCCGGAAACCCGGCCAGCCCCCTACCCAGGCGGCCACGGCGGCTGCCAGGATGAGTAACCCGGCCAGTGCCGACTGCCATCCCTTGGGGAGTCGGGTCATGCATTCTCTCCGGCGCCAGGCCGCGCGGGCGTATCGTGAACGACGGCCTTCAAAGCTCATCCTCATGTTTGTTGTGAGCTTATAGGTCAACTGGTGTGGTCGAGGTAGAGCGAAAAGTCATTTCTCGGACAGGCTCCTATAGCCCGTTACAGATGACCTTGCACCAGTGACCTGGCAGCTTCCGGCTGGATTGCAGGTTGTTTATTGATACCACGAGTGCAAGGTCATCTGTAACGGGCTATAGCACCAAACGGTTTTCCTGTTCGATTGTGTAAAGGATGGGACGCGACACAAGCCTGACGCGCCAGCAAAGGATCGCCAGCATCCTTCGCTAGCGCGTCAGGCTTGTGTCGTTCGCCGGGCTTTACAAGAAACTGGCAAGAAATCGTTTGGTGCTAGGGCTCCTGCCCTTCCGCAAGGCGACGGTGCCGCGTCGCCCCCTCGGTGTCGCCCTCCTGCTCGCAGAAGGTTGCGAGCGCCTCGTGCGCCGGCTTGCACTTCTCGTCCAGCCTCAGCGCCCGTTCCAACCACTCCCGCGCCAACTTCGTACGCCCCAACCGCAGCAGCAACCCGCCGATCTCCGCGCACACGTCGGCGGGTTCGGGCGACCTGGAGCGATCCCCGTTCATCAGCTTGGTCAGGCGCTCGACATCCGCCTTGAGTTCGTCGTAGCGGGTCTTTTCGGCCGCTGCCTCCGCGCGGCGGCCGGTCTGGTGCCCCAGAGTCTGATAGAGGGCGTAATGCGCTTCAAGAAGGTACGGGTCTTTCTCCAGGGCCCGGCGCAGCCACGTCTCCGCCTCGGCGTCCTGACCCTCCTCGACAGCCACCTTCCCCCGCCATAGCAACCCCGTGGGGTTGTCCGGTGCGGCAGCCACTACACGGTCGAAGGCCGTCGCCGCCTCCGCCAGGTCTCCTTGCAGGAGACGACAGCGCCCCAGGGCCGCCACCACTTCCGGCCGCTCGGAATGGGTTCGCTGGAGGTACTCGACGTGCGGCAGGGCCTCAGTGGGGTTGTTTTCATCCAGGAGCAGGTCCGCGAGGCGAAGGCGGGTTTCCCATCGCCACGGGGCCAGCTCAAGAGCGCGCTCCCAGTCCGCCCGCGCGGCGTCCTGGCTCTGAAGGCGGTCCCACGTCCAGCCCCGCCGATCGAGCGCGGGCACCGAGTCGGGCTCGCGCTTCAGCCAAAGGTTCAGGCAGCCGAGGGCCGGCCGCAACTGCATCTGCCGAACGTACGCCCCCGACAGCGCTTCCAGAATGGCGGGGGATTCCGGATCGTCAGCCACCACCAGCCGCAGCAATCCGGGGGCCACCGTATCGACGTCACCCGCCTGGACGCGAAGCAACAACCACTCCAGCTGCGTCCCTGCGCTGGCGCCACCGGCCAGCTCAGTGCTCTTATGCAAGTGGACCTCGGCCCGAGGAAAATCGAACTGGAGCCGGGCGACGCGCGCGGCCAGCAGGTGGGTCGAGGCGCTGCGACGCCATACCATCAGGCAGTGTTCCACGTGCCGGCGGGCGTCAGGGTATCGCTCCTCCTTGATGGCGAGGCGCGCGGCCCTCTCCTCAGACTCCGCCCAGAAGTGAACGCCACAGCCGCCTGCCAGGACCAGCAGGACGATGCCGAGGCCCGCCGTCTTCGGCCGCCGGCAGACCGCCGAAACAAGACGCAAGGGGCGTAACGAGAACTTCGCCACGCGGGACAAGGTCGAGGGGAGAGACATGAACGAATTCATACCGACGTAGCCGAGGGGGCGTGGCAAGCCTGAGTGGTGGCACGCCCCAACCCGCCGTCGGGTCGCGGGCTGGGGCCGAACGCAATTTGGTGAACGACCTTGGTCACTCAGTCGGTCAAGTCGAACGTCTTTGGTTCTTGCTTGCCCGTAGTAATCTCCCACGTCAAGCCCGAGGTGCTCGGGTCGGCGTACTTCTTGGGGATCTGGACGTACTTGGGCTGATTGCTAGTGTCGAACTCTGGCTTCTTCACCTCACCGCCGTCCGGCTTCTTCCCCCCAGGGGGCATTTTCATATTGTAACCACCCGCCGCCAACTTCTTGACCGATTCGGTCTCGATTGAGACCTTCTTTGGGCCGGGCGGGACGCCGGAGACGGAGAAAGTACCGTCCGAATTGATGAGGATCTGGTATTTCCCAGCATCGCTGTCTTCCGCCGGAGTAAGGATGATGGTGCCGCCCGTCACTGGCTCTCCCTTGTACGTCACCTTGCCGGTGACGGTGGCTGTCTTGCTGCTGCCGCTGCATCCGGCAAGAAGGAAGAGCGAGAAGTGCAGTCCCAGGAGAGTACAGGCCCAGAAACAGCGCCCATGGAGTATTTTCTTTGTCATGCGAGTCTTTCTTTGGGGCAACATTTTAGCGAGCGGGGGCAGAAGCCGCCCGCTCGCGAAAAAACCAAGGCTTGCGGAGATCGACAGAAAACAGCTGAAATCCTTGCCTTGGGGTCTAAGAGTCTGTTCCAAAAGCCGCTTGCGGCTTAGCGGAAGCCTGAATCTGCTAAGCCGCAAGCGGCTTTCGGAACAGACTCTAACACCAAACGGGAGTGAGCGGGCTGGGCGTAATCGTTGGCCGGTTACACAAGCCTGACGCGCCAGCGAAGGAGCGTCGTCATCCTTCGCTGGCGCGTCAGGCTTGTGTCGCACGCCAAAGTTAACCGACTCTCGGCCGGAAATCGTTTGGGTGCTAGCGCCAAGGCCCCAGTCGTACAGTCGAAAGCTGCGGCCCCGGCCCGCTGGCGGCGACAAGGCGCCGCGATGTTACCAGTCGGGTCCGAGAAGCTGACCGTCGCGCGGCGAGATAGCCCAGGACCACGTCGATTGCGAAATCGAACCGCTGACCAGGCGCGAGCTACCGTCGCCCATGGCGACGCAGATCCCGGCGGTGCTCATCCCCTGCGCTAACGCGGCATTGCAGGTGGCCGGAAGGGGCTTCGACTGGAACAGCTGCACCAATTGCCCAAACTGCGGGTCCGCACCGTTGGGATCCCACCAAGTCGGCGAGTAAAGGTCGGAGCCTGGTCCGCAGCCTTGCCCGCTCTCGCCCCAAATGTGCTGGACACCTTGGCAGATGCAGTACCGTTCCATGAAGGTGATGGTGTTCGAGGTGCCGTCTGGGAACCCGCTCGTGATCGTGATATTGGACCCGCCACCGCCGTTGCCACCGAACACGTACCAGTTCGACGAGTAGCTGGTGGCGCCGCGGCTGCTCCAGGTCAAGTTGTTGCCGGGCATCGTGGGGTCGGCCGGGGCTATGTACGTCTTCACGATGGTATTGTAGGAAGTCCACGACCAGTCATTGGTGCTCTTGTAGATGTTGTCCTGTTCCAGGAACGGCAGCAGGAAGTACTGGAGGGTGCCCTGAGTGGCCGGTTGCCATTGACCATTCGGCCACGGATTGTTGGGTTGAACCGGGAAGTAGCCCACGGCGGGGGGCAGTGCCGAGTTGGTGTCGTTGCAGTTGGCCGTGGCGAGACTCATCTGCTTCAGGTTGTTCAGCGACTGGATGCGTGCGGCCGCCTCGCGCACCTTCTGGACGGCGGGGACGAGCAAGCCGATCAGGATGGCGATGATGGCTATCACCACCAGCAGCTCGATCAGCGTGAAGCCGCGCAAACGGCACCACAGTCTCAATTTCGGCATGGTTGACCCCTCGGAATAGGACGAGGACTATGGAAGAGGAAGAAGCAATGGACGGAGAGAAAACCGGCTTGTGCGACCCAGTCTTCCCAACCGTTTACGATCCTCGATCTACGGATGTCAACGCCAACTCCACCGGGGGCCGAATGCCAGACGGCAAGGAGTTACGGGCGCATGCCTCGGATGATCGCTCGCCTCAGGACGTTGCCCTGCCTGAACGATCGTCTATAACCCAGCATGATTGGCGTCGTAGTGCAACTGCGATACAACCCATCAACCCATGTTCTAAACGAAGGCGAGTCGCCCTGTCAACAGAAAAACAAAACAATTCCATGCGAGCGTGCGGACCTTCAGGGCGCACAACCTTCCTCGGTGGCCAGGGTAAGGCGAGTCAGAGCAGGCGGCCAGGCCACGAGACGAGTTGACGCTTGACCTTTTTCGCCATGCCTCTTAACGTTAACGGGAGCCTCTGTGCCCTGATAGCTCATTCATTCCCTTCTCCCACGTCGAATCCCTCATGGCAACCGAACAACCGAAGTCCGTCTCCCTGCCGGGAACCCAGGAAGTCGAACACACGACGACGTCCTCCCCACCCCCAGACCGGGAACCCGATGCCCCCATTCAGCTATCTCACCTTCCCGTCTGCGCCACTGGCCCCGCCGAGCCGCCGGTGCGCGGGGGCAAGTTGCTCGACGCGCTTCTGGGAGGAATCGTCATCCTGCTCGCCTTTCTGCTGGCCGCTTACCCGGCGCGCAATGGTGACGTATGGATTCATCTTGCCGCAGGCAAGCTCCTTACGCAAGGAAAATATCATCTCGGCGCCGATCCGTTCGCCCATACGACCGCCGGCGTCGCGTGGGTGAACCACGCCTGGCTTTACGACCTGGTGACTTACGGCGTCTACCAGGTCGCGGACGGCGTCGGGCTCGCGCTCTTCAAGGCGCTGCTGATCGCCCTGCTCGGCGGCGTCCTGCTGCGTGTGTCCGCGGCCGGTCGCGGCCTGTGGGTGCCGGCCCTGTGCTCCGCCCTCGCCCTGCTGGCCGTCGGGCTGCGCGTGCCCCTCCAGCCGATGTGCGTGTCGTTCGTCGCCCTGGCCCTGACACTGGGTTTCCTGGAGCGCGGGGGACGTCGGTACGGTCAGGCCGACCTGTCGGCCTTCGCCGCCTACTGGCCGCTGTTTCCGTTGTTCGCTCTCTGGGCCAATCTCGACGCCTGGTTCCTGCTCGGGCCGTTGGCGGTGGCGCTTTACGGGCTGGGCTCGCTGCTGCGTGGCGACAGGCGGTCGGCGTCAGCCCTGGGGCTGGTCCTGCTCGCCGGACTGGCAGCCTGCCTGGTGAATCCGCACCACGTGCGTGTCTTCGCCTGGCCGAATGATCTGGGCCTGTCCCCGGCCGCGGCCGCCCTCGCCGCCGACCCGCTCGGGCGCGAGCTCGTGGTTTCGCCGCTCGGCGCCGAGTTTTTGCAAGCCGGCCTGGCGCTGAGCCCGGGTGGCCTCGCCTATTTGGCGCTGGCCCTCGTGGGCCTGATTTCCTTCGCGGTCAACCGCGGCGGCCGGCCCTGGTCGCGCCTCCTCCTGTGGGTCGCTCTCCTGGCGCTCAGCCTGTATCAGTGGCGAGCCATCCCCTTCTTCGCCGTGGTCGCCGGCCCGATCGCGGCTCTGAATTTTCAGGAGGCCGCCCTTCGCCGCGAGGCCGCCGGGCACGCCGCGGTGCTGCGGTCGGTCGTCAGCCTGGAAGTGTTCACCGCCCTGATCGGCGTGCTGGTCCTGGGGGTCGCCTGGCCGGGCTGGTTGCAACCGGAGCCCTACGAGCCGCGCCGCCTGGCCGTCGAGCCGGAGCCGTCGCTCCAGCGGGCGGCGGCCCAGGTCGCCGCGTGGCGCCGCAACGGTCTCCTGGGCGCGGACGCCCTCGGGTTGAATTTCTCCCTGGATGGGGCGCATCACTTCGCCTTCTTCTGCCCCGAGGAGCGGGGCTTCCTGGATTCGCGCCTTCCCCTTTTTCCGCGCGACGTGGCGGAGGATTACGCGGTGCTGCGCCAGGCCTTGCTGGGTCTGGCGGAGGTGCCGCCGGAGGATTGGCGCGGCGTCCTGCGCCGGCGGCACATCAATCACATCATCGTTTACGAGAATGAGACGGGGAGACTGCACCCGGCACTGTCGCTGTTGTACCGTCACCCGGAGGAGTGGCCACTGCTCTATGAGGACGGGCGCACCGTCATCTTCGGCTGGCGCGACCCGGAGCGGCCGCAAAGCTCCGACGCCTTCGCCGGGCTTCGGCTGGACCTCGACTGGGCCGCCTTCCACCCCGCCGACGACAAAAAGGCGCCCAAGTCGTGGCCGGGCCGGCCGCCCCGGCCGCCCGCCTGGTTCGACCCGTTCGTAAAGTCCCGGCCGGCGCGCTCCCTCAACCGCGACGAGGCGGCGGTCTACCTGCTTCAGTTCGACACCCTCGCGCTGGGCGCCGGCTTCCGCCACGGCCAGGCGTTCGACGGCGCATGCGCCGGCGGGCTGGTGGGCGCGGCGAGCCTGGGGACGACCGGCGCCGCCCTGGACCTGCCCTTGCGCCTGCGCCTGGCCGGGATGTTCCCGACGCTGCCCGGCCCGGGGCAGAAGGGCGGGCCCGCCCCGATGGACGCGCTGGCCCAGCACCTTCTGGAAAACAGTGCGCTGGCCCGGGAGGACGCGCCGACCGGACTGTTGCTGCTCGCCGTCCGCGCGGCGCGCCGCGCCCTCCACGAGACCCCCGACGACCCCACCTGTTACGTGATTCTCGGCGAGGCCTACTTGCGGCTGACTGCCCATACGTCCGAACGGGCCTGGACCAAGGCAATGCCGCTGCTCCGTCGCCTGCGCCAGGTCCAGGCGAGCGCCGCCTTCAATCAAGCGCTGCTGATCAAGCCCGATCACCTGCTGGCGCACGCCCGCCTGGCCAGCCTCTACGGGGAAATGGGCTACGCGGACCTGAGGCTCAAGCACCTCAAGGAGGTTCCGAAGTTGAGCCGCGCCGAGGGGCCGCACCGCGGCGAGAGCGCGGCGCAGTTCGAGGCGCGGCTGGCTCCCGTGGAGGAGGAGGTCAAGCGGCTCGAGGAGGCGGTGCGGCGGCTGACCGACGTGTACGAGGCCAACGCGATGTACCTCAAGGTGATCGATCGGGCCAACGCCGCCCTGGAGAAGGGCCTGGCCGGCAAGGCCCTGGACGTGCTGCTCGGCGCCGATTTCGCGGCCTTCGATGCCCCCGGCATGCGGCGGGAACTGGAGCTGCTCCTGGCCACGGGTCGTGTGCGGGAAGTGCGGGAGTGGATGGACCCCGAGCAGAAAGCGGTGCTGGGCACCACCAATTTCGCCTTCCTCCAGGCACAGATGAAGGCCGCCACGGGGGACTACGACGCGGCCGATGCCGATCTGGTCGAGGTCGCAGACGCCTCGAAAGAAATGGCCCGCGGACCATTCTCGGGGCTAACCGCGCGGACCGGCATCGCCGTGGGCACGACGGCGTTGGTGCTGGATGGGCCGTTGGCCACCCGCTCGCTGGTCGAGGGCCTGGCCTTGGCCGCACAATGGCGCCGTACCCTCATCTTCTCCTACAGCCTGGCCGGCATACTGATGCAGCAGGGGGATGTCACAGTCTTGCGCAGCCTGCTCGCCCTTGAGGCGGGGGAGACGGCCCGGGCCGAAGCGCTGCTCCGCGAGGCACTGGCCCTGTCAGGGAGCGATGCCGCCGTGGCGTCGGGCGCCGGCCTCGACTTCCCGACGCGCCCGATCGCCCGGCAGGTCCTGGGCTGGCTGGCGCCCCCCCACGGAGTGCCCCCGGTCACGCCCCGCGGGGCCTCGGAACCGCTTCCATGAATGAGACATCCCAGCATCGGCTGTCGCCCGCGCCCCGCGCCCCGGCCCACCGGCGCGCGGCGCGCGGCCTCATCCTCGCCGGACTTGTCTTGCTCGGTCTCGCCGCCGGCGCCTGGTACTTCGTGCATGGACGGCACGACCCCGAGCCTGTGCCTCCCCGGCGCGGTGAGTCGCCCCCGGACGATCCGCGCACCGCCTACGCCGGGCCGTTCCGCAACATCGCCCCTGACGTCAAGTACGTCGGCAGCGCAGCCTGCGCCGGCGGCGGCTGTCACGACGGTAAAATCGCCTCGTTTCGCCAGCACCCGATGGGCCGGTCGCTCTTCGCCATCGCCGAAGTCGATCCCGCCCCGCCGGAGGACCGGGCGCACCACAACCCCTTCGACGCCCTCGGCTCGCAGTTCCGCGTCGAGCATGACGGGGAAGCGGTTCGACACCGGCGGGCCGGGTTCGACGAGGGCCGCCGACCCGTTTACGATTTCGCGCTTGAGGCGGCCTACGCCCTCGGCTCGGGCGCCCACGGCCATTCGTACCTGGCGGTGCGCGACGGCGGCTACGTGTTCCAGACCCCAATCAGCTGGTACGCTCAGAAACAGACCTGGGACCTGTCGCCGTCGTTCACCGAGGCCCTGGCACCGGGCCGGCCGGTCACGCCCGAATGTCTCTTCTGCCACGCCAACCGCTCCGAGCCCGAGGCGGGAACCGTCAACCGCTACAAGGAGCCGGTGTTCGAGGGCCTCGCGATTGGCTGTGAGCGCTGCCACGGGCCGGGGGAGAAGCACGTCGCCGCCCGCCGCGGCGGGGATTTGATTGAGGGCGAGATGGACCCCACCATCGTCAACCCCGCGCACCTCGCCCCGGCGCTGCGGGAGGCCGTGTGCGAACAGTGCCACCTGGCCGGGGAGGCGCGCGTTCTCCGCCGGGGCCGGAAGCTCAACGACTTCCGACCCGGCCTGCCCCTGGAGGAGTTCTTGACCGTTCTCGTGCGCGCCTCCGACGGGGGGCGCGACAACAAGGCCGTCAACCACGTCGAGCAGATGCACGTCAGCCGCTGCTTCCGCGCGAGTGGCGGCGACAACAAACTCGGTTGCGTCTCGTGTCACGACCCGCACGTCCACGTGGTCGAGCCGGCCGAGCGCGTCGCTCATTACCGCGAGAGCTGCCTGGTCTGTCACCGGGAGCAGGCGTGCAGCATCCCCCGGGAAGGGCGGCTCAAGGCGAGCCCACAGGACAGCTGCATCGATTGCCACATGCCGCGCCATCCCCTCGGCAACATCCCGCACACCGCCGCGACGGACCACCGCATCGTCCGCTTCCGGCGCGACCAGGACGAGCCCCATGCCGGGCCACTACTGCCCGCCGGTCCCGGGCTCCCCGTGGTGCCGTTTCACGCGCCGGCCGGCGCCCCGCGAGGGTCCGAGACGGAGCGAGACATGGCCATCGGTTTGATGGGGCCGTTAACCGAGATGGGCAAGCTCGATCCACTGGCCTACGGCAAACTGACTCTTGGCGTGCTGGAGGCCGCCGTGGCGCGCGATCCCGAGGACTGGGACGGCTGGGAGGCCAAGGCCCGTGCCCTCTGGGCGCTGGGCCGGCGCAGCGAAGCACTCGCCTCGCTGGAGGCCGTGCTGGCGAAAGCGCCGCGCCGCGAGACGGCGCTGTTCGGCGCGGCCGTCCTGGCGCAGGATCTCGGGGAACGCGAGCCTGCCATCGACTACTGGCGCCGCGCCACCGAGGTCAACCCGTGGCTGGCGCAGTACCGTCATTCCCTCTGCGATCTGCTGGCTCGCAAGGCCGCCTGGGACGAGTTGCGGCCGCACTGCGAGGCCTGGTTGCGGCTTGACCCCGCGAGCATCGACGCGCGCCAAACCTGGGCGACCTACCTGCTCCGCACCGGGCGCAAGGACGAGGCGCGGGCGGAGTTTGACAAGATCCGGGCGCTGCACCCTGCGAACCTCGCCCAGCTCCGGGCGTGGTTCGACGAGGAGTCGAAATGAGCACGCGGACCGACCTTCCGATCCGGGGACCGGCGAGCGCTTCTCACGCCACAAGCACGACGCCAGCTTTCCCGCCGGCGCTGTCGCCTCCTGTCTGCAAAAGGCGGGACTGCGGCAGCAAGACCTCGACTACGTCGCCTTCTGCGAGAAGCCGCTGTGCAAGTTCGACCGGCTGCTCTCCGCGGCCTTCACCCCACTACCCGGACTCCGCTCGCGTCCAGTCGCTGGAAGAGCGCCGCAACCCCGGCCCGGCCGTCGAATCATGTTCTCATGCACTTTTAATCAGGTTTTCGGTATACTGGATGATAGCGCGTTTCGACACGAGTCGGTTCCATGCGGAGACAGCGCGGTGAAAAAGGATGACGGCGCTGCGACGCCTAACCAGCCGCTGAAACGCTCGCCTCGCCGCATGTCGGTTTCGCGTTGCCTTTCCATCTGCGGCCTGATCATACTCAGCTTTGTGTTCGGCGCCGCGGTGATGGTTTATGAAGTGCCCCCCTCCCATTTCCTCGGCAAGGCCCTCATCGGCGCCCGAGCATGGTACGAGCGAAGTCAGGTTTCTTCAGCAACGGCGGACCGGGATCCGGCTCCGGTCGCCAGGGGCGTAATCGACGAACCCGGAAGGACTTTTGACGGATTCACGCTTTACGCATCTGCCAGCCTGGAGGCCCCGGGTACCCGGGTGTACCTCATGAACATGCGGCGCAAAGTGGTGCATCAATGGGGCGTGTCCTTCAGCCAGGTCTGGCCCGTCTCGCCCCTCCTTCCAGGCGGCGTGCGGGACGATCTGGTGTGCATTTCGGCTGCCACCTCTACCCCAACGGAGACTTGCTGGCCGTGTTTCAGGGCCTGGAGCAGTTGGCCAACGGCCTCGGTCTTGTCAAACTGGACAAAGATTCCCAGGTGATTTGGAAGTACGCCGCCCACGTTCATCACGACGTCGATGTGGGAGAGGACGGGACAATTTATGCGATCGAGCATGAGTTGACCGAGGCCATGCCGAAGGGGCTGGAGTTCATCCCCACTCCCTGCCTGGTTGACCGCCTGATCCTGATTTCACCAGAGGGGAAGCTGAAGAAGAGTATTCCGATCCTTGAATCGTTTCGAGACTCGCCGTACTCTGCTCTGTTGGCCTCCCTCGACCGAGTCGGAAGGAATCCCGCCGCTTCGGACGGCTTGACCGGGCCGCGCTTTGACCAGGCCGTCCTGAAAGAGGACGCTTTGCATACGAACTTTGTCCAGGTCTTAAGCCGCGAGTTGGCGCCCAGGTTTCCCGGCTTCAAGGCGGGACAGGTCCTCATCTCCCTCCGCCATCTGGACACCATCGCCGTAATGGATGTGGAGAAGGGCACGGTGGTCTGGGCGGCTCGCGGTCCCTGGCAGGCGCAGCACGACCCCCAGTTTCTAGAGAACGGTCATTTGCTGATCTTCGACAACCGCGGCTTGCCCAGGGGTTCGCGTGTGCTCGAGTACGACCCGCAAACCCAGGCTTTCCCCTGGTCCTATTCCGGCGAGCACCGGGGCCCCTTTTATACGAGCGAGCGAGGCATGAGCCAACGCCTGCCTAACGGCAACACCCTGATCGTCGATTCGGAGGGCGGCGAACTGCTGGAAGTGACGCAGAGCAAGGACGTGGTCTGGTCCTTCCTTTCCCCGGCGGACCGCCACTCTCCCAGGGGAAGGCGTTTCATTACCACGGCGAGGCGGTACAGCCCGGATCAGCTGCATTTTCTGAAGGAAGGCGAGCATGCTCGGCCATAATGGGTTTCCCTTCCTGGCGGTCGATTCTTTTCCCCTGCCCCTGCCGGTTCCGCTGGCTTACGTCGGCCTGGGGCCAGGGCAGGAGTTCATCCCGTACTTCTTCGCCTTGCTGGGCGTGATAGGGACGGCGATCGTCGCGGTCCTTCAGTGGCCCGTCTCGGCCCTGCTCCGCTGGCTGAGAGCCAAGGGCGGTCCCAAGGCTGGGCTGAACGCGCCGCCCGCCCTGCCGGACGCGCCGGAGAAGACCGTTGAATGCATCCACGACAAGCCATGACGACGCCTCGTCTCGATCAGCCCCGGCGCAACTAGGCGCAGCGCACACTGGCGGCACGGAATCGCCCTTCGAGGTCCCGTTCTTCCAGCACTTCCTTGGGGGATTGGTCCATCGCTGGCGGAGTCTCTGGCTCCGGTTAGGACGGCTGGAATCGAGCTTGCTGGCGCAGGAACTGCGCCAGGTCCCCGTCCGAATGCCGATCTACGTCTGCGGTCTGGCCCGATCGGGCAGCACACTGCTTCACGAGGTCGTTTCGTCACATCCGAGTGTGGGCACGCATCGGATCAAGGATTACCCGATGGTGTTCACGCCGTTCTGGTGGCGGCGCGCGGCCAGGAACCTGCGCCCACGGCCTCCGCGCGAGCGCGCCCACCAGGACGGGGTGATGATTACCACCGAGAGTCCTGAAGCCTTCGAGGAAATGCTGTGGATGGCCTTTTTCCCCAGGTGCCATGACCCATCGGTCAGCAACCTCATGGCGGCGGGAGACAGCCACCCCGCGTTCGAGTCATTTTACAATTTACATATCCGCAAACTGCTGCTAGCGGAAGGGGCGACGCGCTATGCCGCCAAAGCCAACTATCACGTCGCTCGCCTTCCCTACCTGGTTCGTCTCTTCCCCGACGCGAAGGTGCTCATTCCCGTTCGGGCGCCGGCCGCTCACGTCGCCTCGCTGATGCGGCAGCACCAGAGGTTCTCCGCGGGGCAGCGGAAACACCCCCGGGCGTTAGCCTTCATGCAGCGGTCGGGCCATTTTGAGTTCGGCCTCGACCGGCGGCCCATGAACCTGGGAAACAGCGACCACGTCCGGCGGATACGGCAGGCCTGGGCCGCCGGCGACGAGGTCCGCGGTCTGGCGGTCTATTGGGACATGGTCTACGGGCATCTCGCGCGGTTGCTGGCCGCCGACGCCCAGGTGCGGGCGGCGGCGCTCGCGGTGCGTTTCGAGACGCTTTGCGAGTCCCCTGTTGAAACGCTCCGAGCCGTGCTTGGGCATTGCAGGCTGCCGGACTCCGAGAGTATCGTCGAACGGTATGCTCCCAGCGTCCGCAACCCCACCTACTACACGGCCCGCTTTTCCGCCCGGGATCTGGACGTGATCCGGGAGGAGACGGCGGCCGCGGCCAGCCTGTGGGGCTATTAGCTCCGCGCGACGAGGCGGGAGGGTCCTGCCTCCTTACTCGTTAGGCTCCCGTACGGGGTGCAGGGTGTTGATCGCCGGGTGGTCGATCCGCTGCGGCGCCTTCCGGCCCGGCCAGAGGATTTCCGCGTAGTCGATCCCGGTTCGGCTGCCGAGGCCGAAGTGGACGGCCAGTGACGACTGCGACAGGTAGCCGCCGGCGCAGTGGACCTGGCGGACCATGACCTCGTTCCCCACGTGAAGCCGCACCAGCGCGCCGATCGCATCCCGGTTGCTCTTCTTCGTGCCGGGAGGGTCGCCGTCGGTCATCCCGCCGGTCAGCCGAAACGCGACGTAGTTCCTCCGGGGAAAGTTGTTGCGGAAGTAGAAGGCGCGGTCGTTGAAGTTATTGACGACGAGGTCGAGGCGGCCGTCGCCGGTGAAGTCGCCGACCGCGGCGCAACGCGAGGACCGAGGGGCCGGATCCCGGCCGATCCTGGTGTCGAGGAACTGGCCCCCCGGGGGCGGTTCGATGCCTAACTCGGCGGCGCGGTCGGTAAAGGTTTCGTTGCCGTTGTTCATCATCAGGGCGTTGGGCCAGTAGTAGTAGGGGTGGCCCATGCCGGAGGGGAGGAACACGTCCTCGTAACCGTCGTTGTCGAAGTCGCCGGTGGCGATGCCCCACGGCCACCACGTCTCCATCCCCGCTGCGTCGGACACCTCCTCGAACTGCCCCGACGGCAGCTTCTTGAACAGCGTGTTGCCGAACAGTACCTCGTCCTTCTTGATCTTGAAGGCGTCCACGAAGCGGGCCTCGCCCTCCGCTGCCTTGGGTTCACGCAAAAAGAACGGACCCATGACGTGCGGGTACTTCTTCTTCAGGTTATCGTGCGTCGTGCGCGGATCGATCGTCGCCGGGAGCCACATGTCGGAGTGCATATCCGTGATGAAGAGGTCGAGCTTGCCGTCGTTGTTGAAGTCGAAGGCCTTGCAGCCGATTGCCCCGAACGAGGTGCGGCCGAGGACCTTCTGGGTGACGTTGGTGAAGGTGCCGTTGCCGTCGTTGTGGTACAGCTGACTGGCGCCGAACATGTTGGTGACCAGCAGGTCGAGTCGGCCGTCCTCGTCGTAGTCGAAGACGGCCACGTCGCCGCTCCAGCCCGCGCCCTTCAAGCCCGACTTTTCCGTCACGTCGGTGAAGGTGCCGTCGCCGTTGTTGTGGTAAAGGACGTTGTGCTCGATGGGGCTCTCGGCCATGTCCCAGAAATCCGCCGGGCCAGGGAAGTAGTGGGCTTTCGCCTCCTTGTCGTTGAGCGTCCATTTGGCGGTGTTGGTGACGAACAGGTCGAGGTAGCCGTCATTGTCGTAGTCGAAGAAGACGGCCGTCTGGGAGTGGGCGATAAGGGTCAGGCCCGCCTTCTCGGTGGCGTCCTCGAAGGTGCCGTCACCCCTGTTGCGGAAGAAGACGTTGCCGCCGCGCGTGCTGGTGACGTACAGGTCCGGCTTGCCGTTGTTCCGGGTGTCGGCGAAGGTGGCTGCCACGCAAACCCGGTCGCCCAGGCCGACGCCCGCCTTCTCGGTCACGTCCTCGAACGTGCCGTCGCCCTTGTTGCGGTACAGGGCATTCTTGCCAAGCTGATTGAGCAGGTAGACGTCGTCGTGCCCGTCGCCGTCGAAGTCGGCGATGGCGACCCCGCAGCCGTGGTCGTACAGGTTGATCTTGAACTTCTCGCCCTGTTCACCGGTCAGGAAGGCCATGCGAAAGGTGATCCCGGCCTCGGCGGCGGACTCGCGGAAACCGGCCCCGGCGCCGGGGCCGGGGCCGTCCGGGTGCGGCCCGGGCCTCGACCAGAAGTAGACCGCCGCCACGAGCCCGGCCAGGAGCACCCCGGCCAGGACTGGCGCGGCGGCCCTGGAAAGCAACGACTGAAAAGAAAAGGGGCCATTCATGATTTTTGGGCTGGCTTGGGTCGCTTGAGGGGCCGGCCGCGCGGCCGCAGGGCATCAGGCAGTAGGCCAGGGGCGCAGCGGCACGTCGCGGCAGACCTCGGCGAGGGCCTTGAGGAAGGCGGCGAAGTCGCCCTCCTTATGGAAGACGCTGCGGCGGCCGTTGCCCCGGTTGAGGGCGTAACAGCACAGGCCGCCGACGGAGGCCCTTGCGGTGCGTGGCATGCGGGTCAGTCTACACGCCGCCCATCGATGAGGCAACGATAATCCTGAATGTCCCCTTTATTCCCCCCCTTTATTCCCCTGGCCCTCGCTGGCGGCCGCCCTGCTCGACGCTCACCTCGGCCTGGTGCGGCTCCAACCTCTCCCGCCCGGGCGGGGCCCCGCGGCCGGCTCGCTAGCGGCCCTGCGACGGGAGGCGTGGGAGTGGCAGAAGCGCTTCACGCTGCACCAGGCCTCCGAGAAGGGCCTCGCCGGCAAGGCCCTGGACATCCTCTTGCACTCCGACGTCTCCGCGTTCGGCGACAAGGGCATGGAGCTGGAGCTGCGCCTGCTGCTGACGACGGGGCGCTCGCGGGACGCCCGGGAATGGACCTCCCCCGACGCCCGGGTCCGCCTGGGCTCGACGACCTACTACTGGCTGCGCATCCAGTCGCTGGCGGCGTCCGGCGACTACGAACGGGTGCAGGACGAGTGTGCCGCGATGGCCCAATCGCTGGCCCTGGCCGGCCCGGGCCACGACCCGGTCCCGTTCCGGGAGAGGATCGCCCAGATCGTCCGCCAGACGGTGCTCAAGGAGATACCCGGGGATGGTCCCGTGGCTCACCTGGTGCGGCGGGCGCCGGCCTGGCTCACGATAGCCGACCGCCTCACGAACCTGTCCCGGCGAATGACGCAGGAGGCCCACCTGAACGTGCTCCGCGGGCTGTTTGCCCTGGAGGAGGGCCGGGTCAGCGAGGCGAAATTGTTCTTCCGCGAGGCCCTTGGCCTTTGGCGGGACCAGGCCACGGCGGCCGGGGGCGGCGGGTTGGACTTCACCGGCCGATCCGTCGCCCAGGGCTGCCTGGAGTGGCTCCAGTAGTCTCCCGGCCGGGTGGGTTGTCTCGGCACTTCTTGTTGGGGAGGTCGTTCTCATGAATTCACCAGCGTGATGGCTTGATAGAATGGGCCTCATGAGTCTTCCGACCCGGCGTACTGTTCTGCTGGTGCAACTGCCCATTCCGCCGCTCGGCCCCGCCCCGATTCGCGGCAACGTCCCCCTTGCCGCGGCGTACCTCAAACTCTGGGCCGACTCCCACGCCCTCGGCTCCCTGTACGACATCGACATCCTGCCCGCCGCCGAGACCAACTGTTTGAGCGACCGGGCCCTCGTCGCGACCCTCGCCGACCGCCGGCCCTGGCTAGTCGGCTTCACTTGCTACGTCTGGAACATCGAACGCACCCTGTGGATCGCCGCGGAGTTGAAGCGACGTCTCCCGGACGTCCGTATTGTCCTCGGCGGCCCGGAGATCACCGCCGACAACGCCTGGGTGCTCGACACGCCCGATTATGACTTCGCGGTGATCGGCGAGGGCGAACAGACGTTCGCGCAGCTGCTCCTCGGGCTGCTCGGTGACGAGGTGCCGCCGCTATCGGTCCCCGGGTTGTACGTGCCGCCGGCGCCTGGGGCGTGTCGATTTGATCCGAGCCGCCGGCCCCCCTTCCGCACTCCGCTGCCCGACCTGAACGCGCTCGGCTCGCCCTATCTCGCCGGCATCCTCGACGCCGGCGACGAGCAAATGCTGCTGCTGGAAACGACGCGCGGCTGCGTCTTCAAGTGCAAGTTCTGCTACTATAGGTAACACTAGCATTTTCAATCGCCGCATCTCTTTGCCATTTCTTGATTTAAGAATTTCTCTCTGCTGACATTGCACAGAATAGGAACAGAATAAATACCTGGGTGTTCGCAGTTTTCTGACGGCTCAGGCTGCAAGATCTGCCCAGTTTTTCAGGGTCTGGACCATTTCTTGGAGTTGGTCCTGATCGGCGGAGTTGGGGTCAATCGTTGCATTAAGTATCGCACGGCGTGACACTTGGATCATATGACGCAACGACCACTCGCTGTCCCAATCCCCCATCAGGCCGCGCAACTCCGCCGCCTCCGCCGACTCGTGCCCCGCCGTGATATACCAGACCATCACCACACTCTGCATCGACCACACCCACGGCGCCAACTTCTCCACACTCTCCTGACTCCAATGCTGCGGCGCCTCGATGTCCATCACTTGTTTGCTCGCGCGGAACAGCACCTCAATCGCCCATCTCCAGGCGAATTGCGTGATCACCCACGACAAACTTGCCTCCAGGTCCGTCGTGAACAGATAGCAATCACGCATCCGCCCCGACGGGTCGCGTACGACCACCACCTGGATCGCGCGGTAGCCCAACACCGTGGGCCATACCGCCTCGTACGACAACGCCTTCAGCGACCACCGCCTCGCCCTGCGACGATGGGAACACAGCTAGCGGCCACAGGACGAGCAGCGGCAGCAAGACGGAGAACGTCGTCCTTGTCATGGCGGAACCCTCCTGCCGACGAGTGTAGCAAGCAGGAGAGCCCTGCCGCTGTTCATCATCTCGATGCCGACCAGCCAATTCCACTCCATGACCCAGACAGCCAAGCCCCCCATTGGGGAATTCCCGAGCCCCTTTACTCCACAAGCGGGTTGTCCTCGGCCACGAACGTGTACCGCGGCCACGGCCGGAGGTGCTCGACGGGGACCGGCCCGCTGCCCCCGCCCTCGCTGGCCAGGGCGAAAGACTCCGCGCCGGCCGCGATATCCGCCCACCGCACCCCGGGGCCGAACATCAGCACGTCCCCGTGGTCCAAGTCGAACGACCCGTAGCGCCCCTCGTTCGGCAACCACAGGAACAGCCACGCCGGGAAGTCCAGCCCCTCCCGAGGTGACCCGCGGACCAAGTTGACGGCCGGGACCGGGTAGTGCCCGAACCCCTCCCGGTGGGGGTCCTCGTCCGCGAAGGGGGCGTTGGTCAGGGTCACGGCCAAGGTCTCGAGGCGCAGTTCGTCGGGCCGGAACAAGGTCAGGGTGCCGTAGCCCCCGGCGTCCAGGGTCGGCGGCGACCCGGACCGCAGGAAGGCGAGCAGGTCGTCGGGCAACTCGTCCACACCCATCATGTTCCCTCGTCGTTACCCTCGGCCGGTAATCCTACGCCGCCTTCACTCGCCTCGTTCGCGCTGCCGCTCGCTGACGTGCCGGTCGTGGGCCGGGTGGCAGATGGCCAACACCCACCCGGGCGACAACCGAGTCTCGCGAAACACCTTCGCGACCAGCCGGTCCCGCACCTCCCAAAGGAGCCGGCGCAAGGCCAGTCCCTCCTCGTAGGAGACGCGACCGTCTCCCCCAGCGGGCGACCCCCTGAACGTCCGGCGCGTCGGGTGGTAGGGCAGCAAGAACGAGACGATGGCCGGCCGGCCGGATTTACGCGAAGTCGTACACGAGGACCGGCACCCCACGCCCGCACAGGTACTCCTCGATGAGCGGCTCGATGCGTGACCACTCCCCGCCCGCCAACCCGCAGCCAATGCGCGGCATGTGGACCGACGCCCCGAGTTCGAGCGCCTTCGCCACGACCTTCTCCAGGCACGCGGCCACCGCCTCGTACCGGATGGGCGGGCCGGAACTGCCCGTTTTCATACCCCGCTGGGCAACCATGTTGGCAACCCAGACGTAAGGCTCGACCGGCACGAACTGGACGGCCCCCAAGCCGAACCCGTCCTTCTTGCCGGCGGCGTGCCAGGACCGGTACTCGGCCTCGGGTTCCTCCCACCGCCGGGAGATGGCGAGAACGAAGCCCTTACCCCAGCCGCCGATATCGTTGCAGATGTGGGCGATGACCTTATTGCCCTTGGCCTGCGGAGAGGTCGCATCGCCCTTTAGGTACGTGATACCGCTCATCGTGTCTCCCGGGTCAGTAGGGGGGTCCAGGTCATGGACACAGCGACCGCCGGACCCGTTCGCGGTGGCGCGGGTTCAGTCGATGTCCTCCGCCGCGAGCCGCCGGAGGAGTCACGGCTTACGCAGACATAGGCTGGGCAGTATTACTGCAAGGACCTGCTCTGCGGCGAACCATTTACCCTAACCACAAGCCATGTGCCCGCTTGCCCTTGCGGCGACCCATTGCTATCCTACT
>Ga0116224_10001052_pt1 | contig 19150 bp, 12 predicted proteins | sample Sb_taG_9_FD_89699 | JGI IMG/M metagenome (GOLD analysis project Ga0116224, IMG submission 89699) | Peat soil microbial communities from Weissenstadt, Germany - Sb_50d_b_LC metaG | ecosystem: Environmental > Terrestrial > Soil > Wetlands > Peat | place: Germany: Weissenstadt | collected 2010-09-21 | reverse complement strand
GGTGACCATCACGGGGACCAACCTGAGCAACGCGACGGCGGTCTCCTTCGGCGGCACGGCGGCCACGAGCTTCACGCTGGTGTCGTCCACGACGATCACCGCCGTGTCGCCGGGCGGCTCGGCGGGCGGCGTGAATGTAACGGTGACCACGGCGGGCGGCACCTCGGCGACGTCGGGCAGCGACACCTTCACCTACGTGACGGCGCCGACGGTGAGCGTCGTCGGCCCGTCGTCGGGCTCGACCGCGGGGGGGACGGCGGTGACGCTGGGCGGGAGCAACCTGAGCGGCGCGACGGCGGTCTACTTCGGCACGGTGGCGGCGACGAGCTTCACGGTGATCTCGTCCAGCTCGATCAGCGTGGTGGCGCCGGCGCACGCGGTGGGGACGATCGACGTGACGGTGGTGACGGCGGGGGGCACGTCGGCGACCTCCAGTGTCGATCATTTCACTTACGTGGCGCCGCCGGCGGTGACGGGTCTGAGCGTGTCGTCGGGATCGACGTCGGGTGGGACGTCGGTGACGCTAAGCGGCAGCGGCTTCACGGGGGCGACGGCGGTGTACTTTGGTGGGACGGCGGCGTGGAGCTTCGTGGTGAACTCGGACGGATCGATCACGGCGTACTCGCCGTCGCACGTGGCGGGGACGGTGAACGTGACGGTGGTGACGGCCTACGGCACCTCCGCGACCTCCTCCGCCGACGATTTCACCTTTATGTGAGAGCGCCGTTCGCGTTCAGAGTCAGTTGCGAACGCCGCTTGCGGCTTCGCAGGAAAGGTTGCCAAGCCGCAAGCGGCTGTCGCAACTGACTCTCATTTCAGAGACGTGTGGATCATGTCGAAAAGCCGTTCCGTACTCAGACAGCCCACCCGCCGGTCTTCGCCGAGGAACACACCCTGCGCGGCGGAGGATCGGCTGCCGGTGAGGGTGGCCGGGGCGTTGCTCACCGCGGCGCGCGGCACGCGCACCACGCCGGCCACCTCATCGACGGCCAGCGCCCAGCGCCGGCCCTCGTGCTCGGTCACCAGCAGCCAGCCGGTCCGATCCGGGCGACCCGGCGCCGACCCCTCGGCGGCGATGCCCAGCAGGTCGCGCAGTGACAGACACAGCTGCAACTCGCCGCGAATGTTGACGATGCCCTGCAAAACGGCGTCGCGGCGGTGCGGAATGCGGTGAAAGCGGCGCGGCTCGGCCACCTCGACCATTGCGTGGACGTCAAAGGCCAGCCATTCCGGGCCGACGCGGAAGACGATCAGGGCCAGGACGTCGCCGCTTTCCTCGCCCTCCCGACGGGCGAGGCGCTCCGTCCACTCCTCGACGCATTCCGCCGGCGGCGGGCGGTCGAAGAGCCGCCGGCCCGCCCGGGAGAAGACGGGGCAGTTGTGGCAGTGGATGACCGCCGCCAGCTCCGGGCAGCTGTGGTCGCCCCGCACGCCGATCCGATTCCAGCAGTCGTCCAGCACCGGCAGCACGGTTCCATCTCCTTGTTTAGAAATTGTAACAAGAATCATCTGGCCGCTTGCGGCTTCGCAATCGTTCCTGCGAAGCCGCAAGCGGGAAGAGGGGTGTCGAGACAGTTTCTAAACGGACTTGTCCAGGCGGCGAAGGAAGTTCTCCGCGAGGCGCTGGTCTCCGCGCCGCCGGGCCAGCAGGGCCACGTGGACCAGGGCTTCGGCGTGTCGGGGGTCCAGGTACAGGACGCGCTGGAAGCACCGCTCCGCCTCGGCGAAGTCTCCCTGAGCCTGGCGCACGACCCCGAGCAGATACAACACGTCCGCCCGCGGTCCCCCCCGGTCCGCAAGGGCCGCACACAGGGAGGCCGCCTCCTCCAACCGGCCGGCGTCGGCGGCCTGGCGCGCCTTCACCAACGCTTCCGCAATCCCACCGGCGCGGGCGGGAGGCGCACCCCCGATTCGTTCCCGGGCCCTGCGACTCACGCCTGGCGCTGCGGGCGCCGGGGCCCTGCCCGAAGGGACGGTGGCCGGCGGCCGCACCTCTTTCGCCGCGCTCGGGGTGAAGACCGACGTGTACTCCTCATCCAGCCGCCGGAACCCCGAATCGACAAACCCGGCTTCGACCGCGGAAAAGTACAGCGCCCCGCTCGCCAGGAGCAAGCGGCGCAGGTGCCCCAGGGCCGTGCGCCGGGCCCGCTCGTCCAGGTAGATGAACAGGTTGCGACAAAAGATAGCGTCAAATGGAAGTTCCACGTCCAGAAACTGCGGCGCCGCCATGTTGGCCCGGAGGAAGCGGACCGCGCCACGGACGGCCTCGGCGACGACGGAGCGCTCGCCGTCCCGGTGGCAGAAGCGCTCCCGCAGCCCGACGAACTCCGGGTCGCGCTCGCGGAAGGACAGTTCCGTGTAGCTGCCGCCCGCCGCCGTCGCCAGTGCGGCCGGGCTCACGTCCGCCGCCACGACCTCGAAGTCGTCCGCGCCGAGGCCGGCATCGAGCAGCACAATGGCGATCGAGTACGGCTCCTCACCCGTACAGCAGGGGACACTGAGGACGCGGAATGGGCGCATAGTCCCCTCGCTGGCGCTTCGGGCTTGTGTCCCCTCGCTGGCGCTTCGGGCTTGTGTCGGCCCGCGGCCCCGCACCTGGCGGCGGAGGTGGCGGAATGCCTGGCGGTCGCGGAAGAACCACGTCTCGGGGACCACGACTTCATCGACGAGGGCGCGCAGCTCGTCCTCGCTTTCGTCCAGCAGGCGGAGGTAAGCGATGACGTCCTGCCCGTGGCTGGCCAGGCGGGCGCCGAGGGCCTGGGCGATCCGGTCGCGGCCGAGCGTGTTGGGCTCCAGTCCGATGTGCCGGCGGAGCAGGTACTCGATGACGGTGAGGGGGTCCGTTGGCCTGGTGGTCATACGTCCTCCGTCACATCGGCGGCGGCGAGCAGGGACGGCGGCCGTTGCTGGGCCAGCACGCGCGGCAACTCCAGGAACTGGACGAGTTCTCCCTCGTGCAGGACGACCGGGCCCCAGTCCGGCAGGCCGGGCGCGGACGTCAGGCCCTCGTCGGGCCGCCCGGCCAGCTGCGCCGTCTCCACGTGCTCCATCAGCAGGCCGAGGCGGCGCGGGCCGGCGGGCGTGTCGAGCGAAACCAGGACGATGCGGCTGCCCCACACGTGCGGGCAGGGCGTGCCGCGGACCAGCAAGGCCAGGTCGATAACTGGCGTCGGCCGGCCGTCGTAGGCGAACAACCCCGCCAGCCACGGCGGCGCCCCCGCCGCCGTTTGGAAGCGGACGCGCGGCAGCACGGCCACCACGTCGTGGACGTCGATGCCGAAGCGGTGTCCGCCCGCCTGGCACAGCAGAAAGAGCATGAGCCGGCCCTCACGAAGCCACGGTAAAGTGCCCCACTTCGCGCTGCAACCCCTGGGTGGCGGTGCGCAGGTTCTCCGCGGCGGAGCTGAACTCCTTGACCGAGGCGCTGACCTGCTTGACGCCGGTGGCCAGCTGAGTGATCGCCTCGCCGATCTGACGAGCGCCCTCGGTCTGCTGCCCCACGCCCGCGCTGACGGCCTGGAAGCGGTCGCTGAGGGAATGCACCTGTTCCAGCACCTGGCCGATCTGGCGGCTCACCTCGGCGGCCTGGCCCAGGCAGGCGTGGGCGCGCTCGCTGAACTTGTCCATCTCCATGACGCCGGCGGAGACGGCTGTCTGCATGTGCCGCACCATCTGCTCGATGTCCAGGGTGGCCACGGCGGTCTGGTCGGCGAGGCGGCGAATCTCGCGAGCCACCACCAGGAAGCCGCGTCCCGCCTCGCCGGCCTTTTCCGCCTCGATGGCCGCGTTGATCGACAGCAGGTTCGTCTGGTCCGCGACCTTGGTGATGGTCGTCACCATCAGGTTGATCCCGTTGGCTTTCTCGCGGATGGTGCCGAGCTTGGCGGAGATGGAGCCGGTCGCGTCGCTCAGCTGCTGCATCGTTTCTTCCATCTGCCGCAGCCCCGCCCCGCCCGCGTCGGCCAGCGCCGCGGCTTCGCAGGCCCGCTCCTCGACCTCGCCCATGGTACGGTTGAGGTCGGTGCCGGTGGCCGCGATCTGTCGGACCGAGGCCGCGATCTCGGTCGTGGAAGCGTTGAAGGTCTGCACGGTGCCGTTCTGCTCGGCCGCGGTGGCCGCGATCTGCGTCGCCGTGGCGTTGAGCTGGATCGCCGCGACCCGGATGGGCACGACCAGGTCGTGGATGCGCTGGATGAGGGCGTTGACCAGCCCGGCCAGGGTGCCGACCTCGTCGGAGCTATCGACCCGCACCTGCTGCGTCAGGTCCCCCGCGCCCGCGGAGATGTTATCCAGGACCACCGTCATGCGGCGCAAGGGGCGGGTGATGCCGCGGCTGAGCACGGAACTCAGCACGACTCCGAGCACCAGGGCGGCGGCGGAGAAGGTCCCCATCGCTAGCTGCGTCTTCCGCCCCTCGTCAGCCATCTCCTCCGAGACTTTCGCCATGTGCTCGTTGGCGTGGCGGGCGAAGCCGACGGCCTCGTGCTCAAGGTTGCGGATCGAGTCCTTGTACGGAATGATCGCCCGGTTTCCGTCCTGAGGGGTCTTGATCTCACCCGAGCGGACCTTCGGGAGGATGACGGCCATCGCGCCCCAGTAGACGTTCAATTCCTCGCTCATGACGCGCACCCGTTCCCGGTCCTCGGGGGTGCTCGCCAGCTTTCCCAGGGCGTCGATGTGCCCCAGCAGGCTGACGTGTGCGTCCCGGAACTTCGTCTCGTATTCGTCCACTTTCTTGGGGTCCAGACAGTTGAGGAACGAGTCCTTCTCGAAGCGCCGCAGTTCGAGCACGTCGTTCTGCGCGGCGGCGGAATGCTCGGCGAGCTTCGCGTCCCCTTTGAGCATGCGCGCCGCGCCGTCGGAAATCAGGCGGATGCCCCAGAAGCCCGTCCCCGCGACGGCCAGCAGCAAGAGGGCATTGAATACGGTTAGGCCCAGGCATTTCTTGCCGATCGTCAACCGCGCGGCCGATCGCTTGTTTCTGGACATCGTACGGTCCTCGTCTCGTGGCGGTACACGCAGGCACCAGGATCCTGGGGAGAGGAGCGATCCTCCACCGGCGATACTATATCATCCCGGAACGGCGGAGAGCGCGGCCCGGAAATACCTTTGCCGTCTCGTTCCCCGGCGGTTACTCTGAGAGTCAGTTGCACAAGCCGCTTGCGGCTTAGCGGATTCCGGGCTTCCGCTAAGCCGCAAGCGGCTGGCGCAACAGACGCTGAGACGGGTGAAATCGAGACCGAGGTCCGGGCCGATTCTTCCCTCGCGAGACACCATCGATGGGCGGTTCTCCCTTACGTTGTCTGGTCGTAGCGCTCGCGTTCCTGGCGGCCGCCGGCCCGGCATTCGGACAGGCGCCGGATGCCTTCGCGTCCCAGTTCCGGCGCTTCCTCGACCAGCATTGCGTCGCCTGTCACGGCCCGGACGTCCAGAAACGCCGCCTGCGCCTGGATACGCTCCCACTGGCCTTCGGAGACAAGGAGTCGGCGACGACCTGGGTGAAGGTCCTCGATAAACTCTCGCGCGGCGAGATGCCGCCCAAAGGTGAGCCGCGCCCGCCGGAAAAGGACGCCCGTGCGGTCAGCGCGGGCTTGCAGCGGGAGTTGCACGAGGCCTCGCTGACGAAGCAGCGCCGCGAGGGCCGGGTCGTGCTGCGCCGCCTGAACCGAACGGAATACGAAACGACGCTCCGCGACCTGCTGGCCACGCCGGTCGAGCTGAAAGACCTGCTCCCGGAGGACAACGTGGCGGCCGGGTTCGACAACGTCAGTGCGGTCCTCGACGTATCGCCCGCGCACCTGCTGCGCTACCAGGACGCGGCGGAAAAGGCGCTCCGTGCCAGTATCCCGAATCGGCCGCAGCCGCCGTTCAAGTATCGCCGCACGGGGCGGCAGATCACCGAGAAAATGCCGCTCTTCAAGGAGCTGCTCGGCAAGTCGGCCCGGCTGGACAGCGACACGCTCCTCCTGCACAGCCGCACCCCGGGATACATTCCGTGTGGCACCGCGCCGGCGCCGGTGGGCGGCAGGTATCGCGTACGGGCTTCGGTTTCCGCGGTCGGCAGCGGCGGCAAGCCCTTGCCGATGATGTGCGTCTGCCGTGACCAGTACGGCCGCGAGGACACCGACGTGCGGGCGGTGCGCGACGCCCCGGCCGACAAGCCCGCCGTCATCGAGGGCGAATTCGAGCTGCGCCCACGCGAGGTGATCGTCCTCAACGGGTGGTCGCTGCCCGAGGAGCGCGAGGTCCAGCGCGCCGCCCAGGGCCGAAAGCCCGGCTCCGATCCGGGTCCGGGACTGGCGGTGCAATGGGTCGAGATCGAAGGGCCGCTCGGCCCCTGGCCGCCCGCCGGGTATCAGCGACTCTTCGGCGACGTCCCACTGAAGCCGCAATCGGTCGCGCGGGCGGAGGCCGAAGGCCGGCCCGTCCCGCCGCAACCCGCCAACCGCCCGGACGGCTGGTGGATCTACGACCCCCTCGTCGTGGCCCCCGCCAAGCCGCGCGAGGACGCCGAACGCCTGATGCGCGCGTTCCTCCCACAAGCCTTCCGCCGACCCGTCAGCGAGGAACTCCAGCGACACTACGTCAAGCTCGTTCACGCAGCGCTCGACAAGGGCCGCTCGTTCCCCGAGGCGATGCTCAGCGGCTACAAGGCCGCTCTCTGTTCGCCCCATTTCCTGTTCCTGCTCGAGCGCGTCGATGCCTCCCGAAAGGACGATCGCACGGCCCTGGACGATTACGCCGTCGCCTCGCGGTTGTCCTACTTCCTTTGGTCGTCGAGGCCGGACGCTGCCTTACTGCGGCTGGCGGACAAGGGAGAATTGCGAACGCCGGACGTCTTGCGGGCGCAGGTGGAGCAGATGCTCAACGACCCCCGTGGCCGCCGTTTCACCGCGAACTTCGCCGGTCAATGGCTGGACCTGCGCAGCATCAACGCCACGTCGCCGGACCCGCAACTGTACGGCGAGTTCGACGACTTCCTGTTCTGGTCGATGCCGCGCGAGACCGAGCTATTCTTTGAAGAAATCCTGCGGGCCGACCTCAGCCTGACGGACTTCGTTCATTCCGACTGGACGTTCCTGAATCAACGACTCGCCCAGCATTACGGGATCGCGGACGTCTTCGGCGGCGAGCTGCGCAAGGTGAAACTGCCGGCGGGCAGCCACCGCGGTGGCGTCCTGACGCACGCCAGCATTCTGAAGGTGACGGCGGACGGCACCCGGACGTCGCCGGTGCTGCGCGGCAAATGGGTCCTGGATCGCCTGGTGGGCCAGCCGCCGTCTCCCCCGCCGCCCGACGTCCCGGCCATCGAGCCGGACATCCGCGGCGCCACCACGATCCGCCAACAACTCGACAAGCACCGCAACACGCCGGCCTGCGCCGCCTGCCACCGGCACATCGACCCGCCCGGCTTTGCGCTGGAATCCTTCGACGTCATTGGCGGCTGGCGCGATTTCTACCGGGCCTCGCGACCCGTCCGCGGCGGTCTCGTCGAGCTGGCCAACTACCCGGACCGCAAAGTCTTCCGCGGCCCCGACGTCGAACTGGGGGGCACGACGCCCGACGGCCGGGCCTTCAAGGACGTTGACGAGTACAAGCGCCTCCTGCTCGCCGACAAGGACCAACTGGCGCGCAACCTCGCCCAGAAGCTGCTCGTCTACGCGACCGGCGCCGACATCCAGTTCGCCGACCGAGAGGTGGTCGAGCAGCTGGTGGGGAAGTGCCGGGAGAGGGGTTACGGCTTCCGCTCGCTCGTCCATGAGGTGGTGCAAAGTCGGGTGTTTCTGAACAAGTGATGTCAACATGACGCCGTTTAGCCGCCGCCCTCGGGGCGGCACTCTGCTCGCGCTGGTAGTGACCGCATTTATGCGGTCGATGACGAACACGACCCGATAAATCGGGTCACTACGAGCGCCGCCCGCAGGCCGGCGCTGGTAGTGACCGCATTTATGCGGTCGATGACGAACACGACCCGATAAATCGGGTCACTACCAGCGCCGCGCGCAGGCCGGCGTTGGTAGTGACCGCATTTATGCGGTCGATGACGAACATGACCCGATAAATCGGGTCACTACGAGCGCCGCCCGCAGGCCGGCGCTGGTAGTGACCGCATTTATGCGGTCGATGACGAACATGACCCGATAAATCGGGTCACTACGAGCGCGAGGAGAGCGCCGCCCAGAGGGCGACGGCTAAACAAATATAAACAAATAGCGCCAAAGGAGTATTCCATCGTGTCCCGCTCTCCGCTGAACCGCCGCACGTTCCTGCGCGCCGCCGGCGTCTGCATCGGCCTGCCGCTGCTCGACGCGATGCTCCCTGTCGGCCTGCGCGCCGAGCAGAAGGCGGCCCCCCTCCGCCCCCGGCGCATGCTGCTGATCAGCCGGCCGCTCGGGCTGCACGCCCCTTACTTCTTCCCGGAAAAAACCGGGAAGGAGTACGAGCCCACACGCTATCTCAAACCGTTGCAGGAGTATCGTCGGGACTTCACGGTCTTTTCGGGCCTGTCGCACCGGGGCTACCCGGGCGGGCACCACACCGAGGTGGCCCTGCTGACGGGCGTGGCGCCGGAAGGGGTCCGCTTCGGTGACATCCGCAACACGATTTCACTCGATCAGGAAGCCGCCTCGCGCCTCGGGGGCGAGACGCGCTTCCCCTACCTGTCGCTGGGCGGCGGTCCCATCTCCTGGAACCTCAAGGGGGTGAAGGTGCCGTCCGAGGAACGGGCCACCCGCGTCTTCAAGCAACTGTTTATCAACGGCACCCCGGAGGAAGTGGCCCAGGAGATCGAGCGGATCAAGGCCGGCGAAAGTATCCTCGACGGGGTCCGCGAGCAGGCGCGGTCGCTCGCCGAGGAACTCGGCCCGGCGGACCGCCAGCGCCTCGACCTGCTGCTGACCTCGATCCGCGAGGCCGAGCAGCGCTTGCAGCAGGATCAGGCCTGGGTCAAGAGGCCCAAGCCGAAGGTGGACGTCAAGCCCTTCACCGACGACTACTACACCGACCTGCGCATGGTGGATCGCGAACGGCAGTGGTTCGACCTGGTTCACCTGGCCCTGCAAACCGACTCGACGCGGGTGATCGCCCTGTGGGTCTGGTCCTACGGCCGCCCGGACCTCGAGGGGGTGGCCATTGGCCACCACGACGCCACGCACCACGGTCAGGACGAGGCGAAGCTCAAGCAGCTGGCGCTGATCGAGGAGACCGAGATGAAACTCTTGGCCGGCCTGCTCGGCAAGCTGAAGGGCACCGACGAGGGCGGGTCGTCGTTGCTCGATCGGACCGCGGTCTTCTACGGGAGCAACATGGGCAACGCCTCGGCCCACAGCTGTGACAACCTGCCGATCCTGCTCGCGGGCGGCGGCTTCAAGCACGCCGGCCACGTGGCGTTCGACCGCAAGGACAACAAGCCGTTGTCGAACCTCTTCGTCCGCATGCTGCGGCAGACGGGCATCGAGGCCGATCGCTTCGGCAGCAGCACTGGCGCGATCAGCGAGGTGTGAGAGCGTACTTGCCGCGAAACCGTGGATAGACCGATGGGCGTAACGCCGACCTCTCCCCCTTCGCCCGACCTCTCCCCTCCGGTGCCGGCCGGGCCGGACGTCGTGCGCCTGCGCGACCTTTCTGCGCAGCAGTGGAAGTCCGGGGCCGCCGCCTGGCTGGGCTGGCTGTTCGACGGCCTGGACATGTACCTCTACATGCTGGTCGCCACCCCGTTCGTCGCCGAACTGTTGGGCGTCGGCGAAAAGGATCCGCAGGTCGGCAGATACAGCTCGTGGATTCAGGCGGCGTTCCTCATCGGCTGGGCGCTCGGCGGCGGCTTCTTCGGGCGCATCGCCGATCGGCTGGGCCGCAGCCGCGCCCTGATGCTGACGATCCTCACCTACGCCTCGTTCACCGGGCTGTCCTATTTCGCACAAACCTGGTGGCAGTTGCTCCTCTTCCGCTTCCTGGCCGCCCTGGGCATTGGCGGCGAATGGGCGGTGGGTGCGGCGCTGCTGTCGGAGACCTGGCCGCGGCGCTGGCGGCCGTGGATGGCCGCCGTCCTCCAGACCGGCGTCAACATCGGCGTCATGCTCGCGAGCCTGGCGGTCTTCCTGCTGGCCGACTTCCGCCCGCGCACCGTCTTCCTGGTGGGCATCCTCCCGGCGCTTCTCGTCCTCTGGATTCGCCGGGCCGTTCCCGAACCGGAAGAATGGCAAGGAGCGAAACGGACGTCGGCCCAAGCGCAGCCCGGCTTCCTCGAACTGTTCCGCGGCCCCGTCCGCCGGACCACGCTGCTGACGCTGCTGGTGTGCGCCCTGGCACTGACGGGACACTGGGCCTTCCAGTTTTGGTACATCCAGCAACTGCGCACCCTTCCGGACGTGGCCGGCTGGACTGAGGCCGAGAGAAGTCAACTGGTCAGCAAGATGGTGTGGCTGGTTACGCTCACGTCCATCACCGGGAATTTCCTCGCGGCCCTGCTGGCCCGGCGGCTGAGATACCGGCGGACGATCACGACCCTCTGCCTGGCCTATTTCCTGTCGATGCTGGCTACCTACGCTGTGCCCATCGACCACGGTCGCCTCTGGATCGGGCTGGCGACCATCGGCCTGTGTCAGGGGGTCTTCGCCCTGTTCACGATGTACATGCCGCCGCTGTTCCCGACGCTGCTGCGGACGACGGGGGCCGGTTTTTGCTACAACATTGGCCGCGTCGCCGCCGGCCTTGGCACGGTGTTCTTCGGGCTGTTCTCCCAGGTTGGGGACTACCGCCTGGCGCTGTTCTACGCGGGGTTCCTGTTCCTGCCCGCGGCAGGAGTCGCCTGGCTGCTGCCGGAGCCGCCGGACGAGCTGCCGCCTGGTGACTCCCTGCCGAAGGTCGCCGTGGAGTGAGGCCATCATGAGCCGGTTGGAAGTGCTGACGCGCAATGACGGACCCCCTCCCGACGAGCTGGCCCCGGGCGTGGGGCTTCGAGTTCTCGCGTCGGGCTCCCTGGGAGCGCGCGGGCTGACCACCGCCCTGGCCGGCTTCCGGCCCGGGGCGACGCTGCCGTACCACAGGCACCCGTTCAGCGAGGTGATCGTCGTTCTGGAGGGCGAGCCGGACGTCCTCGTCGAAGGGCGCCGTTACCGGCTGGAACCCTTCGACGCAATGCACCTCCCCGCCGGGACGGTACACGCGGTGTCCAACGGGTCCGGCGGCGCCCCCGCCCTGCTCCACTCGTCCTTCGCCTCCGACACGCCGACGCGAGAGTTGGTCTCGGTCGCCTTCGCGCCGTCGGATCGGGATGAACCGGACCCTGCGCATCCGGAGAACCTGGTGCGCTTCGCCGCGGCGCCGGTCTACGAACTGGCCCCGCGCGCCCACTTCCGCGACCTCTTCGCCCGGCGCCTCGGCTCGCGGGGAATCTGCGGCGGCTATGGCCTCTTTGAATCGGGCGCGTCGCTTCCCTGTCACTATCATGGCTTCGACGAGTCGATCACCATCGTTGCCGGGACGGCCGTCTGTCAGGTGGCGGGGAGGGAGTACGTCGTCTCAAACTATGACACGGCGTGCATCCCCCAGGGACGGCCGCATCGCTTCCTGAACCGCACGGATCGGCCGATGGCGATGGTCTGGGTTTACGCCGGCGACGAGCCCGACCGCACCGTCATCGATCCCGGTTACTGCGAGGGACTCCTTCCGCTGACGACCCTTGGCGGATAAGATGCCGAGTCGAACCCCGCCGCGAAGTCCAACACGCGACCCTTGCCGGCGGGACCTACCAACGGGGGCTGGACATGAGCGACGGGGTGCAGGCGATTCGCTACGGCATGTTCATCATGCCGTTCCACGACCCGGCCAAGCCGCTGGGACAGTGCTACGACGAGGACCTGGAGCTGATCGTCCGCGCCGAGGAGCTGGGCTTCAGCGAGTTCTGGATCGGCGAGCATCACACGATGAAGTATGAAAACATCGTGATGCCGGAGATCTTCATCGCCCGTGCCCTCGGCGAGACGCGCCGCATTCGCCTGGGCCCCGCTCCCGTCTGCCTCAACCAGCACCACCCGGCCCACGTCGCCGGCCGGCTGGCGTTCCTCGACCACCTGTCCAAGGGGCGGTTGAATCTCTGTTTCGGGGCCGGCAGCGTCACGGCCGACCAGGAATTGTTCGGCGCCGACCCGAAAAACGCCGCCGCCATGGTCGATGAGGCCACCGACATGATCCTGCGGCTGTGGTCGTCGGAGCCGCCCTACGAGATCGAGGGGAAGTTATGGAACATCCGTCTCAAGAAATCGGTTGACGAGGAGACGGGCATCGGCTACGTCCACAAGCCGTTGCAGAAGCCGCACCCGCCCATCGCGGTGCCGGGCACCAGCCGCAATTCCCCGAGCATGCGGACGGCGGCGCGGCTCGGCTTCCAGCCGTTCGGCCATTGCCTGATCGCGGGCAACGTGCTGGCCGACCTCTGGCAGACGTACGCGGCGGCCGCCGTGGAGGCGGGCCGCCCGCCGCGGCGCGCCGACTTCAAGGTCGCGCGCTCCATCTTCCTCGCCGACAGCACGCCGGAGGCCCGCCGCCGCGCCCGCGGCAACTCGCTGGGCCGGAACTTCGAGTACATCGGCCGGCTGTTCGACAAGGGCCTGGGGCGCCGGGTCTACAAGCGCGACCCCGGCATGAGCGACGCCGACTGCAACCTCGACTACCTGATGGGCGAGCAGATCGTCGCCGGCAGCCCCGACGAGGTGCTGCGCCGGCTGCTGCTGCTGATCGAGGAGACCGGCCCGTTCGGCACCCTGGTCCTCATGAGCTACGACTGGGACGACAAGCCGAGCTGGCTGCACAGCATGGAGCTGTTCGCCCGGGAGCTGATGCCCGCCCTGAACAAGGCGGTCTGCGGGGCCGCCGTGTAACACTTCTGCGGGGAGGGGCGGGCGTGGGCCAACGCGACGGGGCTGACCGGATGACGAGCGCACCGGCACCGGGCCCAGGTGCGGCCGCCCCCACCCTCGTGCGCTACCAGGTGCTGGCGGTCGCCTGCAGCCTCGCGGTCCTGACCTACCTTCAGCGCCAGGGCTTCGTGGCGGGCACCCCGTACATCAAGGAAGACCTGGGGCTGAATGACGAACAAATGGGCTACCTGGCCTCCGTATGGCTGGTGGCCTACGGCGCCTTCCAGGTGCCGGGCGGCCTGCTCGGCGACCGGCTCGGGGCGCGGCATCTGCTCACGATCCTGGTGCTGGGCTGGTCGCTGCTGGGCGGGGCCGTCGCCCTGACCGCCGCACTGCCTCCAGGCGGCTGGCTGGTGTTCGCTTTCCTTTTGGCGCTACGAGTTCTCTTCGGGGCGTTTCAGGCCGGCGGCTTCCCCGGCCTGGCCCGCGTCGTGGCGGACTGGATGCCGGCGCAGCAGCGCGGCTTCGCCCAGGGGATGATCTGGACGTTCAGCCGCCTGGGCGGCTTCCTGGCGCCGCTGCTCGTGGTGTGGCTGATCAAGCGAGTCTTCGGGGACTGGGCCACTCCCTGCTGGCTCCTCGCCGGGCTGGGCTTGCTCTGGTGTGCCTTCTTCTGGTCGTGGTTTCGCAACCGGCCGGACGAGATGAGCCGGGTCAATGCCGCCGAGCTGGCGCTGGTCGCCTCCGGCCGGTCCTCCGCCCCGGCGGCGCCGGGCCCTGTCCCCTGGTCGCGGTTCCTCAGGTCGCGCAACGTGTGGGGGTTGTGCCTGATGTACGGCTTCGTGGGGTTTGCCGGCAATTTCATCACCAGCCTCCTGAACATCTACCTGCACGACCACCGGCACCTGGACGATCAAACGACCGCCTGGCTGGCCGGGCTGCCGCTGGGCTTTGGCATCGTCTCCTGCCTGCTGGGCGGCGTCGTGTCCGACTGGCTCATTCGCCGCCTCGGCAGCCGCAAGTGGGGCCGGCGCCTGGTGGGTTGCGTCGTCCTGGTACTGGCGGGGCTAGCGACCCTGTCCGTCATCTGGGTCGAGGAAGTCTGGCTGCTGGGGCTGGCGTTCAGCGCCTGGTTTTTCTTCAACGACGCGACCATGGGGCCGGCGTGGGCGTCCTGCGCCGACGTCGGCGAGCGTTACGCCGGCACCCTCAGCGGCGCCATGAACATGACCGGCGCCTTCCTGGGGGCGGTCGGGATGGGCCTCGCCGGCCGGTTACTCAACCGGGGCCTGGGCGACGTGGTGTTCATCCTCTTCGCGTGCAGCTATGCGCTGGCGGCCCTCTGCTGGCTGGCCGTCGATGTCACCAAACCGCTCGTACCCCGGGCAGAGGGAACCTGAGGCGCTTCAAGGCGGCGGCTCTCCCATCGTCGTTGCAAAACCGACGTTTAGCGGCCGCCCTCGATTTATCGATTCGCGAAACGATAAATCCGCGCCGCCGCGCCGCCCCGAGGGCGGCCGCTAAACAACCGGAAATCGAATGGCGCGAGTATAATTGGAGCCAGCGAAAACCGAAGTCCGTGCAGGACCTTCTCCGATGCCCACGCTGCTGCGGTGTCCCAATGGCCACGCCTGGCCTGCCTCCCCGGAGAGCCATGCCCCACCCGCCGCCGGGACGATCTGTCCCGTCTGTGGGATCGCCCTGCCCGGCCGTCTTCCCGACAACCCTGCGACCATCGCGGCCGATGGCGTCGCGCCTGCCGCTGTGGGGGCCGTCCCCTGCCAGGCCGAGACGCTCCCCCTGATGCCTTCGGTCGAGGTGGAGGCGACCCTGCCGCCGTCCGCGCGGCCGGTCTGTCCCCCGCCGCCTGTGGATGGGCAGGCCACCGTGCCGCTCGCCGAGGCCGGCCTGCCCCGCGGGCCCGACACCCCTGCCGTGCCGGGCTACGAGATCCTGCGTCCACTGGGCCGCGGCGGCATGGGCATCGTCTACCAGGCCCGCCAGCTGAAATTGAACCGGATCGTGGCCCTGAAGATGATCCTGTCCGGGAAATACGCAGGCGAGGAAGACCTGGAGCGCTTTCGCACGGAAGGGGAGGCCGTCGCTCGGATACAACACCCCAACGTCGTGCAGATCCACGAGGTCGGCGAGCAGGACGGCCTGCCGTTCTTCTCGCTGGAGTTCTGCCCGGGGGGCACCCTGGAGAAGAAGCTGTCCGGCAAGCCGCTGCCGCCGCCCGAAGCCGCGGCGCTTGTGGAGGCACTGGCGCGGGGTGTGGATGCCGCCCACCGGAAGGGAGTGATTCACCGCGACCTGAAGCCGGCGAACGTCCTCCTCGCCGAGGACGGCACGCCGAAGATCACCGACTTCGGGTTGGCCAAGAAGCTCGACGAGCAGGGCCTGACCGCGACGGGGGCGGTGATGGGCACGCCGAGCTACATGGCCCCGGAGCAGGCCGGCGGCAAGAGCAAGGACATCGGGCCGGCCTGTGACGTCTACGCCCTGGGAGCCATCCTCTATCAGTGCCTGACCGGCCGGCCGCCCTTCCTGGCCGCGACGGCGATGGACACCCTCTTGCAAGTGGTCAGTGAGGAGCCGGTCTCGGTCAAGCGCCTCAACGGCCAGGTGCCGCTCGATCTGGAGACAATCTGCCTGAAGTGTCTGCAAAAAGAGCAGGGCCAGCGCTACCCGGACGCGGCGTCGTTGGCCGACGACCTGCGGCGGTTCCGGGCCGGCGAGGCGATTCGGGCGCGCCCGGTGGGGCGGCTGGAACGCGGCTGGCGCTGGTGCCGGCGCAACCCGGCCGTCGCCGCGCTGACCGCGGCGGTGTCTCTGCTGGTCGTCGCGGTGGCCGTGGTGGCCTCGGTCGGCTACGCGCAAACGACCGTGGCGCTGCGGAGTGAGGAACGGCAGCGCGCCGCGGCGCTGGACGCGCAGAAGGTGGCGGAGGAGCAGCGCGAGGAAGCGCGGCTGCGGCAGAAGGAGGCCGAGGAGCAGCATGCGGCGGCGCGGGCTGCGGAGGACCGCGCCACGAGCGGGGCGGCCTTCACGCGCCGCCTGCTTTACGCCGCCAACATGCAGCTGGCGGCCCAGGGGTGGGAGTCCCCGGCGGGGAAGGCGCAGGCCGTGGCCGCCCTCTTGGCGGGCGAGGTGCCCGCCCCCGGAGGGCCCGACCTGCGCGAGTTCGCCTGGCGGCACCAGTGGTGGCTGCTGTACCGGGCCGGGGTCGTGCTGCCCGATCACGGCGGCGCGGTGGCCCAGGGCGCGTTCGACGGCGACGGCACCCTGCTGACGATCGACGAGAAGAACCACCTGCGCCGCTGGGACGTGGCCGAGCGCAAGGCCACGCTCGACGTCGATCTGGCCGCGGAGGGGACCCCGGCCGCCGTGGCCCTGGCGCCGGGGGGCCAGCGGCTGGCCGTCGCCTCCGCCGAAGGTGCGGTGCGGCTGCTCGACGCGAAGTCCGGGCAGCCGCTCCGGACGCTCGCCATGCCCCTTCCGGGAGTGAAAGACGTGTTATTTCTCGACGAGGGCCGGAAGTTGCTCACCCGACTGGACGACGGCGTCGTCCACGTCTGGGATGCCGAAACGGGCCAGCTGCGCGAAACCGTGAAGGGGGCCGGGTCCCGTCTGGAGACGAAGTTCGCCCTGTCGCCCGATGGGGAAAGGGCGATCAACCGCTCGGGGTCGGCTGGCGCGTTTGTCCAGATGGTTTCCTGGCGGAACGGGAAGGCCGGGGCCCCCATGAACCACAACTTGACCATCACCGCCGCCGGCTGGTCCCCCGACGGCAAGACGCTGGCCCTGGGGGACATCCGGGGGCACGTGTTGCTGCGCGAGGCGGCCACCGGCAAGCCGTCGCTGGAGAGGATCAGCGGCCACGTTGGCCCCGTCAAGCAGCTGGCGTTCAGTGGCGACGGCACCTTGCTGGCCAGCGGCGGGGCCGACGGGGTGGTCGCGGTGTGGCAGGCGGACAGCGGCGAGCTGGTCCGGCGCTTCAAGGGTCACACGGGAGCCATCACCTTTCTCTGCTTTTCCCCCGACGGCCAGACGTTGGCCTCGGGGGGCGAGGACCACACGGCCCGCCTCTGGGGCTGGGGCGGTACCCGGCGGGACCAGTGGGACCAGAAAGCGAACGTGTTCGGCCTCGCCTACTCCCCCGACGGCCGGCGCCTGGCCTGCACGGCCGGGCGCCGCCTGGTGAATCTATGGGACCTGGAAAGTGGTCATATCGCGCGGGCCCTGTCCTCCGCGAAGCAACTGACTCACCAGATGCAGTGCCTGGCCTATTCCGCCGACGGCGCCTTGCTGGCCGCGGAAGGCCCCGACGCCGAGGTGGTGCTGTGGGACCCGGCCACCGGCGCGCGCCTGCGGACGTTGCCGGCGCCGCCCCGCGAGCTGGACGAGGGCCCGGGCCGCGGGGTGGCCGTCCTGGCCTTCTCGCCCGACGGCAAGTACCTGGCGGCCGGCTTCGGCCTCGTAACGGTGCCGGCGACTCGTCCGGGGCAGCACCCGCGGGCCGTCAGGGTCTGGGACCCGCACACCGGCAAGGAGGTCCGCACCCTGGAGGGCCACGGCAACGCGGTGACCGGCCTGGCCTTTTCCCCGGACGGGTCCTGGTTGGCCACGGCGAGCCGCGACCGCATGGTCCGGCTCTGGCGCGTGGCCAACTGGCAGGAAGAGCGGCACTGGTCGGCGGAGGTGGCCCAGGCGACCGTGGCCTTCAGCCACGACGGCCGATTGCTGATCGCCGGCGGCAGCGACGGAATTGTCCGCGCCTGGGACCCGGCCACGGGCCAGCAGCTGGCGTCCTTCCCCGCGCACGGCCAGCGGGTGACCGGCCTGGCCTTCTCTCCCGACGACCGGACGGTGGCCTCGGTCGGGATGGATCACCAGGTGAAGTTGTGGGACCCCGTCACCTGGCGGGAGCTGCGGACGCTGGGCGAGCACGACACGGTGGCGTGGTCGGTGGCTTTCGCCCCCGACGGCAATAGCCTGGCCTCGGGGGGCGGCGATAACATGGTCCGCTTCTGGCGCGCCGCCGCCCCGGCGGACGTCGGCTCTTGGTCCGCGACACCCACCTCCGTGGGCAAGCACAAGAAACCGTAACGGGATGGCCTTTGACCGACTCGGCTGCATGGGGAGAGGGTGACATGGACTGGCCGACTTACGCCGACGTGATGGCCGCGGCGGACGTGGTGCGCCGCCACCTGCGACCGACGCCGCTGTACGAGTGGCCGGCCCTTTCGCGCCTTATGGGCTGCCGCTACTACCTCAAGCACGAGAACCACACGCCGACGACCGCCTTCAAGGTGCGCGGCGGCCTCAACTTGGTGGCCCGGCTCCCCGAGGAGCAGAAACGCCGCGGCATCATCGCCTGCACCACGGGCAACCACGGCCAGTCGCTGGCCTACGCCTGCCGGGGCTTCGGCGTCCGCTGCGTCCTGGTCGTGCCGGCCAACAACAACCCCGACAAGACCGCTGCCATGCGCGCCCTGGGCGCCGAGCTGATCGAACACGGGCGGGACTACGACGAGGCGCGGGAACACTGCGAGGCCATCGTCCATGAGCGCGGCCTGCGCTATGTCCACTCCGCCAACGAGCCGGACCTGATCGCCGGCGTCGGCACCTTGGCCCTGGAAATCTTCGACGAGCTGCCCGACCCCGACGTGATCCTGGTGCCGGTCGGGCTGGGCAGCGGCATCTGCGGCACCGCCCTGGTGGCCGCGGAGCGCCGGCCGCAAACGCAGGTCATCGGCGTGCAGTCGGAGCTGGCGCCGGCCGTGACGCTGTCGTGGCGCGCGGGGCACGCGGTGGAGACGGGGCCGCCACAGACCTTCGCGGAGGGGATGGCGACGCGCGTGCCCGCCGCGCTGACCCTGGACATCATGCGCCGGCACGTCCACGACATGGTGCTGGTGGGCGACGGCGCCCTGCGCGAGACGATATGCCTCCTGCTGCGCCTGACGCACAACCTGGCCGAGGGCGCAGGGGCGGCGGCGACGGCGGCGGCGCTGCAGATGCGCGAGCGCCTGGCGGACAAGACGGTCGTCGGCATCCTCTCCGGAGGGAACCTCGACGTGCGCGAGCTGGCGCGAATCCTTCAGGGGAACGGCATGACTTGAGCCACAACATGGCGAGCAAGTGGAAAGTGAACCTTGGTGCGATAGAGAATGACAGCACAGGCCGGGGGGTCCAATCCCGAAAAGGGGTGAAGGTAAGTGGGCTTTCGGGTATCCTAGGCGATGGGCGCCCACGGCTTATTCCCACCAGGAGGCTGCGCCATGCAAGTC
>Ga0116224_10001050_pt1 | contig 19183 bp, 20 predicted proteins | sample Sb_taG_9_FD_89699 | JGI IMG/M metagenome (GOLD analysis project Ga0116224, IMG submission 89699) | Peat soil microbial communities from Weissenstadt, Germany - Sb_50d_b_LC metaG | ecosystem: Environmental > Terrestrial > Soil > Wetlands > Peat | place: Germany: Weissenstadt | collected 2010-09-21 | reverse complement strand
CTCCTGCTGTTCAGACGCCCGTCACCGGCCCGCGGTTTACCGCTCCCCAGCGGCGTACCCGTCGAAATGCAACCCCGGGAAGACGCGCGGCAATCACCCGAGCGGCCAGCACCTCGCAATACCCGCTAAAAGTTATGTACACGCAGATAACCACGCCCGGTCAGGCCGGTACAGAACATCAATTCCTGTGTCGTGTCACCGGCCCCGCGCGAACCAAAAAGGCTGCGCCAGATCGAGCCGTTTTCGCGCTCTTCCAAGGTCGTTTTGCTTACGTTGAGTGATGATCGTGGCTTACGCACACGGCCTGGGAGGTCGTTGGATGGCCCTGCCTGCTGACCTGCGGGGGAGTCGTCGCCGACAGGATCTGGGATCGTTTTGGGCCGCGTATGGGCCGCGACGTTTCAGGCCGTGTGCGTTTCCGCAGGTAACAGCCTCGTGACCCAGTCACGTCTGATCGATGGAGTTTTCGAATTTAGCGCCCCCAGCAGGATTCGAACCTGCGCACACGGCTCCGGAGGCCGTTGCTCTATCCCCTGAGCTATGGGGGCTGGCGCATGGCCTACAGAAGCGGCTCCTGCAGGCCTGAGCAAGGGTACCAGTCACAAGTATCTGTGGACACGCAGTCGATCTGCGAGCGGCCGTACGGCGTGGCCGGGTAACCTCACGCCCGTGACTCAGGGACTGGGCCGGGTGCTTGTTGTCGATGACGATGAGGTCATCCGGCAGCTCATCGCCGTGAACCTGACTCTTGAAGGTTTTGACGTGGACACCGCGGTGGACGGTCAGGACTGCCTGGACAAAGTCGGCACCGTGAAACCTGATGTGATCACGCTGGACGTCATGATGCCCAGGCTGGACGGCTGGGTGACCGCGACCCAGCTCCGCCGGAACCCGGAGACGGCCGGGATCAAGGTTGTCCTGATCACGGCCCGCGCCCAGGAGGACGACCGCGACCGCGGCCGCCAGGTCGGCGTGGACGCCTACCTGACCAAGCCGTTCGACCCGGCCGAGATGATTCGCGTGGTGCGCGAACTGGCGGGCGCCCCGAGCACCGCATTTGACTGAGCCTGCCGCTGACAAGCTCGTGCCCGGCTAGCCGAGCCATAGCCTGGACCGGTGATTCCTGGCGACATCGGATCTGAGCTGGCGGCGGCCCTGAGCGCCGCAGTGGCGGCGGGCGACCTGCCATCGGGCGCTGCCGGGATGAGCCCGGCCGGGACCTGGCGGCCAGTCCCAGTCCAGGCTGGCGGCGGCCCAGGCAGCTACGCCACTTCGCTGGCGTTCCGGCTGGCCCGTCAGCATGGCCGCGATCCTGCCTCGCTGGCCGAGCCACTGGCCACCCGGCTGCGCACGGTGCCATGGATCAGCGAAGCGCGGGTCACCGGCCGCGGCTACCTGACCGTCACCGTGACGACTGCGCATCTGGTCGGCCTGGCGGGCCGGATCGTTTCGGCCGGCCCGGCCGCCGCTAGCAGCGATTCGCTGGCCGGCCTGCAGCTGAGCAAACCAGGCATCCCGGACCCCGCCGCCGCCGTCGGCTGGGATGAGGCATGGCGATCACACCGGGAAGGGCTGATCGGGTGCCTGGCGCGGACCGCCGGCGCCACCGTTAACTTCCTTCCGCAGAAACGAAAATCCAGGCCCGCATCGCCCATACCAGCCGACCCGTCCCCGGTGGCGGCCGCTGTGGCCTACCACGGCGCGGATGCCGTTCGGTACGCGCTGGCCAGGACAGCGACCGGGGGAGCGCAGGTTATCGAGCGGCAGCTTTCGCTCGCGCTGGATCTGGGAAACCCCTTTGTGGCAGTGAGGTTCGCGCACGCCGACGCGGCGTCGTCGCTGCGCTGGGCTGCCCAGCTCGGGCTCGCGGCTGGCCAGCCAGGCGGACCGTCAGCTGAGCATGCGGCCACGACCGAGCCTGCTGAACTGAGGCTGCTCGACCTGCTCTCCTGGCTGCCGGAACGGGTCGCGGCCGCAGCTCGCCGACGCCGCCCGGCGGAAATGTCGGCCTATCTGGAGATCCTCGCCGAAGCTTGGCTCAACTGCCGGGAGAGCTGCCCGGCGCTGCCGTTCTGCGGCAATAAGGCGCCGGCCGACCCGGCGGCGGTAACGGCCAGGCTGCTGCTGGCCGACGCGACGCGTGCGGCGCTGGCAGCGGGCCTCGGACTGCTCGGCGTGGCCGCGCCTGCCCGGATCTGAGCTCCCCGCGGTTCGCTCAGCCAGCCCGGCGGAACCCGCAGGACCAGGATCCGACCGAGCTCGACACGCGCCGACACTTGTCTATTTCGCGAGGTTGAACTAATTTCAGCCAGGTACTGACACCATGACAGGCAGCTACAGTGTTTTTTGGGGGGCGAGGTTCAAGCGCGCGTGAAGCGGGTATCGCATCGCGTGTAAGCCCCCTGAGCGCCGACGATCTCGGCGTAGCTTCACCCCCATAGGCCGGGCGCAAACTCACAAAGTAGACGCTCGGTCAGAGCCTTTCCCGGAGTCACGTGTTCGCAACTTCCGCAGCATCCTGGGCTGCCCAGTCTGGCGATCATGGTGCTCGGACGCTGCTAGAGGCCGAGTAAGGAATGTCGTGACCGCAGTTGGTGTTAAACTGGCCGAGGCACCAGATGCTCCGTCGCGGAGCGAGGTGCATATCCGCTTCCCGTGTGGCCGACGTAGTAGTTGGCGACGGCGGGTTGCTCTCGGTGACCCTTATCCGTCGCGAGATTCCCAAAGCCTGCGTACTCCTGGCTCAGGACCCGGACGGATCTCGCATGCGGCCTTCGGCCGGATACGAGCAAGCGCTGGAGTGACGGACAGCATGACAACCGACCTGGCAGATCAGGACGGCGGCTATAGCGGGAACGACGCGTCAGACAGCGGCAAGCGGCCGCTGCTGGGCGAACCCGCATCTGGGAAGGACCCTTTGTGAGCGAAACCACCAATCTGATCTCGGGCTCCGCGCAAGTTCCGCCTGAGGACGACCGGGCCGACGCGGTAATGGCGGACGACGCCGACCGACCGCCTGGAGCTGCGGGGTCTTCCCCTGGGCAGGCCGACGCGGTACGCTCCTGGCCGGATGGCCGGGATGCCGCCGGCTCGCAGGGGAGTGCCGGAGCTGCGCGCCTGCCAGGAATGCTGCTGCCTGAATTGCAGCGGCTGGCGCAGTCCCTCGGTATCACAGGAACCGCCCGGATGCGTAAGGGTCAGCTCATATCTGCGATCGAAGAGCGCCAGCGCGGCGTAGCCGCCGTTGGCGGCGGAAGTCCTGCTGACGGCGGTGGACAGGTCAGCGGTGGTGGATCCGCTGCCGTCTTCGCCGGCACAGACCGGGTACCTCGGGGCAATCAGAGCGATGTGAACGGAAATACAGTCCAGCGGGACGTGCCTGCGGGAGCCGGCCCGACTCGCCCCTTTGAGCGGGACGCCATGGAATCTGAAGACACAGGGCAGCTCAGCATGGTCAGCGCGTACGCGGGCGGACCCGACGACGGTGCCCAGGGGACCGGCGGCGGAGCGGTCGGCCAAGCTCCGGTCACTGATGGCGGGGCGGCCGGCGAGCCGGTCAGCGGGACGGCTGGCCCTCGCGCTGCGCAGAGCGGCGCGGCCGGGACCGTCGTCGAGTCGGTCGGCGTTGATGCGGCCAGGGACGCGGTCGACAGCCAGCAGGCCGGAGAGTCTGGGCCGCGGCGCGGCGAGAGCCAGAGCGCTGAGCCCGTGGTCCGGCGCGAGAATCAGCGTGGTGACCGGCGCGGCCGCACCGGCGGCAACGCTCGCAGGGACGAGCAGGCCAGGTATTCGGGTGACGGTTCCGAGCAAGGTCGCGAGCCTGCGGCCGCCAGCCGTGGTGAGCAGTCCGGCGGCCGTGGTGACCAGCGTGACTCCGGCGGTCGTGGTGACCAGCGTGATTCCGGCGGGTCCGGTCAGCAGGGCGGCCGCAGTGACCAGCAGGGCTACCGCGGTGACCAGGGCGCGCGCGACGACGACCGGGACGGCCAGGGCCGCCGCAGTCGGGACAGGGACCGGTTCCGCAACCGGAACCAGGGCACCAACCGGCGCCGCGAGCGTGGCGGCAGCGGCGGCAGCGACGCAGAACCGGTGATCTCCGAGGACGACGTACTCATCCCGATCGCCGGGATCCTTGACGTCCTGGACAACTACGGCTTCGTCCGCACCACCGGTTACCTGCCGGGCTCGAATGACGTCTATGTCTCGCTGTCCCAGGTTCGCAGGTTCGGCCTACGCAAGGGTGATGTGATCGAGGGCGCGATCCGCCAGCCGCGGGACGGCGAGCGGCGGGAGAAGTTCAACGCGCTGGTCCGGCTTGACAAGGTCAACGGACTGGACCCGGAGGAGTCGAAGAACCGTCCGGAGTTCTCCAAGCTGGTTCCGCTCTACCCGCAGCAGCGGCTCCGCCTGGAGACCGACCCGACCATCATGACCACCCGGATCATTGACCTGATCGCTCCGATCGGCAAGGGCCAGCGCGGCCTGATCGTGTCGCCGTCCAAGGCGGGCAAGACGCTGATCATGCAAGCGATCGCGAACGCGATCACCAAGAACAACCCTGAGTGCCACCTCATGGTCGTCCTGGTGGATGAGCGGCCCGAGGAAGTTACCGACATGCAGCGGTCGGTAAAGGGCGAGGTGATCTACTCGACCTTCGACCGGCCTTCCGAGGACCACACGATGGTCGCTGAGCTGGCAATCGAGCGGGCCAAGCGGCTGGCCGAGATGGGCCACGATGTCGTCGTCCTGCTGGACTCGATCACTCGGCTCGGCCGGGCTTACAACCTGTCTGCACCTGCCAGCGGCCGGATCATGTCAGGTGGTGTCGACTCCACCGCTCTCTACCCACCGAAGCGCTTCTTCGGCGCGGCGCGCAACATCGAGCACGGCGGATCGATCACCATCTTGGCGACCGCGCTGATCGAGACCGGCTCCCGAGCGGACGAGGTCATCTTCGAGGAGTTCAAGGGCACCGGCAACATGGAGCTGAGGCTCCGCCGCGAGCTTGCGGACAAGCGGATCTTCCCGGCCATCGACGTGGATTCGTCGGGTACTCGCAAGGAAGAGCTGCTGATGACTCCGGAGGAACTCAAGATCGTCTGGCAGTTGCGCCGCGTTCTGCACGCGCTAGAGCCGCAGCAGGCGCTTGAGGTCCTGATGGAGCGAATGAAGGAGACCAAGAGCAACGCGGAGTTCCTGCTTCACGTGCAGCGGACCACGGTTGCCTCCTGACCCCGCATCGAGGTTTCTCGTAGCACAGATGTAGTCGCTGTCCCGCGCAGCCTGGATAGGTAAAGACCTGCCGATACCTGGCTGTGCGGGCCAGCGTGGTTCACACCATGATCTTCCCTCCGGCGATGTCCAAGGTGACGCCGGTGATCCAGGATGCTGCCGACGAGGCTAGGAACAGTGCCGCCTCGGCGACGTCCGCTGGCTGACCGAGGCGGCCCAAGGGAAATGCGGCGCCAAGCTCAGCCCTCTTCTCGGCCGGCACCCACGAGCGCATCTTGTCGTTCTCGATTGCCGACGGGGCGAGGCAATTGACCCGCACTCCGGCGGCGGCGACTTCGCTCGCCAGATGGCGGCTGAAAGCGATGACACCGGCCTTGGCGGCCGCGTATGCGGCCGATGACTGAGCCGGCTGACGGGCGGCCGCCGAGGACATAGTGATGATCACGCCGCTGCGCCGGGAAAGCATGGCAGGCAGGAACGCCGAGACAGTCAGGAAGGTGGAGGTCAGGTCGCTCTCGATGACCTCGCGCCAGTGACTGCCTGTCTCGCTCACCGTGGGCACGGGCATTCCGTTGCCACCGGCGAACACGGCGAGGATGTCCACCGGGCCGAGCTTCGCGCCGACATCGCGGCACACGGCATCGAGATCGTCCTGGACCGTGCAGTCCGCGGCCACGCCCAGCGCCGTCCCGCCGAGGGCGGCGATCGAACCGACGGTGCTGTCGATCGCCGACTTGTCACGGCCGACCACGGCGACTGCGGTGCCGTTCGCGCCGAGGGCACGGGCGGTAGCCGCCCCGATGCCGCGAGATCCGCCGGTCACTACGGCGACCTTCCCCGACAGGTCGGGATATCTGATGAAGCTCTCGCTGGACAGGCCAGCCGCACTACCGAATTTCATAATACAGACTGTATGATTGAATTAATAACGCAGTCAAGGAGCGATGTGAGTCCACGTCCGTACCGGATGGGCCAGCGCCAGGCCATCGTCGATGAGACCAGGGAGCGCATCCTGGCAGCGGCTCGCGCCCTGCTGGCCGATCCATCGGGATACAAGTCCTTCACGGTTGACGCCGTGGCGCAGGCAGCCGATGTCGCCCGGCCGACCGTGTATTACCAGTTCGGCTCCAAGCGCGGCCTGATCGAGGCACTCTGCGATGACCTTGCCGCCGCTGGCCGGATGGACGACATGGCGACCGTGTTCAGCGAGCCCGATCCGCTAGTCAGCCTGGAGCGCCTGGTAGCTGTCTTCGCCCGGTTCTGGGCGTCCGACCGGCCGGTTACTCGGCGGTTGCGCGCGCTGGCCGCTCTTGACCCTGACATCGGCCAGGTCATCTCGGCCCGCGATGAGCGGCGCCGCGAAGCTCTGGGCGTGCTGGTCGGCCGGTTCGGCGCGGCACTGCCGGGCAGCGCCGCGCTGCCGGGTAGCGGCGCGCTGCCGGGAGGTGCCGGGCTGCCTGAAGGCACCGCGCTATCGGGACCCGTCGGCCAGCCGGGAGGCACTGCGCTGCCGGGAGGCACCGAGCTGCCGGGAGGCACCGGTCGCGACACTGCCGCCGTGGTCGACGTCCTGCAGGCGTTGACCAGTTTCGAGACCTTTGACGTGATCGCCGGGGCTGAAGGAGATGTCGACTACGTCGTGCGCGCGATCCTCCCGTTGCTGCCCGCTGCCCTGGCCCTCACCTAGCGGGAATCTTCGGGCGGTGGTTCATGTTCTGGGTATGGCACACTGGTGTGCTTACCTAGTGCGGTTCCGGTTCACGCCCAGGCGCGGTAGCGTGCCCATGGCGACCCGGCGACCGGCGGAACCAGGAGAATTCATTGAAGCCCGACATTCATCCGCAGTATGTGGTGACCCAGGTGACCTGCACATGCGGGAACACATTTACCACCAGAAGCACCGCCAGGAACGGCGAGATCCACGCTGATGTTTGCTCAAGCTGCCACCCCTTCTACACGGGTAAGCAGAAGATTCTGGACACCGGCGGCCGAGTAGCCAGGTTCGAGCGCCGCTTCGGCAAGCAGCCGGCCAAGTAGTTCTGCTGGCCGACCCGCGGCATTCCGTCCGGCGGGCTGACTTCCCGCACCGAGAGCGGCCAGACCTTCATGATCACGCGGTTTTCTCAGTCAGTACGACTGAGAAAACCGCGTCCGGATGCAGTCTGGCCGGGCGGTGATCAGTCGGCCTCCGGCCAGCGTGCCGGATGGGTGTACGTCGTGTCGTCCAGTGTCAGCCGGCGCCAGCCATGGCGCGGCCGGAGTGGAAGCCACACGCCGAGTGATTCGGTGTGTGGTCACGGCGTTGTTCAGGTTGATGGCGCGGTGACCAGGATCCGGTACGTCGCAGGAGATGCAGAGGAGGTAAGCGGTGCTGGACCGGCTTGCTGACCTCGCGGCTGAGTATGCACAGCTCGAACGTGATCTGTCCGATCCTGGGGTGCATGCCGATCAGGACCGGGCGCGGACGCTCGGGCGCCGCTACAGCGTGCTAACCCCGATTGTGCACGCCTACCAGCAGCTCCAGCAGGTCAGTGGCGACGAGACCACCGCGCTCGAGCTGGCTGGCGAGGATTCCTCGTTCGCCCAGGAGGCGCAGCAGCTCGGCCGCCGCCGAGAGGAACTTGAGCAGCGCTTGGAGCAGTTGCTTGTACCTCGCGATGCCCTCGATGCCAAGGACGTCATCCTTGAGATCAAGGCCGGAGAAGGCGGTGAGGAGTCGGCGCTGTTCGCTGGCGACCTGCTGCGCATGTATCTGCGCTATGCCGAGCGGCAAGGCTGGAAGACCGAGATCCTGGCTGCGACCGTCACTGGTCTCGGCGGCTACAAGGACGTCACGGTCGCGGTCAAGGCCGCCGGGCGCGGCAGCCTGGCCGGCACGGCGCACGGTGCCTGGTCGCTGCTGAAGTACGAGGGCGGCGTGCACCGCGTGCAGCGAGTGCCGGTGACCGAGTCGCAAGGGCGGATCCACACCTCGGCGGCAGGTGTTCTGGTGATGCCGGAGGCCGACCCGGTCGAGATCAGCATCGAGCCGAATGACCTGCGGATCGACGTCTTCCGCTCGTCAGGCCCAGGTGGCCAGAGCGTCAACACCACCGACTCCGCAGTCCGGATCACGCATCTGCCCACCGGCATCGTCGTCTCCTGCCAGAACGAGAAGAGCCAGCTGCAGAACAAGGAGCAGGCACTGCGCATCCTGCGCGCCCGGCTGCTGACCGCGGCGCAGGAGGAGGCGGAAGCCCAGGCCTCGGCCGATCGCCGCAGCCAGGTGGCTACGGTGGATCGGTCGCAGCGGATCCGCACCTACAACTACCCCGAGAACCGGATCTCCGATCACCGGGTTGGGTTCAAGTCCTACAACCTGGACCAGGTGCTCGACGGAGACCTGGACGCGGTGATTGGCGCGCTCGTGGAGGCCGACCGAGCTGACAAGATCGCCGCAGCGCGATGATGCGACGCCGATGACCCTGCTGCTGTCTGAGGTCGCCGTCGCGGCAGCGCGGCTGGCTGAGGCGGGGGTGGCATCACCGCGAGCGGACGCCGAGCTGATGGCCGCGCACCGGCATGGCGTCGCCAGGACCGAACTGCACCTGGTGCCTGATGCCGACTTCGATCCGCGGTTCTGGGACGACGTCGCGCGGCGCGAGGCTCGCGAGCCGTTGCAGCACATCACTGGCCTGGCCTATTTCAGGTATCTCGAACTCGAGGTCGGTCCCGGCGTGTTCGTGCCGCGGCCGGAGACCGAGGTAATGACAGGCTGGGCTATTGACCGGGTGACCGAGATGGACGTGGCCGAGCCGGTGGTGGCCGATCTGGGCACCGGCTCCGGGGCGATCGCGCTTGCCATCGCCCAGGAGGTACCCAGAGCACGGGTACACGCGGTGGAGGGAGATCCGATTGCCCGGCCGTGGACCGAGCGGAACATCGCACGTTGCGCCGCCGCCGCTCCGCACCTGAATGGCCGGGTCATCCTGCATGCCGGTGACTTCGGTACCGCCCTGCCCGAGCTTGATGGCCTGGTCGACCTGGTGATCAGCAATCCGCCCTATATCCCGGTTGGGGCCGAGGTTCCGCCGGAGGTCGGCGAGTATGAGCCGACCGCGGCCTTGTGGTCAGGCACCGATGGACTGGACGCGATCCGGGTCGTCGAACGGGTCGCACGGCGGCTGCTCCGGCCCGGCGGACGGGTGGCTGTCGAGCATGGCGCACCCCAGGGCGCGGCCGTTTACTGGGTGTTCGCCGAGGAGCTTGGCTGGCTCCAGACCCGCAACCACGTCGACCTGGTCGGCCTGGACCGATTCGTCACCGCCGTCAAGCCATGACCAGCTGGGGCGATATGGCGGCAGGCCTGACGGGGGCTCGCCGCAGTCCCTGGTCACTAGGATGATCGGCGTGAGCGACATCTTCGACTGCGCCGACGAGACGCAGCGGGCCGCCGGCCTCGCCGCCGCGACAGCGGCCGTCCTGCGCGGCGCGCTTGTCGTGCTGCCGACGGACACCGTGTACGGGATCGGCGCCGACGCGTTCCGGCCGGCCGCGGTTAGCAGTCTGCTGGCGGCGAAGGGACGCGACCGCCAGATGCCGCCGCCGGTGCTGGTCGGCTCGGTGCGGGCCGCTTCGGCCCTGGTCGAAGACCTGGGTCCGTTTGGGCAGCAGCTAATCGATGAGTTCTGGCCTGGTGGCCTGACTCTGGTCTGCCGGGCCAGCCGGTCGCTGCAGTGGGATCTCGGCGATACCAGGGGAACGGTCGCGCTAAGGATGCCGCAGCATCCGGTCGCCCTTGAACTGCTGCAGCAGACCGGGCCGATGGCGGTGAGCAGCGCCAACCTGAGCGGGTCACCGGCCGCGACCACGGCGGCGCAGGCGCGCGAGCAGCTGGGCGACTCGGTCGCCGTCTATCTTGACGGCGGTCCCTGCCTGGCGGTTACCCCGTCCACAATCGTCGACCTGACCGGTGCCATGCCGCGGCTGCTCCGTGCTGGCGTTGTTCCGATCGGCCAACTGCGTGACGTCGCCGCCGTGGCGATGGGCCCGGACTGACGTGGTCAGGCCTTAACCGCTGATGGCGGTGCCATAGAGTTGCGTTAATGCCCGAACATCTCCGGACTGGTGAGGCGCGGTGCGTGAATACGCCCTGACGCTGCTGGTGACCGCCGCCGTCACCTATCTACTGACGCCGCTGGTGCGCCGGATGGCGATCAGGATCGGCGCGGTGCCTGCCGCGCGGGACCGCGACGTGCACGCCATGCCGATCCCACGAATGGGCGGGATCGCGATGTACGCGGGACTGGCGGCCGGGCTGCTCGTCGCCAGCGAGATGGTGCCGTTGCGCGACGTCTTTCCGAACAGCGGCCTGGCCAGCGGGCTGCTACTGGCCGGCGGGCTGATCGTGGTCGTCGGGATGATCGATGACCGCTGGGGGGTCAACGCGCTCGGCAAGCTGGCCGCACAAGTAGCGGCGGGCGGCGTCCTGGTAGCCAGCGGCGCTCAGCTGTCCAATTTCCCGTTGCCCAATGACCACGTGTTCAGCCTCACCCCGAACGAGTCGACGTTGCTGACCATCCTGGTCGTGGTCGCGACCATCAACGCGGTCAATTTCATCGACGGCCTCGACGGCCTGGCCGCCGGGATCGTCTGCATCGCTGCGGTCTCGTTCTTCGCCTACTACTACACCCTGGCGAAGGTCGTGCACCTGTCGGCCGAGGGCGTGCCGGCCCTGGCGTCGGTGATTCTGGCCGGAGCATGCCTCGGTTTCCTGCCGCATAACTTCTACCCGGCGCGGGTCTTCATGGGCGACACCGGCTCGTATTTGCTCGGCCTGCTGCTCGCTTACGTGCCGATCTCGGCTATCTCCTCGCTGGACTACGTAACCCTGAACCACCAGGCGAACAGGTATCCGGAGATCCTGCCGTTGCTGCTCCCCGCCGCGGTCATGGTCATCCCTTACGTGGACATGCTGCGCGCGGTGATCCGCCGGACCAGGGCCGGTCTGTCGCCGTTCGCAGCCGACAATAAGCACCTGCACCACCGGATGCTGGAGATCGGGCACACCCACCGGTCCAGCGTGCTGATCCTGTACGCGTGGGCAGCCCTGTTCGCCGGTGCCGTCGTCCTGCAGTCGATCCTGACCACACCGCTGATCGTCCTGGCCGGGACCACGCTCGCGGCGGTCCTGGTGCTTGTGCTGCTGTCGATTCCGAAGCTGCGGTGGTGGCAACGCAGTCGTATCGCTGAAACCGCCGAAGGTCTGGCGCGGGTCGGCCCTGAGGTAGCCGCGCCTGCGGCGGGCTCGGCCGTTCGGGTGCTGGCAGCGGCGGAGCCGGCCGGCCCGCTTCCCGAGGTCGCAGACCGCCGGGCCGATCAGGCTGGCAACGGCCCTGATACGAATGGCCACCGGCCGGTAGCCCCGATTACTCAGTCCGCCTCGCCGGGGCTCCGCGGCCCGAAATGGCTGCCAAACGCGGCAGGCGGCCGCGGTGCGGAGGGGCCGCCTAGTGCGGCGGGGCTGCCTAACCAGGAGGGGCTGCCCGGTGCGGCGGGGCGGCTAGGTCCAGCGGGAGTGCGTGATCCGGACGGGCTGCCTGGTGCGGATGGACAGCCTTGTCCTTCGGATCTGGGCGACTCTGCTGGCCAGGCCGAGGTCACCGCGCCGCTGCCGGTGGCTCGGGCGTCCGGCACCATCATCCCGTGACCTGACCGGCTGCGGGATGAGGCCGGCGGCGGTAACTCGCCAGGGCCGTGAACACCGGCTCGACCAGCCCGGCGAACGGCCGCGGATCTATCGGTGGCTTCGTCACGTTCGGTGACCTGCTGGGGGCATCGTCGGAGAGCTTGTGATATCTTTCACGAGCACCCACGCACAGGTGGGTGCGGTAGTCCGTGATACGTTTCGCTCGCCTGGCGGCGCAGGTTTCCCTGACGCAACCGGGTGATCGTCGAGTCACGTGAGTGCCGACGCTCCCGACCTATGCCCCTACCGGCTGGCCGGCTGGCCGCCGACGAGTTCAACCCGGAGTCAGGAACGATGCTGGCGGACTACGCCCGGATCGCCCGCCGCTCGGCCGCCGCCGCGGCAGTGGTCGGCGTGATCATGGCCGTCGTCAGTGAGATGATCAGCGGCACGAAAGGCCTGGTCGGCGCGCTACTCGGGATCGCGCTTGTGGCTGTGTTCTTCACGATCAGCGTTTTCGCCGTCGGCCGCGCGGCGCGGGTAAGCCCGCAGGCCATGATGGCTACCGCGCTGACGACGTTCATCGTCAAGATCCTGCTGCTGATGATCTTCGTGGCCCGGTTCGCATCGACTACGGCGTTCAACACCCGACTGTTCGGGCTGACCGCGCTCGCGTGCATCCTGGCCTGGACCGCCTCGCAGGTGATCTGGTCGCTGCGGCTCAAGACTCCGTACGTCGAGCCGTCAGGACAAAGATGAGTCGTGGCGCCAGGTCGGAGCGGGGCAGTGGATGATGGCCAGCGATTCAGGGCATCCAGCGGGTCAGGGCGCCAGCGGCGGGAACGGCGGCGAGCCCGGACCGGCCCGCGGCCAGCCGGAGCACGATGGCCGGATGATCGTCGGCTATCCGATTTCCGGAATGGTGGCCTACGGCGGCATCGGCTGGCTGATCGGGCACTGGACGCATATCGCCATGCTCTTCCCGGTGGGCATGTTCGTCGGTCTGCTGCTGGGGATCGCGTCGATGTTCTACCGGTACCGCAGGCAGCAGGAAGCTGGAGGAAACCGAGTTGACCGGTGACATCGGGGCACTGGCCGGCGGCGGCTGCCACCTTGGAACCCTGCCGCACTGCGGCTTTCCCGCGCCCACGGCGAACAACTTCGACTACCCGGCGTGGTTCACGATCGGCCGCTTCGCTTTCACCAAGCCGATGCTGCTCGCGCTGATCGGTGCCACCTTGGTGATCGCCTTCTTCTGGGCCGCTTTCGCTAAGCCGAAGCTGATCCCTAGGGGCGCGCAGAACCTCGGCGAACTGGCCATCCTCTTCGTCCGCGATCAGATCCTGCGACCGATGATGGGCAAGAAGGGTGACGTTTATCTGCCCTTCCTGGTCGCGCTCTTCTTCTTCGTCTGGATCATGAACGTGATGGAGATCATCCCGATCGCGCAGTTCCCGGTGACGTCGAGGATCGCGTTCCCGGTCACGCTGATGCTTATGGTCTACGTCACGTACAACTACCTGGGCATCAAGAACTTCGGCCTGGTCGGCTACATCAAGAGCATGATTCCGCCCGGTGCGCCGATCGGGATCCTGATTATCCTCGGCCCGGTCGAGGTTCTCCAGTATCTGCTGGTCCGGCCGTTCACGCTGGCGATCCGGTTGTTCGCGAACATGTTCGCCGGGCACATCCTGCTGCTGGTATTCACGCTGGCCACCTGGTACCTGTTCACCGTCGGGATCGGGCTGCTGTTCGGTGCCACGTCGTTCCTGGTCGTGGTCGTGCTGACCGCATTCGAGATGTTCATCCAGGGCCTGCAGGCCTTTATCTTCGCGATCCTGACCGCGCAGTACATCGGCGGCTCCATTGAGGCACAGCACTGAGATGGCCAGCGACAGGACCGCATATTCCGCAGTCGCGGCGGGCGCACCGACCGTTCCACCCGACCTTCGGCGGCGGACGTCCGCCGACATGAACGAAAAGGAAGAAAGACATGCTTAACGCACTTGCAGCGGCCGCACCTGCGGTACCCCAGCTGAACATCAACTTCGGTGCGCTCTGCTATGGCCTGGCGGCGATCGGTCCTGGGGTCGGCATCGGCCTGATCTTCGGGCACGGCGTCGAAGCCATGGCCCGCCAGCCAGAGGCGGCCGGCCTCATCCGCACCAACATGTACATCGGCTTCACGCTGGCTGAGGCGCTGGCCCTGATCGGCGTGGTCATCCCGTACATCTTCCACGCCACCGGCTGATCAGCTGAGCCGTAAGTGATCTCTCCCCGAGAGGAGGCCGGACCTTGAGATACCTGACCGCATCGTCGATGCACCTGGCAGCCCCGCTGCCGGGGGCACCGTCGCCGCTGGCTCCCTCACCCACCGAGATGATCATCGGCGGGGCCGCGTTCCTGATCGTATTCTTCATCCTCTACAAGGTCCTGATGCCCAGGATCAGCAAGACGCTTGAGGCGCGCACCGACGCGATCGAGGGCGGCCTGAAGCGGGCCGAGGAGCAGCAAGCCGAGGCCACCAGGGTGCTTGAGCAGTACCGGGCGCAATTGGCCGAGGCCAGGCACGAGGCTGCCAGGATGCGCGAGCAGGCCAAGGAGCAGGCCGCCCAGATCGTGGCCGAGGGCCGGGCAGACGCCGTGGTCCAGGCGCAGCAGATCATCGAGGCGGCGCACGCTCAGACTGAGGCGGACAGGCAGCAGGCGCTGACCTCGCTGCGGGCTGAGGTAGGCGCGCTCGCGGTCGAGCTGGCCAGCAAGATCGTCGGCGAGTCACTCGCTGACGAGGCCAGGCAGCGGCGCATGGTCGACCGGTTCCTCGCCGAGCTTGACGCCGAGGCGGCCGGCGGGACGCCGGTGCGGGCCACCCGATGAGGGGTGCGAGCCGGACATCGCTGGCCGGAGCCAAGGGGCGGCTGGCTGTGGCGCTGGCTGGTGCGACACCGGCCCAGGCCAGCGGTCTCGGCGATGAGCTGTTCGCCGTCGTCAGCCTGCTTGATGGCGACCCTGGGCTGCGCCGGACCCTGTCCGACCCGTCACGGGATGGCGCCGCAAAGGCCGGCCTGGCCGACGAACTGCTCAGCGGCAAGATCTCGGCCGCCACCTTGGCGCAGGTGACCGGTGTGGTCGCCGGGCGCTGGTCAGAACCAGGGGACCTGGCCGACGCGGCCGAGCAGCTTGCCGTGCTTGCCATCGCCGAGGCGGCCGATACCGACGGCCAGCTGGACGATCTGGAGGACGAGCTGTTCAGGTTCAGCCGGGTGGTGCAGGCCAATCCCGAGCTGCGGTCCGTGCTGTCCAATCAGTTCGTCCCGGCGAAGGGCCGCCAGGACGTCGTTGCCGACCTGCTGGCCGGCAAGGTCAGCGGACCGGCACTTCGGCTGATCACCCAGGCGGCCGCCCAGCCGCGAGGACGTAGCCTGGATGCAAGCCTGGAGTCCTACGCCAACCTGGTCGCCGACCTGCGCCAGCGTCTGGTCGCCGAGGTGCACGTGGCGATCCCGCTGACCGACGCCCAGCGGGACCGGCTGACGGCGGCCCTGGTGGCGGCCTACGGGCATGACGTCCACCTGAATATCGTGCTCGACCCGCAGGTACTCGGCGGCATATCGGTCCGGATCGGCGACGAGCTGATCAACGGCAGCGTGGCGAGCCGCCTGGCGGAGCTGCGGCGCGACCTGGCCGCCTGAGCGAGCAACCGCAAGACGTGATTTACCAGAAACAAGTGAGAGAGACGCGAGGAAGATGGCGGAGCTGACTATCCGGCCCGAGGAGATCCGGGACGCCCTGGCGCGTTTCGTCGAGGCGTACGAGCCGGGCGCCGCGGCCACCGAAGAGGTCGGCCTTGTGGTCGAGTGCGGCGACGGTATCGCCCGGGTCGAGGGACTGCCCTCGGCGATGGCCAATGAACTGCTCGAGTTCGAGGACGGAACTCGCGGCATGGCCCTGAACCTGGATATCCGCGAGATCGGCGTGGTGATCCTCGGTGATTTCTCCAAGATCGAGGAGGGCCAGCGGGTCAGGCGGACCGGCGAGGTGCTCTCGGTGCCGGTCGGCGACGCATTCCTCGGTCGCGTGGTCGGGCCGCTTGGCCAGCCGCTCGACGGTCAGGGCCCGGTCGAGAACACCCAGCTGCGCGCCCTTGAGCTGCAGGCGCCGTCGGTGGTCAACCGGCAGCCGGTGAAGGAGCCGCTGCAGACCGGCGTCAAGGCGATCGACGCGATGACGCCGGTCGGCCGCGGCCAGCGGCAGCTGATCATCGGCGACCGGCAGACCGGCAAGACCGCGATCGCGATCGACACGATCATCAACCAGCGGGCCAACTGGGAGTCCGGCGACCCGGCCAGGCAGGTCCGCTGCATCTACGTCGCGATCGGCCAAAAGGGCTCCACCATCGCGCAGGTCCGCCAGTCGCTTGAGGAGGCGGGCGCGATGGCCTACACCACCATCGTGGCCGCCCCGGCGTCTGACCCGGCCGGCTACAAGTTCATCGCCCCCTATACCGGCTCGGCGATCGGCCAGCACTGGATGTACCAGGGCAAGCACGCCCTGATCATCTTCGACGACCTGACCAAGCAGGCCGAGGCCTACCGGGCCGTTTCGCTGCTGCTCCGCCGGCCGCCCGGCCGCGAGGCATACCCAGGCGACGTCTTCTACCTGCACTCCCGGCTGCTTGAGCGGTGCGCCAAGCTATCCGATGAGCTGGGCGGCGGATCGCTGACTGGGCTGCCGATCGTCGAGACCAAGGGCAACGACGTGTCGGCGTACATCCCGACCAACGTGATCTCGATCACCGACGGGCAGATCTTCCTGGAGACCGACCTGTTCAACTCGGGCGTCCGCCCCGCGATCAACGTCGGCATCTCGGTCTCCCGGGTCGGCGGCAACGCTCAGATCAAGGCGATGAAGAAGGTAGCGGGCACGCTGCGGCTTGGCCTGTCGCAGTACCGCGACCTGGAGGCATTCGCCTCCTTCGCATCCGACCTGGACGCCGCCTCGCGGGCTCAGCTTGACCGCGGCGCCCGGCTGGTCGAGCTGCTCAAGCAGCCGCAGTTCAGCCCGTTCCCGGTGGAGCGGCAGGTTGTCTCGGTCTGGGCCGGCACCACCGGCCAGCTGGACGACGTGCCGATCGAGGACATCCGGCGATTCGAGGACGAGTTCCTCGACTACATCCAGCGCACCCGCGCCGGGATCTTCGACGCCATCCGGGAGACCGGCGACCTGTCGGACGACACGGCCACCGCGCTGAAGGACGTGGTGGATGAATTCCGCCGCACCTTCGAGACCCGTGGCGGCCACATGCTGGTGACCGACGATCACGCCGAGCCGATCGACTCGGGCGAGATCGCGCACGAGGGCTTCACCAGGCACGTCCCGGCGCTGGACAAGAAGTAACCAGATGGGAGCGCAGCTTCGCGCGGTCAGGCGGCGGATTGGCACGGTCAAATCCACCGCGAAGATCACGCGTGCCCAGGAGCTGATCGCCTCGTCGCGGATACTCAAGGCGCAGCAGCGCGTGCACGCCGCGGCGCCTTACGCCAGGGAGATCACCACCGCCGTCGAGGCCGTGGTCAGCAGGTCGGCCAACATCACCCACCCGCTGACCACCGAGGCTGAGCACCCCGCCAGGGCCGCGGTGCTGATCCTGACCAGTGATCGGGGCTTCTGCGGCGGCTTCAACGCCAGCGTGATGCGGGAGGCGCAGAGCCTGAACGCGCTGCTGGCCGAGCGCGGGGTCGAGCCGGCGCCGTACGTGGCCGGGCGCAAGGGCATCGTATGGCACCGGTTCCGCGAGCGGCAGATGGCTGGTGAGTGGAGCGGGTTCTCCGACACCCCGGTCAACGCGAACGCCAGCCAGATCACCTCGGTGCTGATCGACGCTTTCGGGAAGCCGGCCGGGGACGGCGGCGTGGACGAGATCTACCTGGTGTACACCGAGTTCATCTCGATGCTGACCCAGCGGCCGGTGGTGCACAGGCTGCTGCCGCTGGAGATCACCGAGCGCGAGGAGCGCGCGCCGATCCCGGTGTATGACTTCGAGCCGTCACCGGAGCAAGTCCTCGACGCGCTGCTGCCCTGGTACGTAGAGAGCCGGATCTTCCATGCGCTGCTCGACTCGGCGGCGGCGGAGATCGCGGCGCGGCGACGGGCGATGAAGTCGGCCACCGACAACGCCAACGACTTGCTCGACGCGCTTACCAGGGAAGCGAACAAGGCCCGGCAGGCCGAGATTACCCAGGAAATCAGCGAGATCGTCGGTGGCGCGAACGCGCTGGCCGAGACGATCAGTGGGAGTTAGTGAGCATCGTCATGACCGCTACCGATCAGAGCCCTGCCGCCGCTGGCGGCGCCGACCCCCAGGCCGCTGAGGCCACCGGCCGGGTAGCCCGGGTCATCGGCCCGGTCGTTGATGTCGAGTTCTCGGCCGACGACATGCCGGAGATCTACAACGCGCTGCACGTCGACGTGGCCATGGGCGGCCAGACGTCCATGCTGACGCTCGAGGTCGCTCAGCACATCGGTGACAACATGGTCCGGGCGATCTCGATGCAGCCGACCGACGGCATGGTGCGCGGCGCCGCGGTGACCGACACCGGCGCGGCGATCTCGGTGCCGGTCGGCGATGTCACCAAGGGGCACGTGTTCAACGTGCTCGGCGAGACCCTGGACGTGCCAACCTCGTCGCTGAAGATCACCGAGCGGTGGCCGATCCACCGGCCGGCCCCGGCCCTTGACCAGCTTGAGCCGAAGACCGAGATGTTCGTTACAGGCATCAAGGTGATCGACCTGCTCACCCCGTACGTGAGCGGCGGAAAGATCGGGCTGTTCGGCGGGGCCGGCGTCGGCAAGACGGTGCTGATCCAGGAGATGATCCGGCGGGTTGCCAAGAACTTCGGCGGCGTGTCGGTGTTCGCCGGGGTGGGGGAGCGGACCCGTGAGGGCAACGACCTGTTCCTTGAGATGACCGAGTCGGGCGTTATCGCGGACACCGCGCTGGTCTTCGGCCAGATGGACGAGCCGCCAGGCACCCGGCTGCGGGTCGGCTTGTCCGCGCTGACCATGGCGGAGTACTTCCGCGACGTGCAGGGGCAGGATGTGCTGCTCTTCATCGACAACATCTTCCGGTTCACCCAGGCCGGCTCTGAGGTCTCGACACTGCTGGGCCGGATGCCTTCGGCGGTCGGCTATCAGCCGACCCTGGCCGACGAGATGGGCCAGCTGCAGGAGCGGATCACCTCGACCCGCGGTCACTCGATCACCTCAATGCAGGCCATCTACGTG
>Ga0116224_10001045_pt1 | contig 19241 bp, 15 predicted proteins | sample Sb_taG_9_FD_89699 | JGI IMG/M metagenome (GOLD analysis project Ga0116224, IMG submission 89699) | Peat soil microbial communities from Weissenstadt, Germany - Sb_50d_b_LC metaG | ecosystem: Environmental > Terrestrial > Soil > Wetlands > Peat | place: Germany: Weissenstadt | collected 2010-09-21 | reverse complement strand
ACGCCATGAGCGCCGCGCGTTCGCTTGGGGCCATGCCCGCGGCGGGCTCGTCCATCAACAAGAGCTTGGGATCGTTGGCGAGCGCGATGGCGAGTTCGAGCCGTTTGACATCGCCGTAAGCAAGCTCGCCGCAACTGCGCGTTGACTGGTCCGCCATGCCGACCAGTGCGAGAAGGTCGTGCGCCTCCTGCCGATAAAAGCGGGCTGCCCATCGGCAATCCGCCCAGCGACGGCGATACGACAACAGCGCCGCCTGGACATTCTCGGCGACGGTCATCGATCCGAACGTCGCCGCGATCTGGAAGGTGCGGCCGACGCCGAGCCGCCACACGTCGCGCGGCGCCATGCCGGTAACGTCACGGCCGAAAATGCGAATGCGTCCGGCGCTCGGCGCGACTTGCCCGTTGATCATGTTGAAGCAGGTGCTCTTGCCCGCTCCGTTGGGGCCGATCAGCGCCAGCATCTCGCCGGCCTGCAAAGAGAAAGTGACGCCCTTGACCGCCTGAAAGCCGGAATAGGACTTTGCCAGATTCTCGACGGTTAGGATGCTCATGGCCGTTCACCTGCGGCGTGGCGAGTCCGCCAATGGGAGAAAGCGCCGAGCACGCCCTGCGGGAAGACCGAGACCAGTATGACGATCAAAAGGCCGAGCACGAGCTTTGAATAATCGGTGTGGCTGATCACCCAAATCGAAAGCGATTTATAAAGCGCAGCGCCGACGACCCCGCCGGCAACGGTGCCGACGCCGCCGAGCAAAACCATCGCCAGCCCGTCGATCGACAAAGGAATCCCGAGATCGTCGGGAAATACGCTGCCTTTGAGAAACGCGTAGAGTGCGCCGGCCAGCGCCGCGAAGGCGCCGGCTATGGCAAAGGCGAACCACTGTATCCGATGCCGCGACAGCCCGATCGCTTCAGCGCGCAGTTCGCTGTCGCGCAGCGCGCGCAAGGCGTAGCCGAAAGGGGAAAACAGAATGACGCGCAACAGCGCGATGCCGGCGGCGACGAGCGCAAGCGTCAGCCAATAAAAATGCGCAGCCGTAGCCGCCCACGGGCTCGGCCAAATTCCGATCAGGCCATTGTCGCCGCCGGTCACCTCGGTCCATTGAAAGGCGATCGACCAGACGATCTGCGCGAAGGCGAGCGTCAGCATGGCAAAATAGACGCCCGACAGACGAACGCAAAACCAGCCGAAAAGGAGTGCGCCGGCGAATCCCAGAAGCGGCCCGGTTACAAGTCCGGCCGCCATCGGCAGGCCCAACTGTTTCAACGTCAAAGCCGCGCCGTACGCGCCCAAGCCGAAATAGGCGGCGTGGCCAAAGGAGACGAGGCCGCCGGCGCCCACGAGCAAATGCAGGCTTGCCGCAAACAGCATGAAAATGAGCACTTCGCTGGCGACCGTCAGGGCATAGTCGCCGGCGACCAATGGCAGCAGCGCGGCGGCGACAATCCCTCCCGTGACCAAAAGCCGCTCGCGCGAAAGGAGCGGACGCCAGCGCACGATCTGCAGGCCGCTCGCCGCGCGCGTCATCGCCTCGGTGCGTCCGAGCAGGCCCCACGGCCGCACCACGAGCACCAGCGCCATGACCAGGAATACGAGGATGATTGAAATTTTCGGCAGGACCAGGATGCCGAATGCGTTCAGCTCCGAGACGATGACCGCGGCGAGGAATGTGCCGAGCACATTGCCCAACCCGCCGATCACGACGACGACCAGCACTTCGGTGATGATCTGCAAATCCATTGTGTGGCTCGCCGCTTCGCGCGGCAATTCGAGGGCGGCGCCGAACGCGGCGAGGAAAATCCCCAAAGTGAACACCCCGGTGAACAACCACTGTTGATTGACACCGAGCGCCGCGACCATTTCGCGGTCCTGCGTGGCGGCGCGCACCAGCACGCCCCACCGCGTGCGGCGCAATAACAGTTCAACGCAAATGAGGGTGAGCGGCCCCAGCGCGATCAGCAGCAAATCATAGGTCGGGAACGGCTGGCCGAAGAGATCGAACGCGCCGTTCAATCCGGGTGCGCGCCGCCCGAGCAGATCGGCCGGCCCCCAGATCAGTACAACAAGGTCCTCGACCACGAGCGTGACGCCAAACGTCAAAAGCAATTGCAGCAACTCGTGCGCCGCGTAGATGCGGCGAAGGAGCGTCATTTCAACCAATGCGCCGATAGCCGCCACGAATAGCGAGGCGAAGACGATTCCGCTCCAGAATCCGAAGCTGCTGGACAAATACTCGGTTACGGTGACGGCTACATAGGCGCCGAGCATGTAAAAGGCGCCATGGGAGAAGTTGACGATTCGCGTGACGCCGAAAATGATCGACAGACCGCAGGCGGCGAGGAAGAGCGATGACGCGCTGGCCAAGCCGGTGACGAATTGGTTGAAAAGGAAAGTCACCGGCTTGGTCCTGGCGCGGAGAGGAAAAGGTGACGACGCCTCGCGGCCTGAATCAATCCTGCGGGCGTAGCGCCTTGACCTCGCTTTCCGGCGGCAAATACTTCGCGCCGTCGCGATAGATGACATCCACCAATGTGCCTTTGCCGTCCTTGAGTGCCGTTTTGCCGACGAAAGCGCCGAGCGTCGACTGGTGATCGGAGTTGCGGAAGGTCACCTCGCCGAACGGCGTTTCGACCAGGATGCCTTCGGCGGCGTCGACCAGCTTTTCGCTGTCGGTCGATTTGGCCTTGGCGAGAATCGCCGCCGCCGCTTTCAGCGTCGAATAGCCGACCACCGAGCCCAGTCGCGGATAGTCGTTATATTTTTCCTGATAGGCTTTCAGAAATGCGGCGTGGGCCGGAATGGTGACGGCATTCCAGGGATAGCCGGTGACGATCCAGCCTTCCGGCGTCTCGTCCTTGAGCGGGTCGAGATATTCCGGTTCGCCGGTCAGGAAGCTCACGACCGAGCGGTTCTTGAACAAGCCGCGCGTATTGCCCTCACGCACGAATTTGACGAGATCGGGCCCGAAGGTGACGTTGAGGATGGCGTCGGGTTGGGCCTGGGCGAGCGCCTCGGCCACCGCGCCGGCGTCGATCTTGCCCTGAGGCGGCCACTGCTCACCAACCCATTCGATGTCGGGCCGCTTGGCGGAGAGGAGTTTCTTGAAGACCGCGACCGCCGATTGCCCGTATTCGTAATTGGGGGCAATCGTGGCCCATTTCTTCGCCGGCAGCTTGGCCGCTTCCTCCGCCAGCATGGCTGCTTGCTCATAATTGGAGGGGCGCAAGCGGAATGTATAGCGATTGCCCTTTGCGAGCGTGATGGCGTCGGTCAAAGGCTCGGCGGCGAGGAACAGGATCTTCTTCTGTTTGGCGAAATCGGAGACGGCGAGCCCGATGTTGGAGAAGAACGTGCCGGCCAGCATCACGACGCCGTCGTTGGAGACGAGTTCGTTCGCCGCCGTCACCGCATCCGCCGGCTTGCCGCCGTCATCCTTGGAAATGACCTCAAGCTTCTTGCCGTTGACGCCGCCGGCGGCGTTGATCTGTTCCAGCGCCAGCTGCCAGCCCTTGCGATAGGGCTCGGTGAAGGACGGCAGGCCCGAGTAGGAATTGATCTCGCCGATTTTGATCGTGTCTTGAGCGGATGCGGGAACGACCGCGGAAAGCGCCGCCGCCAAAGTCACGCCCGCCAATAGTGCCGATACGGATTTCATGATCGTTGCTCCTGTGAGATGTTGTTCGTCGATTGTCTGCGGCATCGCGCCGTTTATCGAAGACCGTCGAGCCCCTTGATCTCGTCTTTCTTCAACCCGCCGACGCGCGGCAGCGGCCTGCCGGAATCGGTCACGGCTACCGCCACCATGATCTCGTTGGCGCGCGGCGCATCGGCGACGCGCACCTCCATGCCGTCGAAATGGCTGCGCACGAAAGCCGCATCCTTGTGGCCGAGCGGCACGTCGAGCGTGACGCCCGGTCCGCCGCGCTTCTTCGATGAAGGGATCAGCGCCGTACCCGTGCCGAGAACTTTGCGAACTGGCGCCCCGAGCTTCGGATGCAAAATCGCCGCCGCGTGTTCGAGCTCGCCGTTCTCGCCGACGGCCGCGGCTTTGCCGTAGCTTTCCGCGCGCCGGCCCTCGATCCCCAGCGCCTTCACCGCGCGGGTCGCCAATAATTCGCCGAGTTCTTCGCCGATATCGATCAGCTCGGACAGGTCCTCGACGTAACGGCCGGCGAAAGGATTCTCGATCACCGCGACCGCGGCCGCGCGCCGCGTCGGCGGCTCGATCGGCTGGCCCATTTCGTATCGGGTCTCTTCCAGGAAGGTGAGAAGTTTCCGGATCTTGGCTTTCATCTGCGCCCATCCTGTCCGCCGAATTCCGCCGGTTCACGGCGCCCGATCCGAATGGGATGCAACGCGTTCTCCAATTCGCCCGGCCGGACGGCCTCGCCGCCATCGTGCGCCGCCGAGACGCCGATGCCGATACCCGCGCCGCCGCTGACGCCGCAGAGCAAGGTCTGGTCGCGCAGTTGCAGCGCCGCCGCCGCAAGTGCGCCGGCGCGGCGCAGGCGCTCCGCCTCGGCAAGACCGGCGGCGAGTGCCGTGTCGACATCATGCTGCGTCAATGGCCCGACGTCGATCGTCACCGGCCGTTCGCCCAGATCGCTCTGCGGATCGCGCGAACGCGCGGGTGCGCGGCCGACCGCCGGGTGACCGGGAAGATCGACCGCATTGGCGACGAGCGTGGCCGCGGCGTCGGCCTGCGCGGCCGAGCGGGCGAGAACCGTGACGGCGTCGGCTATTCCCAGCGAGAAGCTGCGGCCGCGCCAGCCCGATGTGGCGACGCCGCGGATCGCGTCGCGGCCGGAAATCGCCGCGCTGCCGATCAGGCTCGGCCGGTCAGGCCGATCGACCATGCCGATCATGAAGCGTTCGTCGGCGAGAAGATGGAGCGCGATGTCGCCGCCATTGTTGACGTAAGCGCGCCGCAGAGGTGCGGCGCTCGTCATCGCGTGCAAAATCTCCTCGGCGACGGCGGCGGCCACGGCCGCCATCGGCGTGATGAAACGGGCAAGGCATAAAGGCGCGACGGCGTCGGCCATGCGGCGAGCGACAACACCGGACGGACGAGGGCTTGTCGGCGTTGCTTGGCTGCGCAGCAGCGGCAGTTCGGCGCAAAGCTCGTCGAGGACGGTCGCAAAGCGCCGGCAAGCCGCCGCGTAAGCGGTCTCGACCGCCAAAGCCTCACCCCACGCGCCGATGATCAAATCGATCGGCCCATCGTGGAGATGGAGACGGCCGCCGGGCAGCCGGCTCTGTTGCGGCGGCATTCTCATGCTTCGCTCCGCTCGGGCGCGGACGTTGCGGCACTGCCGCCCGCGGTCTTTGTGTGCTTGGCGAGGATATCGCGCAAGGGGCGGACGTGATCGACGTGGCCGCCGAGCGCCGCATAATCGTCGAGCCGCATGGTGAATTCGATCGGCGCAACGATCGCCGGAGTCGGCACGTAGCCGAAGGCATTATCCGGCAACAGCGTGACGTCGACCATGAATGTGATGCCGCCACCGGGCCAGACGATCACGGGCGCGCCGCCGGCCGTCACCGTCGTCAGCGCCTGGCGCACCGAGCGGGTCAGGCGCACCGGATTTTCGGTGACGCCGGCGCGCAGCGATCCGCCGGCCCCACCCATGAACAGCACCGAGCACAGCGCCGGTTCGCAATTCTCCCGGATACGCTCGACAGATACGCGCAGATTATCGGGTAGCGGCGCTTCAATGGGCTTTAAAGCGTTATCGAGTCGGTAGAAAGCGTGCTGTTCACCGGTGGTGGAAACCATCAGCATGGTCAAACCGGGCCACGCGACTTTCCGGTCGAAGCCGGCGACGATCTCGAGCGGATCGGAAATATTGGCGCCGCCCCAACCGGTTCCCGGCTCAGCGACGTGAAAATAGCGACCGGGTGTCGAGCGTCGGCCCTTCATCTTGATGCCGGTATCGCGCGCGCCCAAAAGCTTGCCGGCCTGATGCTCGGACAGCACGCCGGTGATGTGATCGTCGACCACGACGACTTCGTCGACTTTGCCGTACCATTGTTTGGCGAACATGCCGATCGTCGCGGAGCCGCAGCCGACCCGCATGCGCTCCTCGATCTGACCGTTGACGACGGGAGGTTTGCCCGCTTCGACAATGACGCTGGCGCCGCCATCGACGGTCAGCTCCACGGCCTTTCGATTGCACAGATCGAGCAACGTCTCGCAGGTGACCCGCCCTTCTTTCTTACCGCCATGGGTGAGGTGATTGACCCCGCCGAGCGAAAGCATTTGCGAGCCGTATTCGCCGGTCGTGACGTGGCCGACCGGTTCGCCCTTGGCGCGGACGGTCGCGCATTCCGCGCCGAGATGGCGATCGGTATCGATCTTCAGTTTGACGCCACAATAGGAGTAGATGCCCTCGGTGACGACCGTCACCATGTCCACGCCGTCGACCTCCGACGAGACGATGAACGGCGCCGGCTTGTAGTCGGGGTAGGTCGTGCCGGCGCCGATGGCGGTGATGATGGGCGCGGGCGCGTTGACCATGTCGCCGCTCCATTCGCGTGCCCGGCTCATGAAGGGCACCACCTCGCCACCGTCCCGCAAAGTACGTTCCAGCAGCACGTGGGGATCGACGCGCACAAGTTCGCCGTTGCGGTTGGCGTAACGGTCGCAGGCGCCGGTCATGCCGGGGCGGATATAGCAAAGCACCGGGCAGGCGTCGCAACGGATCTTATCGTCAACGTCGGCCATTCTCGTTCTCATCCTGCAGCGCCAGGATCGCCGCGCGCAAGCGATCCGGCGTCGCCGGCGTGCGTCTGATGCGCGCGCCCGTCGCGTGATGAATAGCGTTGAGGATCGCGGGCGCGGTCGGGATCAGCGCCTGCTCGCCAATGCCCTTGGCGCCAAAGGGACCGATGGAGGAAGCGTCTTCGATGAGAATGCTCTCGACCGGCGGCATGTCGCCGATGGTCGGAATGAGATAATCGTGCAGGTTCTCGCCCTTCGCGGGAACAAATTCTTCCATCAGCGCCATGCCGAGGCCCTGTGCCGCGCCGCCCTCGATCTGACCTTCGATCAAGGTCGGGTTGATCGCCTTTCCAACGTCGTGGGCGCAGATCAAACGAAGGACTTTGACTCTGCCAAGCTCGATATCGACTTCCACCATGGCAAGGTGGGCGCCGTAGCCGAAGACGGCATAGGGCTCGCCTTGGCCGTTTTCGTCGAGCGGCGTCGTCGGCGGATCGAAAGTCTCCCGAACCTCGGCGACGAAGCCCGACGGGTTAAGCGAAAGCGCGCTCAGTTTCACGCGCCGGCGGCCGCCGGCGCCTTCGATGACGACCGTGCCGCCGTCAAACTGGACGTTCGCTTCGTCGCCGACATTGGCGAGGCGCAGAATCGCGCGGCGCATCGCTTTGCCGGCGAGGAAAGCGGCTTTGCCGGAAACAAAAGTTTGCCGCGACGCCGAAGTCTTGCCGCAGTCGGGCGTCGTGTCGGTGTCGGCCGATGCCAAATCGAATAGCGTGAGCGGCGTGCCCAGGGCGTCGGCGCAAATCTGCGGGATCACCGTATTCGAGCCTTGCCCGATGTCGACTGCGCCCTGGAACAAGGTGAGCCGGCCGTCCGGCTTGAGGCCAAGCCGCATGGTCGATGGATTGGGTAGCGACGTGTTGCCGCATCCGTACCACATGCCGGCGATGCCGACGCCGCGTCGCAGCGGGCCGCTCGCCGCCGCATTGAAAGTGTGTACCGCTTCGCGGTGCTGCCGCCAATGCGGCCGCAGGGCTTCAAGGCACGCTTTGAAGCCGACCCCTTCGGTGAACACCTGGCCGGTCACGGTCGGGCCGCCGGCTTCAAGCGCGTTGAGAATGCGGAATTCCAGCGGGTCCATGTCGAGCTTGATCGCCAATTCGTCGAAAAGCTGCTCCTGGGCGATCGCGCTTTGCGGCACGCCGAAACCGCGAAAGGCGCCGGACGGCACGAGATGCGTGTGAATCGCGCGCGTCAGCGCGCGGTAGTGCGGCATGCGGTAGGGGCCGGAGGCATGGACAGGCACGCGATTGGCGACGGTCGGACCCCAGGAGGCATAGGCGCCGGTGTTGAAATCGGCGGAGAAATCCATGGCCTTGAGACGGCCGTCGACGGTTGCGCCGATTTTTGCGCGGATGACTGCAGGATGGCGCTTGGTCGTGCTCATGATCGATTCCGTCCGCGAATAGATCATCCGCACCGGCCGGTTGAGCCGCCACGCGGCGAGCGCGATGAAAGGCTGAACTGAGAGATCGAGCTTGGCGCCGAAGCCGCCGCCCACCGCGGTGGGAATGATGCGCACCTGTTCGGGTGCAAGGCCCAGGATTTTCGCGATGGCGTCGCGATCCATGTAGGGCGCCTGGGTGCAGGCCTGGATTTCGATGCGATTGCCCACGCGCCGCGCGAAGCCCGCCTCGGGCTCGATATAGGCGTGTTCGACGAAACCGGTTTCGAACTCACCCTCGACCAGCACATCCGCGCCGGCGAGCGCGCTCTCCACGTCGCCGCGCACGACACGGCCGCGCGTCAAGACGTTGTCGGGACGAAACGAATGAATCGGCGCCGCGCCGGCGGCGGTCGCTTCTTGCAGGCTGGTCAGCGCCGGCAAGACCTCCCACGTGACCGGGAAGCCGGTAAGGTCGAGCGCGCGAACGGCCGTTTCTTCGCCGACAATGAGCGCGACGGCCTCGCCGCGAAACCGCGCAACGCCTTCGGCCAGCGCCGGCTGATCGGCAAAAGGCGGAATGACGCCGAAGCAATTTTCGCCCGGCACGTCGTTCGCCGTGAACACGGCGGCTATGCCGGCATGCGCGCGTGTGAACGCCGCGATGTCGCCCAAGGTAAAGCGCGCGTGGTGATGCGGCGAGCGGATCGCGCGGGCAAGCAAAGCGTCGCCCGGCCAAGCGTCGGCGCCGAAAATCTCCGCGCCGGAGATCTTCACTGCTCCGTCAAGCCGCGGGAGACGTCGACCGACTGCGCTTTTCTCGGGCGAAGCCGCCGGCGATTCTCCCTCGAAGCGGTGTGCCTCGATCACGGCGTCGACGATCTTGCGGTATCCGGTGCAGCGGCACAACACGCCGCCAAGCGCATCTTGCACTTGACGTTCATTCGGCCGCGGATTTTTACGCAGCAGCGCCGTCGCGGCGAGCAGCATCGCTGGCGTGCACACGCCGCATTGCGCGGCACCCAGACTATGGAACGCTCGACGAAGCCGGCCGACAATATCTTCGTTGGCGGAGAGGCCTTCGACCGTCTCGATAACGCAGCCCTCGACCTGGCCGACCGCGGTCAGGCAGGCGCAAACCGGCTCACCGTCGATCAGCACGGTGCAGGCACCGCAGTCGCCGGCATCGCAGCCGACCTTGACGCCAGTGAGACCACATTGCTCGCGCAGCGCGTGACTGAGCCGCTCCAGCGACGAAGCGGCGAGGCGAGCGGGCGCGCCATTGAGCGTCAGCGATACGCCTGCCGCGCGATCAAGCATCAGACGACGCCTCCGGCCTCGGCGTTGAGACAGAGTTCGATCGCGCGGCGAACCAGCGTCAAGGCCGCGTCGCGACGGTAATCGGCAGTGCCGCGCAGGTCATCGATCGGTGACAGCGCGGCGAGATGTTCGCCTTCTATGAGATCGCCGAGGCCGGTGTGTGCCGCAGCGCCGATAAGCCGGCGTTCGACGTCCGGGAGCCGCTTGGCCGCGGCCGAGCAAGCTCCCGCCGCGACGCGCGCGTTGCGCACGTGTCCGTCGATCACATCGAGCAGCACCGCAACCATGACGATCGAAATAACGAGATAACGGCGTGCGCCGAGCTTCAAGAAAGTCGAGCGGGCGGTCGGGGCCGGCTGCCGAACGAGGACCGCCGTCATCATCTCGCCCACGCGGAGAGTCGTGCGGCGATTGCCGGTGATGAATTCGCCGAGATGAGCGCGCCGTCGACCGCGCGTCGAAACAAGTTCCACCTCGGCGTCGAGGACCAGAAGCGGCGGAACCCCGTCGGCGGCGGGCGAGGCGTTGCACAGATTGCCGCCCAGCGTGCCGCGATTTTGTATCTGCACGCCGCCGATTTCGCGTGCGGCGGCGCACAAGGCGTCGAAAGCGGGAGACAGCTCGGCCTTGGCGAGATCGCTCCAGGTGACGGCGGCGCCGATGCGAATCCAATCGCCCTCGACGCTAATTCCGCGCAGCGCTTCGAGCGCGGCGACATCCACGTGCCGTCCGCCCAGAAGTCGCTCGCCGGCTGCCGGAAATATGTCGGTGCCGCCCGCTAAAACGCGCGCGTCGGGCTCGGTGAGGAGCCGTAAAGCTTCGCTGAAGTCCGCGGGACGCGCATACACGAGATCGATGCTCCTCGGCCTCGTTTGTATACAAATGTTCTCGCCGGGCGGCCGTCATGTCAAGCACGCCGGCGGTCTGCCGCGAGGTTTACCCATAACAGAATCGTGCCGTCGCAGCGACGCTGAGCCAGGCGTTCAAAACTCGATCTTCCGCTTGTTGAGAAAGGCGTCGATGCCGGCGCGGGCGTCTTCGGACGTCAGACTAATCGCCTGCGCCACGCTTTCCGTCCAAAGTCCCTCGGCCGAAGCCATTTTCTCGATACGTGGAATCGCCTGAATAATGAGATAGTTGGGGATCCGCGCATTCTTGGCGATGACCCCGGCGAGCTCCATCGCCTTGTCCAGCGTCTTGCCGGCCTCGACGACATAATGCGAAAGGCCGATCCGTTCGCCGGCCGCCGCATCGAGCACACGGCCGGTCAACATCATCTCGATCATGCGGCCGGAGCCGATAATGCGGGAGACACTCACGCTGGCGCCGCCGCCGACATAAAAACCGCGGCGGCCTTCCGGCAACTGGTAAAACGTCGTCGTGTCGGCGACGCGCACATGGGTCGCCGCCGCGATTTCAAGCCCTCCGCCAATCACCGCGCCGGGAATCGCGGCCACCACCGGCCGCGCGCCGAACTGGATGGCTTCGCAGGTGGCGTGTCCGAGGCGCGACATGGAGATGCTTTCGAACGGCTGGCGATGGCGGTGTTCGGCGAGGTCAAGGCCGGCGCAGAAGTGCGGGCCGGCCCCGGTGAGGACAACGGCCCGCACCTCCGGTTCAAAATCCTCAAAGGTCTTCTTCAGTTGCCGCCAAAGGTCCTCATTCAGTGCGTTGCGTTTGGCCGGGCGGTTGATGGTAACGATGGCAATAGCGCCCCGCCGCTCAGTCAGCAAAAGTGGCGCGGTTTCACTCATTATTATTCCCGTTGATGAGGGTGGAAACGCGTGAAAGTGCTCATGCCGATGGCGGCTAACATACCGTCACGGCAGCCTGCGAGATAGAGGCGGGACGCCGGCATCAAACGGCTTGAAAAGCGGCGCCGTGCGGCGTGCATGGATCGTCGGCCCCTTAAAACCGAGGGCACGCCGGAAGGCGCCGCATGGTGGCGCGACGGATTTGGGATTGATTGCTCGGCTCAGGCTTACGAAGCTTTCTTCGGGACCTTCTTGCCTTCCTTTCGCGCCTTCGACAGGCCGATGGCAATGGCTTGCCGGCGGCTTTTGACTTTGCCGCCCTTGCCGCCGGGTCCGCTGCGGGCGGTGCCGCGCTTAAAGCGATGCATCTCGCTCTTCACGTCGCTGCCGGCGCTGGGTGAATATCTTCGTTTCCTCTTGGCCATATTACTCTCCCGATGATGGCTTTTCCTGCCGATTATGTCCTCCCTCTGTCCCGTCGTCGAGCGCAGCACGCTCATTGCCCAACGTGCGACGCAACGGCGGGTTCCGGCGCAAAGTCGGACCAAGCCGCGTATTCAGCGTCGCCTTGACGTAAATTCGGTGCGGAACTTTGCGACCGTGCTCAGGTTCCAGGCCGGGTGTGAAATTCGGGCGGCCGCTCGTTGAGCTGCGCAAGCGCTGCTCCGATGAACTGCCGCAGCTCGGCCTCGTCGTCGATGACCAGAGCCAGTTGCGGGTCGATGGGAATACGGGCGGTGTCTGTCGCGGCCATGCTTACAAAAACCACACGCGGCCGTCCAAGATGCCTGTAAGGCGGCCCTCATGCTTGTGTGGCTCTACTCAATGAGTGTTAATGCTTGGCCGTAAAGCCAAATATTTAGGTAGAATTGCGTGCGGTGCCTGTGTTGCTCGCGATAAAGAGATGCTCTTACAAAGGCGCGGAGCCGGCCGCAAAGTCAGCCGGAAAGGACGGAGAAAAATAATGCGCATCGTTTGCATCGGCGGCGGTCCGGCCGGGCTCTATTTCGGCCTGCTGATGAAAAAGGAAAATCCCGCTCATCACATAACGGTGGTGGAGCGGAACCGGCCTTACGACACATTCGGCTGGGGCGTGGTGTTTTCCGACGCCACCATGGAGAACATGCGGGCCTGGGATGCCGAGACAGCAGACGAGATCGAGAGCGCGTTCAACCACTGGGATGACATCGAGGTGCTGATCAAAGGCCGGCGCATGCGCACCACCGGCCACGGCTTTGTCGGCATCGGCCGCAAAAAGCTGCTCAACATCCTGCAAGCGCGCTGCGAAGAACTCGGCGTGGAGCTTGTATTTGAGCGCGAGGTCGATTCCGATCTCGAATTTCCCGATGCCGATCTCATCATCGCTTCGGACGGGATCAATTCAAAGATTCGCAACCGGTACCGCGAAGTCTTCAGGCCCGATTTGGTCATGCGGCCGAACCGCTTCATCTGGCTCGGGACGAACAAGCAATACGACGCCTTCACGTTCGACTTCCGCCGCACCGAGCACGGCTGGTTCCAGGCCCATATCTACAAATTCGACGAAAACACCTCGACCTTCATCGTCGAGACGACGGAAGACATCTTCATGGCGCATGGCCTCGATCAGGCGGACGAGGCGCGGTCGATCGCCTTTTGCGAGGAGCTTTTCAGCGAAGTGCTCGACGGCGCCAAGCTGATGAGCAATGCCCGGCATCTGCGCGGCTCGGCCTGGCTCAATTTCGGCCGCTTGACCTGCGGCAAATGGAGCCATTTCAATGGGCAAAGCCACGTCGTGCTCATGGGTGACGCCGCGCATACCGCGCATTTCGCCATCGGCTCCGGCACCAAGCTCGCGCTTGAAGACTCGATCGAGCTGACGCGGCAATTCCGCAATCTGGGCGGCACGCGCGACAAAATCCCGGCGGTGCTCGCCGCTTATGAGGAGGTACGCGCCGTCGACGTCGCCCGCATCCAGAACGCCGCCCGCAATGCCATGGAATGGTTCGAGGTGGTCGGCAGCCGCTATGCCGACACGCTGGAGCCGGAGCAGTTCATGTATTCGCTGCTGACGCGCTCGCAGCGTATCAGTCACGAGAACCTGCGGCTTCGCGACAAGACGTGGCTCGAAGGCTACGAACGGTGGTTCGCCGCACGCGCCGGCATCAACATCGATCCCGACGGGCCTTCAGTGCCGCCGATGTTCACGCCCTATCATGTGCGCGGGCTGGCGCTGGCGAACCGCATCGTCATGTCGCCCATGGCCATGTACTCGGCCAAGGACGGCGTGCCCAACGATTTCCATCTCGTCCATTTCGGCAGCCGTGCGCTTGGCGGCGCCGGCCTCATTTTCGGCGAGATGACCTGCGTCTCGCCGGATGCGCGCATCACGCCCGGCTGCCTCGGCTTGTGGAACGACGGGCAGGCGGCGGCCTGGAAGCGCATCGTCGATTTCGTCCACGCGACGACATCCGCAAAATTCGGCTTGCAACTCGGGCACGCCGGTCGCAAGGGTTCGACGCGCGTAGCGTGGGAGGGCATCGACCAGCCGCTGCCGGTAGGCAATTGGCCGCTGATTTCCGCTTCGGCCGTACCCTACATGGCGAGCAGCCAGACGCCGCGCGCCATGACGCGCGCCGACATGGATCGGGTGAAGGCGGATTTCGTGGCGGCCGCGAAGCGCGGCATCGAGGTCGGCTTCGACATCCTCGAACTCCACTGCGCGCACGGTTATCTGCTGTCGTGCTTCCTGTCGCCGCTGACCAACCGGCGTAACGACAAATACGGCGGCTCGCACGAGAACAATGCCCGCTTTCCGCTGGAGATTTTCCGCGCCATTCGCGAGGTCTGGCCGGAACGCAAACCGATTTCGGTTCGGCTCTCCTGTCACGACTGGACGGAGGGCGGCAATACGCCCGCCGATGCCGCGATCTATGCCAAAATGTTCAAGGACGCCGGCGCCGATCTCGTCGATTGCTCCTCCGGCCAGGTATCGAAAGAGGAAAAACCGGTCTACGGGCGGCTCTTCCAGACCCCGTTCTCGGACAAGGTCCGCAATGAGGTCGGCATCGCAACAGTGGCGGTCGGCGCGATTTCGGAAGCGGATCACGCCAATTCGATCATCGCCGCCGGCCGCGCCGATCTCTGCGCCATCGCCCGTCCGCATCTCGCCGACACCGCGTGGACCTTGCACGAGGCGGCAAAGATCGGCGTGAAATCGATCGCTTGGCCCAAGCAGTATCTTTCCGCCAAAATGCAATATGAAACCAATCTCGCGCGCGCCGCTGCGGGCCCGCAGCCGACCTGAGGGCCAAGACGATCGTGACGGAGCTTTCTCTCGATAATCGGCATGTGCTCGTCACTGGGGCCGGAACCGGCATCGGCGCGGCGATTGCGACGGCATGCGCCGGCGCCGGCGCCCGCGTCAGTCTGGCCGGCCGGCGCCGCGATCCGCTCGTCAAGCTGCAAGCATCGATTGGCAAAACCCGCGCGCAGGTGACGGCGGATTTCGACGTGACCGACGAGAACAAAGTCCGCGCCGGCGTTGCGGCCGCGCGCACCACGTTCGGTCCGATCGACGTTTTGGTCAACAATGCCGGCGAAGCGCCGAGCGCGCCATTTGCGAAAACCGATTTGGCCACCTGGAACAAAGTGCTTGCGGTGAATCTCACCGGCACCTTCCTGGTGACCCGAGAAGTCGTGTCCGACATGGTGGCCAAGCGCGCCGGGCGGGTGATCAACATCGCTTCGACGGCGGGGCTAAGCGGCTATGCTTATGTGTCCGCTTACGTCGCCGCCAAGCACGGCGTCGTCGGACTGACGCGCAGCCTGGCGCTCGAATTCGCCCGCGCCGGGATTACGGTAAATGCGGTTTGCCCGGGATACACCGAAACGCCGATGTTCGAGCGTGCCGTCGACAATATCGTGGCCAAGACCAAACGCAGTCGCGAGGACGCGCGCGCCGCACTTGCGGCCTCGAATCCGCAGGGCCGCCTGGTAACTCCGGACGAGGTGGCGGCGACGGTGTTGTGGCTCGCGTCGACCTCGGCGAGTGCCATCACCGGCCAGGCGATCGTGGTCGCCGGCGGCGAAGTAATGGCCGGCTGAAATCAGACCTTCTGGCTACTTGAAGCCTATAAATTTGAACCTTAAAATGTTTTCCACCGCACTTGGTTACGACTCGGCCGCGCAATGCTATCCAGCAACTGACAAAAGAGGCATCGCGTGCAGGATACTGCGAGCGTCCCGCTGGACGCCGAAACCAAGGTCGCCGAGCGACCCGGCGATCATGAAAGCGAATTGCGACTCTGGCTGCGGCTGTTGACCTGCACCACCTTGATCGAGGGCGAAGTCCGCCGCCGGCTTCGGCAGGACTTCGACGTGACCTTGCCGCGGTTCGATCTCATGGCGCAGCTGGACAAAGCGCCCGGCGGCATGACGCTGGGCGAGTTATCGCGACGCATGATGGTTTCCAACGGCAATGTTACCGGCCTTTCCGAGCGTCTGGTGGCGCTCGGGCTGCTGGACCGGCGCCAGTCGCGCAGCGATCGGCGGGCGCAGCTTGTGAGCCTCACGCCGGAAGGCCGCCGCGTGTTCCGCGCCATGGCGCGTGCGCATGAGGGATGGATCGCCGAAATATTCTCGCAGCTTTCACCTGCCGACGTCGACGCGCTGATGCGGCTTCTGGCGCGAACGAAGGCGTCGGCGCGCGAGGCGATCGCGGGAGAGCCGCAGCGATGACAAGCGCCAATCCGGTGACGCTGCCGTTGTCGGGTTACGCCGCGCAGCACGTGCGCCTTGCCGCCGCCGGCGCAGTCGCGACCATCACGCTCGATCGTCCGGATCGCAAAAATCCGCTGACATTCGAGAGCTACGCCGAGCTTGCCAATATCTTTCGCGCCGCCGCCCGCGACAAAAGCGTCAAAGCGATCGTCATCATCGGCGCCGGCGGCAATTTCTGTTCCGGCGGTGACGTATTTGAGATCATCAAGCCGCTGACGGAGATGGATACGACGGGGCTGCTCGACTTCACGCGCATGACCGGCGAGTTGGTCAAGTCCATGCGTGCCGCTCCGCAGCCGATCGTCGCCGCGGTCGACGGCGTGTGCGCCGGCGCCGGGGCCATTATGGCCATGGCTTCCGACATCCGCATCGGAACGCCGAACGCGAAAGTCGCTTTCCTGTTCAACCGCGTCGGTCTCGGCGGCTGCGATATGGGCGCATGCGCGATCCTGCCGCGTATCATAGGCCAGGGCCGTGCGGCGGAACTGTTGTTCACCGGCCGCGTTCTCGGCGGCGAGGAAGCGGAGCGATGGGGGTTTTTCAACCGGCTGTCGACGCCGGCTAACGTGCTGGCCGATGCCAATACGCTGGCCACCGAACTCGCCGCCGGCCCGACGTTCGGCAATTCCATGACCAAGCGCATGCTGGAAATGGAATGGGCCATGTCGGTGGAAACCGCCATCGAGGCCGAGGCCGTGGCTCAGGCCCTGTGCATGGAGACCGAGGATTTTGTCCGCGCCTACCGGGCGTTCGCGGACAAACGCAAGCCGGTATTCGAAGGCAGCTGACCGGCCGCACGAGGAAGATCGTCATGATCCGCTCGGCACACATCGACACATTTGCGCGCGATCATCTGCCGCCACCCGAGGAGTTGCCGGAATTCCTGTTCAACCTGCCGGAGCTCCGCTATCCGGACCGTCTGAACTGCGCCACCGCCTTCGTCGATGACTGGATCGCTGCCGGCGGCGGCAGCCGCGACTGCCTGATCTCGCCGACGGAGCGCTGGTCTTATGCGGAGCTTGCCGAGCGCATCAACCGCATCGCCAACGTGCTCACGCGCGACCTCGGCGTCGTCCCCGGCAATCGGGTGCTGTTGCGCGGGCCGAACAGCCCGATGATGGTGGCGGCATATTTCGCGGTCATCAAGGCGGGCGCCGTCGTGGTCGCGACCATGCCGCTCCTTCGCGCCAAGGAGATCGCGTTTCCGCTGACCAAAGCAGAGATCCGGCTGGCGCTCTGCGACGCGCGGCTCGCCGACGAAATGGAAAAAACAAAGCCGCTCGCGCCCCTACTCGACCGCGTCGTCTATTGGGGACGCGGCACGGTTGACAGCCTCGAAGCGCTGATGAACAAGCCGAGTTACGAGCATCTCACCGCTTGCGATACCGCAAGCGACGACGTGTGCCTGATCGCTTTCACCTCGGGCACGACCGGGGTGCCCAAGGGCACCATGCACTTTCACCGCGACATGCTCGCCATCTGCGACACGTTCGGCAAATACGTACTGCGCGCCACGTGCGACGACCGATTCATCGGCTCGCCGCCGATCGCCTTTACTTTCGGATTAGGCGGGCTCGTGCTGTTCCCGCTTCGCGTCGGCGCCGCCGCTATCCTGCTAGAGAAGGCCGCCCCCGACGATCTTTTGGCGGCAATCGGCAAATTCGGCGCGACGATCACATTCACCGCGCCGACCGCGTATCGCAACATGGTCGGCAAAGTGGCGGCTCATGAGCTTTCGTCGCTGCGCAAATGCGTTTCCGCCGGCGAAACCTTGCCCGCGGCTACGTTTGAGGCCTGGCTTGCCGCGACCGGCATCCGGATCATCGACGGCCTGGGCTCGACCGAAATGCTCCACGTTTTCATCGGCTCGCGCGAGGAGGATATGCGGCCGGGCGCGACCGGCAAGCCGGTTCCGGGATATGAAGCGCGCGTTATTGACGAAGCCGGCCATGCATTGCCGCCCGGCACGCCGGGACGCCTCGCCGCGCGCGGCCCGACCGGCTGTCGTTATCTTGGCGACAAACGGCAGGCCGAATACGTTCAGCACGGCTGGAACGTCACCGGCGACACTTATATTGAGGACGCCGACGGTTACTTCAGGTATCAGGCACGCTCCGACGACATGATCATTTCGGCGGGCTACAATATCGCGGGGCCCGAAGTGGAAACGGTCTTGCTGACGCATCCGGCGGTCGCCGAGTGCGGCGTGGTCGGCCAACCCGATGACGAGCGGGGACAGATCGTGAAGGCTTACGTTGTGCTCAATCATGGCTTTACCGCCGATATCGCGCTCACCCGCACACTGCAGGACTACGTCAAATCGACGGTGGCGCCGTACAAGTATCCGCGTGCGATCGAATACGTCACCAGCTTGCCGCGCACCGAGACCGGCAAATTGCAGCGCTTCGCATTGCGGCGTAAAGCGGCGGAATCGGCCGCCAGCAGGCTCGCGTCGTGATGAGTGGAGCATGATCTTTTCGGGAAGCCGGATTCGATCCCGGTTCAAATCCAGGACAGGAGTTTTCCGGATCATGCTGAAGGGAGATTGAATTGTCTGACAGCCCGATCGACACACTGGCGCCGCGTGCGATGCCCAACGTGGTGTTGCAGCCTTCCGGTTGGCCGCAGCCCAAAGGCTATGCCAACGGCATCAAGGCGCGCGGCGATCTTCTTTTTATCGGCGGCCTGGTGGGCTGGGATGAGCGCGGCCGCTTTCCCGGCGATTTCGTCGGGCAGACGCGGCAACTTCTCCGCAATATCACGGCCGTGCTCGCCGAAGGCGGCGCTTCGCCGCGCCACATCGTGCGCATGACTTGGTATGTGCGCGACATGGACGAGTATCTCAAAGCCCGGCCGGCGCTCGGCGATGTCTACCGGGAGGTGATGGGCGATCATTATCCGGCCATGGCGCTTGTTGCCGTCACGCGTTTGGTCGAGCCACAGGCACGCGTGGAGATCGAGACCACGGCGGTGGTGCCGCAGAGCTAGCGCTGACTTGATGAACGCGCGGGCGATGTCTGCTTTCGCTTCATCATGTATTAACCACAGCGGACCGCACATCGGACTTAGCCGGGCGGGCATTCGCGGGCGCAAACTTAATACAACCGCAATTGCTCCCTGCTAGAGCGGATTCCTATCAGGTGGAAGCATAGCCTGCATGGATGAAGTAGTGTGTGCATTCTCTGGCGCTGAACGCGGCAATCAGTTTGCCGATCCTGCGGCAGAGATGTGGAATGGT
>Ga0116224_10001043_pt1 | contig 19265 bp, 38 predicted proteins | sample Sb_taG_9_FD_89699 | JGI IMG/M metagenome (GOLD analysis project Ga0116224, IMG submission 89699) | Peat soil microbial communities from Weissenstadt, Germany - Sb_50d_b_LC metaG | ecosystem: Environmental > Terrestrial > Soil > Wetlands > Peat | place: Germany: Weissenstadt | collected 2010-09-21 | reverse complement strand
GGCTTGAGCTTCGTCACGTTGCCCCGACCATCGTTCGAGTAGCCGGGCGTCGGCGCGAGCGCCATCGGCGCGCGACAGATCGCGTCGTCGCCGTGATCGTCGACGCGCGTCGTGACGAGGTCCTCGAAGGGATCCTCTTCACCGGAATTGCCGTGGATGCGGAAATCCTCCTCGTACATCGCCTTGTACAAGCCGCCGCGATGGTCGCCGTGCTCATCGCACCGGCCGACGACGAAGCTCGAAAGCTCGCGCTCGAAGTTCCCCGCGTACGAGTCCGTGTCGACGACGAACGACCATCGCGGCCCAGGACTGTCCCATGACCAGAGCGCCATACTTCAACCCTCTTTCTTAAGCTGGAATGCGGGAATGTAGCAATCAGCGATCGAAAACCACTGGAGACCGCCGTTTCGTCCTCCGCCAGCATCGACGAGGAAACGCTTGCCGACGCGATCGACGAAATCGATCGTTCCTTCCGTCCCCGTTCCGTTGTCGCCCGTGACGCGGGTGACGCGGACGTACTCGCCCACTTCAATCGGCCGCGCCATCCACTCGCTCGGCCTGTTCTTCCGTGGACGGCTCTTCCTGATGTTCAGCTTCCCGAGGATGCAGTCACCGAGCCGATGATCGTGGAGGGTCACGCCGTTGTACTGGTCAGCGAGATCGGCCGCCACCTCGGGCCCCGCCCGGAAAGCTTTGCCTTTAGCATCCATTCAGCCCTCCACCTTGCCGACGAAGAAATCCCCGACGTCCGGCAGATAGGCTATGCGCATGAGCAGGGCCGCGCTGTCGAAGTCCACGTCCACGAATTCGCCGGCCTGGGTGACCGCGACGAACCCACCGGCGTACGTCCGCGCGCGCCCAGGATCGCTCCGCATCCACGCTCGGATGGGATCGCCACTCTTCGTCTCGTCGAGAGGTTTCATGCTTCCTCGTCAGCGTGCTCGTGTTCATTCACAAGCTGGGCCATTGCCATCCCCTCACGCTTCGCACGCTCGGCTTCGTGACGCTTGCGCGTCTGCCGATCCATGAGCGTGACCGCCACCCACATCGCCGCGACGACCACGACGGTGAAAATGACGATCACGCCCCAGACCACATCGGAGACGGTGACGATAAACATGTCACGTCGCCGACGGGAGCGCCTTGCTGCTACCAGCCGGAGCGCCGTTGCCGTTCTGCGGCACCTGGATGTACTGCGCGAGCTTCGTGCCCTCGAGCAGCTTCTTCACCACGTCCGTGATGCTCGAGCCACCAAGGATCGCCATCGGGGCCATCGACTCCGAGAGCTTCTCGATGAGCGCCCTCTCACCGAACGCGCCGATCGCCGCGATGAGGTCGGGGCTGATGGCCTGGGCCTTCTTGACGACGGCCTCGACCTCCGCGGAAAGCTCCACGAGGCGCGTCTCTTGGCGCTTCTGCTCGAAGACGATCTCCTGCTCGACGTCGGCCTTACTCCTAGCAAGCTCGATCGCAGCGATCTCGCTCGTCCCGTTCTGGATCGCGATCTCCGCCTTGTGGCTCTCGGAGGCGAGCTTCGCCTTGGCATCAATCCCGACGAGGTCCGCCGCGAGCGATTTCCCGATCTCGGTCTGCCTGAGCGTGAGGAGCGCGAAGCGCGTCTCGGCCTTCGTGACCTCGATCTCGCGCGTGAGCCCCTCGGACTCTCGCGTGAACTCGAGCGTGCGACGCTTCGTCCCGAGGTCGAGCATCTGCGTGATCGCCTCGCGCTGCGCCTTAACGAGGAGACCCTCGACGCTGCCGTCGAGGATCTTCACCTCGAGCACCTCGACGTCGTAGACGTGCATGCCGTTCTCGGTGAACGTCGTGCCGGGCCTCGCGCGATCGCCGTCCTTCGTGCCGAGCACCACGTCGCGCACGACCTCGACCGCCGACTGGTAGAACGGCTCGACGCCGATCTTCTTCGCCGCCGCGCGAAGCTTCGAGCGCATGTGATCGCAAAGGAACTTCACGTAGTTCTCGATGCGGAACCAATTCTGCGGATCGCCCTCGAAGTTCACGCGATACGAGAGCTTGAGCTGCATCTTGCAGTAGTCGACGGTCTCTATGTCTATGATATCGCTCACTTTATTAGCGAAAATCTGGAGGTAGCTCGTGTGGTAGAGATTGTCCGCATTCTTGGGCTTGCCTGTCGAGAGCTTCAGGACTTGCGGGATCTCGTCGTACTCGAACATCACGCTCTTTGGCCCGACCTCGACGCGCTGCTCGCCGCTCTTCTTCACGAGCTTGATGGCAGACCCGGTCCAGATGTCGGTCGTCACAGCTCCCTGATATTTCGTGTTGAGCGTAACGGTGCGAGGCTCGGTGTAGCGACCCTTCCTGTCGAGGGCGTCGCCGGTGAAGCCTTTCGCCGAGAGCCCGCCGAGGCCGCGATCCTCCATCGAGTTCGAGACGAGGTAGTGCGCCTCGAACGCGGGCGCAGCAGCCGCCGCCGCACCAAGGAGCATGGCTCCAGCCATCCCGCGCGTGAGCGGCGCGCCGACGGCGGCTTCTTCCGCGGCGAGCGCACCCTGGAGCTGCTTGTTGTGTGCGAGCGCCTCGGCGTTCCCTGGGTAGAGAAGACCGCAGAGCTTCTGGTCGAGGATGCGGCGCGCGAAGACTTCCGTGCGCGGGTCGGGCAAGTACATCGCCGGGCCCTTCACGAGCTTCACGTTGCCGGTGAGCCGCTCGAGGACGTAGCGTCCTTCACCCGCGGGGATCGCGGTCGCGTAATGCACCTCGTGGTCGCCATACTTCACGAGAGCGTGTTCTTCTCTCGGAAAATACATTTTCTCGCCGTCGCTCGTGCCCTTGATGAAAAGCTCGTCGCCGACGTAATAGTTCTTGTCGCCGTCCACGTAGTCGGCGATCACCTTCACGTAGATGCCGCTCGTCTCGTTCAATTCGATCGAGCGGAACTTGCGCGTCTCCTTGCCATCCTCCTCGCGCGTAACGAACACTTCAGTGGGCTTAGGAAAAACTACAGCAGGGCCGCGAACAAAACGCTTAGAGCCATTTTCTCCAAGCAACAATCCATAGTCCAATCTTTCGAGCGAAAGCGCCTCGCGCACGAGACTTCCCGCTTCGTCGGGAACGACTTCGAGCCCCGTCGGCGGAATGAAGAACGATGTGTTCGTTCCGCGGATCACGATGAGCTGACCGGTCGTGAGCTTGTCGGCCTGGACGACGTCGTCCTCGTCGTCGCCTTCCTGCTTCTGGTCGCCTTCGGTCTTCTCCATGATCGCGTTCTTCCAGTTCGCGCGCGCCGCGACCTGGTCGTAGACGCGCACGAGCAGATACTGGTTCGAGCGCAGACGGTGACCGGAGAGAACTTTCGCCATCTGACCGGGCCAGAGCGCGAACGACGCGGGACCTGGGATATTGATCTTCCTGCCGACATCGAGGTCCGGCATCGGCGCCTTGTTGCCGACCTGCGGGTGCTTGCCGTCGCGCGCGGGGTTCTTCAGAACTGCGTACCAACCCTCGGGAGCGATCGTTGTCCGCTGGATCGCTTTCGTGAGCGCGCAGCGATCGAACATCTTCGTCTTCTCGTTGAAGAGGACGGGTTCGGTGGAGGGGGCGAGCGAGTCCTGCTTCGGCCCCACGTAGAGGAAGACTTGCCCATTGGTCTTGTCGAGGATGCAGCAGCTCTCGTTCGGCGCCAGCACAAGCTCGCGCGAGTCGTCTTTCTCAGCCATGGTGTTCTCTCTCTTTCTTTCGTTTCCGGAATTACCCATACCGCCGTTCTCCGCGGCGGTACACGCACAAAAGTCTGCTAGGGCCGATCCGCCGATTTTTCCAGCGGAACGTTAGTAATCGTGACCGCGTTCCTGATCTTCAACTCGGGGATCGTCTCGCAGCCCTCGTCGTGCTCGCTGCCCCACCAGCCGCCCGTGAAGAACCTCTCGGCGCACGCGCCGCACGACAAGTCGTAGCCGATGTTCCGGCAAGCGACGATCGCATCTTCGTCCGTCAGCATGTCACTTCTTGCCTCCGACCAGCGTGTAGAGAACGTCGACGGTCTTCTTCGCGTAGCCCACGCCCCGGTTGGCGATCGCGCGCTCATCGTCCGGGACGTCGGGGTGATCGGCTAAGGCCTGCTCGGTCTTCGCGACGGCTTCCCAGGCTGCAATGGCGACGCGGACGGTGCCCTCCGCGTGAAGGATCGCCATCGTCACGTCCGAATTGAGCAGATCCGCGGACCGACCCATGCTCATCGCTTCTCGTCCTTCTGGCCCCAGATCTTCTCGCACGCTTCCTTCGTGAGCCTCCACGTCTTCGACCACTCAGGCCCGTGAAGGAACACGCCGTCGCGCCGGTGCCACATCGTGTAGCAGCACTCGTGGAGCGTGACCGCGACACTGGCGTCGCTGTAGATGAGAGCCTCGTCGTGCGGCTCGTACGTGGACGCCTCGACCTCGGCGACGCTGTACGAAAGGATGTGCACCTGTTCGGCCGCGGTGAGCGTCGCTTCACACGTCGCGCAGAAAGCGTGGTTGCGTTCGTGGTCCCACTCGATCTTGCACTCGCTGCCGTAATGCGTCGGGCGCTTGTCCTTTCGGACGCACTGGTCATGGAACGTATCGGGTTTCTCACCCACGAACTCCACCTCCACCGGGAACTTGTAATCCGGGTGGTCGGCGTGCTCGTGTTCGAGGACAGCGCCATCATGGCGAATGCAGACGATGGGCAGGTCGTTCTTCTGGAACACGATCCCGCCCTCGGCCCTCGCCTCCGCGACGCGCTCCGCCCACGTGACTTCTTTCATCGCTCCACTCGCTCCAGCCCTCATCGCTTCGCTCCGTGGGACCCGGCCGTTAGCGCTGCGCGCTCCAGCGCCCATTTGCCGGCGTGCTTCCCGATGAGCGCGCTCATCACGTCGATGTGCTTGCCTGACATCCCGGCCCCGCGGTTCGCGATCATTTTTTCCAACTCCGACGCATCCGGATGGGCCGCGATCAATTCCTCGACTTGCTTCACAGCGTCCCACGCCGCGATGGCCTGGTACGTGACCTCCTCGGCGGCCATGATCGCCGTCGTCACCTTCGCGTTCAATTCACTCAATACATCGCGCGAAGAGATCATCGGAGTGGCTCTCCAGTCTTCATGTCGATCCCCTCGTAGAGCAACTCGTCGATCGTGAAGAGCGCGCGAAGAGGCGTCCCATCTGAAAGCGTCTCGGGCCGCTCGCGGCGCTTGTCGATCACGGTGATGATCCCTCGCACGTCGAGGCCCGCGCCGCGAAGGTGCCCGGCAGCGGCCGTAGCGGATTTGCCCGCCGACACGATGTCGTCGAGGAGCACGACCCTCGCGCCCTTCGAGATACAGCCCTCGATAAACCCCGGCGTGCGGCCGTGATCCTTCGAAGCTTTCCGTACGTAAAGGATGTCGAGCTTACGGCCGTTCTGATCCGCGTCCTCGACCACGCTCTCGCGCGCGGTGTAGAAAGCGAGGACGCTCGCCAAATGACAACCGCCGAGCACGATCCCGGCGACGGCGTCCACGGGCGCGAACGCGAGAAGCTCTTGGTAGAGTCGCGGCGCGAGGAGTTCGTGCAGGTGTCCGCTCATGCAGGCGCGCTTGATGTTGAAGTACTCCGTGGTCCGGCCGCCGCCGGGCGCCTCGAAGTACGTGCCGGGAGCCGAGACTTCCAGGCTGTGGAGCCGGATGAGCCCGAGAAGCTTCGTGCGATCGAGGATGGGTTCGGGCAGGATGAACGTCGCGAGATCTTCGTCCTTGAAGGCTCCCACTTGCCACGTGTCGCTCCACGACGCTGGCTTGGCGAGACGCTCGTCGTGCGTGTGCGGGTAGTCTTTCGCGACTGCCCGACACTGCGACGGCAGCAGCGGGCAAACGAATGGACGCTTCTTCGTCACCACCGGCCCCTATACCCGCGCACCGCGCGGTGAACGACGCTCTCGGAACGCCCCGTCACGTGCGCGATGTTACCTTCTGCACGAAGCTCGCGCATGAGCGCCCTCTCCTCATCGGTGACTCGCCTACGCATCGCTGTCCTCCGTGAGTGATCTCAACCGATCGATTTCCTGGAGAAGCATGCGGATCGCGAAGAGACCGTTGTTGTGAAGCCACCATCCGTGTGGACGCTTGGCCCACTCGCGCACGGTCTTCTCGAACGCTCTCGGCGCCATCGGTTCAGGAGTCGGGACCGCCAAGCTAATATGCACCGCGAGCTGGTGCTTGCAATATGGAGGGATCCACCCGAACCCTTCATCATCGTCGGGACACCCTTCGCCGTCGGGACACGTGCAGGTCGACTCCCCCGAGGACGAGATCTCCACGACGTACGAATTTCCTTCGGAGCCCTCGATGAGGTACGAGCGGCCGTCGCGGGGCCCGGTGAAGACCGCGATGACGTTGTCGATCAACATGCGTGCGCGCTCGAGCCGCGAACGAAGCAGAGGATATTTCTGCGCCCACTTCGTGACGGCCTCGTCGATCATCGCTTGCCGCACTGCTTCCATCAGTCGGCGCCTTTGATGTTCGCAACCGGGTAGAGCCGCTTGTCGATCCGCGCGATGTCCTCGGCCTCGAGCACCGCGAGCACCTCGTCGAGGTCCTTATAGACGTGCGCGCACTCGTCGAGCGGCACGTGGTTATGGTTTCCGATAATACCCTCGACCGGGACGCCGTTGAACACGCGCTTCACGGTCGCCATCTCCTCGTCGATGAAGAGCTGCTTGTGCTCTAACTGCCGCTTCGCCTTCCCGCGCGCCATGGTGCGGCCCGAGCCGTGGTTCACGGAGCACGCAGTCTTGTGCGCCCCCTCCTTCGGGAAGAGGATCGCGGCGCCCTCGTACATCGAGCCTGGGATCAGGCACGGATGGCCCGTGTGCTCCCACAGCGTGCCGTAGAGATCGGGGTGCCCAGCAGGGAAAGCGCGCGTCGCGCCCTTCCGGTGCACGAAACCCTTCTTCCTCGTGCCGTCGGGAAGAACGAGCGTCTCTTCTTGAACGAGGTTATGGCTGATCTCGTAGTAGACGTGCACGTCCGCACCGAAGACTTCCTGCGTCGCCTCGCGGATCCCATTCACGATGATGTGGCGATTCGCGACGGCGAAGTTCGCAGCGCTGTTATGGTGGTTCCAGTACTCCTTGCCGAGCGGCTCGTCCGCGCGGAGCCACGAGCCCTCGCGGTGGCTCGCCGGCATGCCCCGCAAGCGCGCGCCCTCGTAGAAGAAGTGGTTGGCGGTCTGCCAGCCGTAGCCGCGGCTGCCGCAGTGGACCATCACGTAGACTTCGCCTGAGTCCTTGTCGCACTGCATCTCGACGAAGTGGTTGCCTCCGCCGACGGAGCCGAGCTGGCCGATGACGCTCGAGTACGCCTTGTCGATCTTGGTCAAGTCCGCGGCCTCGTCCACGGGGATGTACTGACGCTCGCAGAGACCAGCTTCCACGCCGATGGCCTTCGCGCCGAAGCGCAGGATCTCGTTCGCTTGGTCTTTTCCGAACTTCGGCATCAGCGCTGGGCGGTTATGCCCCTTGCCGGTCGCGATGCGCTTCTCGACCTCCTTGACCCAGCGCTCACGCTCGTACTTGCTCTTGATCGACCCCGCGTTGAGATCCGCCTTCATATGAAGGATCCCGCAAGAAATATCGTACCCCGAGGCGCCCTGGATGATGGTGTCCTCGGTCACGATGACCGACCCGATGGGGACGCCGTACCCGGAATGACAATCGGGCATCAAATACGCGCCGATCACACCCTCGTAGCTCGCGCCGAATGCGATCTGCTTCCAGCAGTCTTCTTCAGAAGAAGCGAAGAGGGCTTCCGAGAGAAACGCGTGCGCCTCCACCTTCATGTCGCCCACCTTCGGCAGCACGTAGTGATTGTCCGAGACCTTCGTGACCGCGTACTTGAACGACATGGCATCCTCTACGTCCGACATGGCTCAACCTGACGTTCTCAACCTGATGTTCTGGGACGACCCAAGGCATCCAAAGACTCGGCCGCGATCCTCTCGTCCGTGGAGCTGAGCACGCCTGATCTCGGGACCCAGCCGTAACCGCGGTTCACTGGCGCCATCTTCTCGTCGGGCCAAGTCTCGCCCATGTTCATGTGGATGTCGTGCTCGGGCTCGGCGTCGAAGAGGCACGCGCGACCCCTCGATGACTTCTGCAGGCACTGGGCAGGCATCTCGTCACTTCACGCGGATGCGGCCGTTGCAGTCCGGCTCGCTCTCGTCGATCTTGGACCACTCCTCGCGCGCTCTCTTCTCGTCCTCCACGAGCGACGTGATGCGAAGCTCAGCCCGCACGAGCGGGATGTCGGCGTCCGCGAAGGGCTTGTAGCTCTCCATCTTCCGCCAGCCGCCGTTCGCGAAGACCTCGTGTGCGCACTTGAACGAACACACCGTCGCGGCGAAACCGTTGCCCATGCTCTTGCCGTCGGAGTCGATGGCGACGTCGTCGAACGTTCCGCAAAGCTCGCCGAGGAGCTGGTCGTTCGGATTCCACTGGTTCATGCGAAAGATCTTCCCGCAGCCGTCGCACTTCGGCACGAAGAGCGCGGGCCTCACGCTCACGCACACCGTCTTGGCGATCGTGACTTCGTCCTCGATCTTCACCCTCATGGCGTTCCTCCTGTCATCGACGTTTTTTGCCCTTGTAGAATCCGAGCGCGACGGTCCGGTAATCGAGCGCCGCACGTTTGCCGCGCGCGGTGAGCTTGAAGTAGATCCTCGGACGGCCGCCTCGTTTCGGGTCCTGTTTGCGAACGCGCGACGCCAGGAGTCCTTCGTCCTCCATGCTTCGGAGCACGGGGTAGATGCTGCCCTGGTAGAAACGGATTTTCTTGCCCGCCTTGGTGTTCATCTTACGTTTCAGGCGGTCGAGCATCTCGAGCCCGTAGCACTCGCCCCCGAGGAGCGACTGAAGCACTACTGCCCGACTGGTGAACGGTGATTGCATCCGACCGACGATAGTTCCGGATCCCGAGGATTGCAACCTCGAAAACAAAGAAAACTTACGGGCAGACCGCCTGGTCGTAGCCCTCGTCCTTGCACTCATGATGCAGAAGGTGGTCTTCGCACTTCTCGCCGGTCTTCATGAACATGACCTCGCAGACTTCGTTCCCGACGCGCACATACCTCTTCGCGGGTTTGGGCGGGTTCACGATGACGAGGACGACCACGACCCAGATCGGCGATAGGACGATCAGGAGCTGCATCCAGTACGGCATCCAGCGTGGAAAGGCGTCAGGATCGGGCCGATGGCAGAGGCACGTCTGCTTGCAAGGACAGTTTCGTTCCCTCTCTTCTCCGCGCTCTCGTGCGCGTCTCAGCATACCGAGCATCAGACCTCCCCCATCTCAATAGGCCCGCTGCCACTCGCGCAGGTAGCAGCTCGCCTCGGGCGCCGACAGCGCGCTGTCCGTGAGCGGCGTGATGCGGACCACGAGGCCGCCGTCTTGATTTTTGACGTCCATCACGAAGTTCATCGCAGCGCTCGTGCGACCGTCCTGGAACTTGATCCAACCCGTCCAAGCGTGGTGCCCACGACCCCGAGCGTAGGTCATGGAGGAAAACTTGGCGTCCGGGTGGAAGCACTGGAGGAGGCGGGGCCCGAAACCCTCCGCGTCGTCGGCGTGGACGGACGCCGGCAGCGCGACAACGGCCGCCGCAAGGAGGAAGGAGACCAGGAACTTTTTGCCGGTGTTCGTCATTTAGCTTTTGTAGCTACGTTGTAGCCCGCCGTCAAGACCGTCAAGACTCACTTTCAACCGCATCGCGTGACGGATCCACTCCGAGACCGTAGTGAAATTAGCTTTCTGTGCCGCGCACTGCCACTTCTCCCACTCGTCCTCCGAGACGCGGACCCTCACGGTGTGATCGAGGTTCGCTCTCCCGCTCTTGGGCTCGCTCTTGGGCTCTTTAGCCTTCTTCCGCATGCGCCACAACGTAGCCACAAAAATACCGCCCCGCAAGACCCGGCTCGAGATAATTGCCCGCACCCCTGGCGCCCTCAGATTTTGTAGCTACGTTGTAGCTCGACAGACCGCAAAGCGGTCAGGAAAGACGGAAAACATGATCATCCAGAAAGCATTCCTCGCCCTCGCCATGGTGGCAGGCGTCTCGGCAGTCACGCTCACCCCCGCCGTCGCGGAGGCTCGAGGCGGCCATGGCGGTGGCCACTTCAGTGGCGACCATTCCAGCAGCGCCCATTACGGCGCAGGTCACTCTTACGGCGGGCACTACGGCTATCGCACTCCCTACGGCTACGGCTACCGTCCGTACTTCAGCGGCTGCGCGTACGTGACGGCGTGGGGTCAGTGCGTCCGGCCAGGCTACCGATACGGCTGGTAAATCGACGTCGATCCCAAAGAAAAAACGCAACAACCGGTGCTCGCCACCCCCTGTTAAGAGTAGAGGCTCTGACGGATAGCTCCGCTCATCCCGATTCCTTCTCCGTAACCAACGGCAACTCGATATTTTTCCGGCGCTCGATCTCGAGGAGGATGGCAGCGTGGGCTCGCACCCAGTCACCCTTGCGCATCAGCCTGCAACTCATGAAGATTGGGTAACCGTTGACCGAGCGCGGCCCCTGCGCGTCGAGGTACTCGTAGACGACCCCGATGTCCGCGATGTCCTCGGGCGTGTAGCCGTCGAGCGCGCCAAACGCGAGGGGCATGAAGATCGTCTTCATCATGTCGAGGTCACTCGCGGGCAAATGGTTCGACGTGAAGATCTGCCCGCTCGCGAAGTCGTCCACGAACTTGCGCAGCTCGTCGTCCGTGAGGCGCACGAGCTTGTGGTCGCCCGGCTTCACCTGCTCTTTGGTCTCGCTCGCGCTCACGGCGACGCCTGAAGAATGGGTGGCGTCAAAGGGCTCGTCGACAACGCTTCGAAGGCGTCAAGACGAACACAGCCTTCGTCATCATCCAGATCCCCGACGTACCATTCGCACGAACGGTGGGAGAAGATGGCGATGATCGGCGTGCCTTTGTACCGGATCCAGTAATATCCCTCCGGCCGGAGGGTCCGCTTCGCTTGCAGCTCGACCTCCCACTCCCGCTGCCTCTCCGCGTGGTCGGTTCGGGACTTCGCCTCCATGGCGATCTGCTCATCGCAGTCCTTGGACTCCACCACGCGCACGGCCCCGTGAGGGCCGTAGCAAGCCTTCGACCTCAGCGGCGAGTCCTTCAAAAGCTCGACCTGCTTTCCCATCCCGCACTTGCCGATGCACTTGTACGTTTGGGTGGGCTCAGTGCCCGGCATGTTTCCGTTGATCGTGTTCGTCGGCACCCAGTTGTCGGGGTTCGTGTGATCGACATTTTCGCTCATGGAGAAGTAGCCCCTGAGGCGACAGTCGACCAACACCCATAGCTCGCGCACCCGACGAGCGGGCAGAGCGCGCCATGCATCTTCGGCACAAGCTCGGGCTCCGTGACGAAGCAGGCGGCGAGCTTGCACGCGATGCCGAACGTGTTGCCCGAGTGTTCCTTGTAGAGCAGGCCGACCACGCGCTTCTGCTGCTCCTCGTACGACGACCGTGCGAACGTGGCGATGGCGTCGCCGTCCTCCAGCGCCGCCGCGATTTTGATAGCCTCCTCGCAGCAGAAAAGCTCGTACGGGCCGAAGTTCCAGCCCCACTCGGGCTGCCGCATGAAGAACTCAAAGCGTGCACGGAATTGCTCCGGCATGGCCGTGATCCGCTTCGCGGTCTCCTCGGCTTTCGTGGCCCACTCGGCTTGTTTCTTCTCGTTATCCGTCTCCACGGACAAGAGGTGCGCGGCTTGCTCCTCCTCGGCGGTCTGGTAGCGGTAAAGTCCGGCAAGCCTGACACGATCCATCGAGCGCGCCGGCAATATCGGCGTTCGCTCGACTAGCCCGATGCCGCGCACGACGTACCCGAAGCCGCGACCGAATAGGCGCAGCGTGTCGCCGGGCTCGGGTAGGCGCAGGCCGTACTCGCTGCGCACAACGAGGGAGCTTCCCTCGACGAAGTCCACAATACAGCCGTCGTCCGATTCCCTCACGGACTTCACGACCCAGTCTTTGTGCTCAGCGTCGCGCGCCGCGACGTCCATCTTGTCTTGCAGATTCATCCGATCAATTCTTTTTCTTGCGCTCGTACGCGGCCGAACGCTGCTGGATTTCGGAGAGCTTCTTCTCCGCCGACATGGCCCTCGCCAAAAGGCTCCTGAACTGGGTCCTCATGAAATCGTCGGCGTTTGTTGTCGCGCGCGCTCCGACTCCACGGATCACGACGAGACCGCGGCCATGGTGATCGAAGAGCGCGCGGCGGATCGCGGAGGCCTGGTTGTGGACGGCAAGCTCGAGAGCGCTACCGGGATTAGGAGCCCGTTCCAGGCTGAGAGTGTGTTTGGCGATCAGACTCCACTGGACGACGTGCAGCGGCAACTTCCGTGCAGCGAAATCGAGCAACGCGGCGGCGCGAGCCGCGCGACTCCTCCCGCCACGACGTTCCTTCGCTGAGTCAGGGAAAGTGAACCCCGCGAGCGTAGCTTCGAACTTTTGCTGGAACGACGGCATGAACTAAGTCTTCTCGGCCGGATGCCGCTCGCGTCCGCACCTGCGGCACTTGAAGTCCGAGACGACGGGCGTTCCTCCGATGGTCTGGGGAAGCGGAGGAAGCATCCCGGCGTGACCGGCATGCACGTAGTCGTGGCCCCACGTTTTGCAGCACAGCTCCGCTTGCTGCTGCACGTGCTCAGCACTCGCTGGCTGGTCGGACATGAGATGGGTCAAGAAAAGCTTCTCGCGAAAATCCGTCGTCATGATGAGCACCTCTCCACAAGTTCCAAGTCCCAAGCGATGGGAGGCTCACGCCTCTGGCGCTCGGCACGCCTATCGAGTTCAACCCGATGATCCTCATCCCGACCTTCCTAACCGATCGAGATTCACAAGGAGCCAGGAGCGCTCCCCTTCATCCATGAACCACGGAAACGCTTTCGCCTTGGACCCGGTCTTAGTCATCGCCATGTCGAGACCATCGCCCCATACGAGGAGCTGCGGGCGACCGGTCGCGTCGTTCTCCGTCCGACACCACCAACGATCGCCTTCGTCACTCGTGTACATCGACTGGAATTCCTCAGGATTACTCGGGACTTCTCCTTTTTTGTATTCCCAATCCCTGAGTATGGCCTTCTTCACCTTCGCGAACACAGACGGTACGGGCGCCTTCGCCTTCACAGTGACCCCGTCGCGAGCATGTTGATGCGCTTGCAGAAGAGGAGCGCCTCGGCCTCATTGCCGAACCCGATCTCCTCGCCGTCCACGTCGGCCTTCGAGAAGACCGCGGGCCCGACGATGCACTCACCGTCGAGCACGAAGTTGAGCGGCAGCTCCTTCGAGAGGCCATCGTCGTCCACGTAGCCGTGGACGTCCGGCGTGAGCTTGATCCCGCAGAGGTACCCGCCGTCGAGGAGGTGCTGGAGCGACTCGAGCGAGTTCTCGATCGTGACGACCTCCGCGGGGAGCGCGGGCCTCTTGTGAACGACCCGGATCATCGGGTTTCAGGCTCCCCGATCGCCGCGCAACCTGCAGGCGTGAGCTTGTACGACCACCGGTACTGCGCCGTCTTTCGCCCCGCCGACATCGAGTACATCTCCCATCGACGTTCGAGGAGACCGAGCCGGCCCATCTCGAAGGCGAAGTTCTCCTGCGACGCTGTCTTCGGGAACTCGTGCTCGTGCGAGAAGAGCCGAAGCCGCCGGAGGTCGGATTTCGTCAGCTCCATCTTCTTCGTGCTCGTCGCCACCGTCATCACGCCGCCGCCTCCATTCTTGACATACTTTCGTACCGTCACCTTGCCGTCAATAGGTAACGCATCACCGCTTCTCTGGTCGAACTCTCGCACTCTGGCTTCCGTGATTTCTTTCGGTTCATCGCTCATGATCGCGATCCTCTCCTGGACGCTCACCAAATGCCGGGTGCTCTCAAGCAATGCTCGAAGTGATCGATCGCGATGGACAGCTCGCACTTGTCGTCGTGGAGATCCTGCCGCTGCTTGTCCTTGGGGGGCTTGTCGGGACTCCACTTGGGCGGGCTCCCGCAGACGGGGCACGCGCCCTGCCCCGCGAACATCTCGACGGCTCGCAAAAGCGTGAGCATGCGCGCGTTGCGCCTGGTGCGCACCTCCGCCCACCGGGCCTCGGTCTCCTGAATCGCGAGGACAGTTTGGCCGATGCGATCAGCGGAATCTACAAGAGCTTCCAACGCCTTCGCATGAAGATTCATCACGAACTCGCCGTGTAGCGCCGGTCGAGCGAACCGAGGAACTTGGCGATCTCGCCGAGCAGCTTCGCCTGGGCTTGGGCCGCGTTCGGCGCCCCGGCGGCATGAAGCTCGTCGCTGATGATGTCCCGCGCGAGGACGAGCAGGCGAATGCTCCTCTTCTGCTGCGCGCCGGTGAACATGACCATCGGGTCATTCTTCTTCCGCGCCCTCATAGCCCGAGCTTCTTTCGACGCTCGAGCCAGTCCTTCTCGAACTCGTCCTTCGCCTTCTCGACGCGCTTCGCCTGCGCCCTCCAGCCCGTCACCTCCGCCTTGAGCGCCGCGATCGTCTTCTTGTGCTTCTGCGCGATGATCTTCGCAGCTTTCGTCACCGCCGCGCGGAGGATGGGCGCGCACCTGTCGCACGTGTCATTGATGCAGTGGAACCCTGGCCGCCGATCGTCAACATCCCAACCGCCGAAATCCTCGCCCGTCGTCTGAAATCCGCCGTTGTTGTCCGGCGCCGAGCTGATCCGGTTTCCGCATGCCCCGCAATAGACGCCCATCATCCACGCTCTCTTTCCGGCGCAACGAGGTTCTCCCACGCGCCCTCCTTGTAGATCGTCGCCTCGACGTCCCACGGACCCGCCGTGTAGCAGCCGCCGGCCACGAAGACCTTCTTGCCCTTGTACTTCACGAGCGCGCCACACGACCCGTTGCCCTGCGCGTAGGCCGTCGCGTGCATCTTGATGTCGAGGCCGCGACCCTTGTATTTCATCGTGAGCGCCGAGTGCATGGGGCTCGACTCCTTGGCTACGACTTCGCCCTTCTGATCGACGAACTTGAGCACGCGGAGCATGAGCGCGTCGAGCGGCTTGGCCTCCTCGTCCCCCTCGTCCTCATCACGCATGCGACTCCTCGCCATCGCTCGTCTTGAGGTCGAGAAAGTTCGACACGTACTTGAACAGCTCGAGATCGATCTTGTTCTTCTTCGGGTCGCGCTTGTGGAGCATCCGGCCGAGCTTCAAGAGGTTCTTGACGTTCCTGCCCGAGATCTTCGGGAACTCGGTCACGAGCTGCCGGATCGTCCCGACCGGCATCTCCATCCCGTACTGCTTCGAGAGGACGCCCCAGATCTCGACGAGCTGGTCTCGCGTCGGCAGCGCGTACCGGATCCACGCGGTCGCGCGGCTCATAATGGCGTCGTCGATCACGGTCGCCCGGTTCGACGTGAGGAAGAGCACGCCGCGGTAGTGCTCGAGGACGCGGAGGAACACCCCCACGATAGCGTTCTGCTGGATGTCCGAACCGCGCGCGTGCACGTAGACGTCCGCCTCGTCGATGAGCAGGATCGCTCGCCAACGCGACGCGCGCGTGAGCACCGTGAGAAGCTCCTTCTCGACCTTGGACTCCTCCGTGCCGAGCTGCGAACACTGGACGACGTAGAGCGGCTTCTTGATCTCCTCGGCGAACACCTCCGCGGTGAGCGTTTTGCCGGTGCCGGGCGGGCCGGTCGCGATCACGATCGTGCCGCCTGTCTTGCCCTTGATGATATCCTCCATCACCTCCGAGGATCCCTCGACGAGGATCGTAATGAGGGATTTCGTCTGCTCGTCGAGCACGAGCTTCGAGGCTGCAGTCTTGTCGTACTCGTACGGCGTGAGGTTCCGGACGTGGATGAGCATGAACTCGTGCCGACCGAGGTCGAACACTTTGACATAAGGGTGGACGGGCTTGGCAACGTCGCCATCCTCGTCTTCGTCGTCGTCATCGTCGTCGTCGCTCTTGCCACCCTTCTTCCAGAAGGAAGCGTCGGCCGTGGTCCCATCCTCGCGATTACGGCTACTCGATCGCTCCTCCTCTTCATCACCGTCGTCCATCACGACGGTAGCCGCTTGCCCCTCCCGCTCCATCGCGATCTCTTGGTAGCTGTAGTAGCTCTCGGGGTAGCCGGTCCCGACCGCCCTGAACTGCGCACCCGTCAGCGGCGCGAGCCTCTTGTAAAGCTCGATGTCCTCCATGTACACGGCGACCGCCTCGTCCGTCTCGAGGTGGTAGCCCTTCGCGGCGAGGATCTCGGGCACCGTCTTGCCCAGGTCCGGGACGTGGAACCTGAGCGACTCGCCGTCCGAATACCCGCGCGTCACAGCCTCGAACCTCACGGTCACGTTGGCCTGGCTGCCACTCCGCGGATCCGCCTTGTTGTACGCGATGTGCGCGACGAAGTACGGCACGGCGAACCCGTCCGACTCATCGTGAAAGAGCCACTTGTTCGGGGAAGGCTCGACGTACGCCCGGAGGGCCGCTGCGAAGGGCTCGAGCTTGCCGACCTTGTTGCCGCTCGGATCCGCACGGAGCTTCCTGTAAGAGGTGATCTTCCGGCAGAGAGTCTTGCCCGTCCCGTCGTCATTCTCGTCCTTCGAGGCGCGCGCGTGGACGGCTTCGAGCTGTTCGTCCGTGAATCTCCCGGCGTCGATGTCGATGAACTGGTCCGCGTCGCGGTACGACACCGCCCGCCTGATGGCTTCGGTCTTGACGTCCTTCAGGTACCGGACGCGGATGTGCAGGTTCACGACGTTCTCTCCCCGATCGCCGCCACGATGACGGAGACGACGAGGATCGCCATGTAGACGATCGCGCTCATCAGTAATCCTCCGGCAAGAGCGCCGTCGTCGCGGACCGCTCGCCGCGATCATCCTCGGCCTCGGTGATGACCCAAAGCTTCTTGCCCTTGATCTCGTACGCACTGAGGAGCCGGCCGCCGTCCTTCAGGGCCGCGTCGTTTGTGCGGACATCCTCGGGATCCAGGTCTCCCCAGTCGCCGGCCGCGTGCCGGGCGATGGCGTTCGTGATCTCGGCCTTCGTGAACGTGTCCAGGGCCGCCGGCGTGCCGACAATGGTGCCTAACTTAAACTTCATCGGCATCACGAACCTTTCTCGTCCCGCGGAGTCGCAGACTTCCGACACCTCACCGGCATGTCGCTCACCTGGATCTCGACGGCAAGACGCACCATGCCCATCGCCGCAAGCTCCTCGGCTCGCGCGCACACGCACTCATGGTGCCTGCATCGCGGCGCAAGCTCGCGACGCGTGATCCTCTCGCTGCTCTCGCGCTCAGCTCTCATAGCTCACCATCTCCCGCGGCGATCGGGCCCTGCCTCACGTTCGTGACCATCGCCGAAACGTTCTTCACCGTCGACTCCCGGACCTGCACCAACGTGGTCGGCATCAGCCCTGAGCCCGAATCGATCAGCATGAGGTCCACGCGGAGGAGCACCTTGGATTTCCGCGCGCCCGACCAGAAGACAAGGTCCATCTGCGTCGCCCGCAGGGCGCTCGCCGCGTACATCGTCAACGCTTTCTTGCCTCGGCTGCTCTTCGCGGTTTTTCTTATTTTGGACTTCGTCTTTTTGGGCTTCATGAGTCACTTGAATCCTAACCAAGGTTAGTTGACATGCAATGGTGCTCACCATAATTTGCGAGGTTTCGGTGGGTCCGTGAGCCTCGGGGCTTGGTCCTGCAACCACCGCTCGACTTCCCCGTTGTAGCGGTACGTCTCGGCCGAGTTGTGATCGAGGACGACCGAACGCGGGTCGAGCGTGGGGAGGTTCTTCCATCTGACGATGATCCTGTTGCCCGTCCGACCTTTGCCGGGGCGGCGGAGCCTCGTACCCTTGATCTCGCGATCCGTGTTGCAGTGTCCTTTTTCGATCGTCGCGACGAGGAGCGGGAACTTCTGGTTGATCTCGTCCGCGATCTGCTTGAGCCGGCGCGCCATCACGCGATCCCTTCCTTCTTGGCGGCCCCGAGGACCGACGCGATCACCTCAGGATCGGCGACGAACTTCCAATGGCAAATGACGGCGATAGTCACGCCGTCCCGTCCGAGGATGAGCGCCGTGTGCACGTGCTCCGTCTGGTCGAGCCGATCCAGTGAGGCGCCCCTCAGCGTCTCTTCGAGCGACTTGCCATACGTTTCGAGGGCGCGGACGGCCGCGAGGTTCTTCGCGGCGTTGATCTGCTCGTCAGTCATCCGCGTCGCTTCCTTCCTTCGGGCTTCACGCCGACGAGCGCGAGGGCCTCCTCGTCCGTCATGGGCTCCTCGTCCGGATGGTTCTCACCGAGCACCTTGCAGCCGAAGGACGCCCACCTGAGCGCCGTCGCCACGAGCGGCTCGCGTGCGGCGCGCACGAGGCGTACGACGTGATCGGAAGGCTTGGTCTTGTTTATCGGCGCCGCGATCAGCGCCCAGATTTTCCGCGACTCGTCCTCCGAGCGCGGGTAGCAGCAGTCGTAGCGCATCATGTCGACGAGCGCCGCGGCCGACGGCACGTGCACGGTCACGACCGAGACGTACCGAGTCTCCCTGCGGCTCTTGCTCTTCATCTTCTTCGCCATGGTCGTCACCAGCGAGCGAAAAGCTTGCCTTCGAGCTTCTCGATCTCGGCCTCTACCTGGGACTTCTCAGTCTTGAGCAGCTCGAGGCGCTTGAGGTCGAGCGCGCGCAGATCGTCCGCGGTGTACTCGAGCTTCGCGGCGAGCCTGCCCACGAGGTCACCGCCCACTTCGCGAAACGCGTTCACGATGACATGCGGTCCCGGCCACATGCGCTCATCGTGAAAGAAGCTCACCTGAAACATCCAGCCCGCGTAGTCCTCGTCGAAGAGGATGTTCATGATCCCGTCGTCCGGCGGGAACTTCTTGCGGGCCATCTCGATGCCCTTCTCGAGCGCCGCGCGCATCTTCTCGCGCACGTCTTTGGGGACGTCCGTGAGTCGCTCGACCGCGTACTCTCTCGTGACGCTGCCGGTGCTCATCGACGCTTGCCCCGCATATGCTTCTTCGCGATGGCGTCGCAGATCACCCCGAGCGCCTGCTCCAAGGACTTCGTCGTGCGACCGCCCCAGTTGTACGGACGGGTGTTCGGGACCCCGAGGACCGTCGCGCCCTTGTCCCAATACCTCCCGCGCTTCTCGAAGACGACGAAGGATGTACCGAAGTCGCCGTGGGTCGGGTCGCCGTGGTGCTTGCAGAGGAGGTGCGACCCGTCGATCACCACGCCGTCGGTGAGGT
>Ga0116224_10001040_pt1 | contig 19302 bp, 15 predicted proteins | sample Sb_taG_9_FD_89699 | JGI IMG/M metagenome (GOLD analysis project Ga0116224, IMG submission 89699) | Peat soil microbial communities from Weissenstadt, Germany - Sb_50d_b_LC metaG | ecosystem: Environmental > Terrestrial > Soil > Wetlands > Peat | place: Germany: Weissenstadt | collected 2010-09-21 | reverse complement strand
GGGGCCTCCATCGTCATCGTGGAGGGCGACGTCTGCGGAGCCGAGCTCTACGAACAGCCGATCATCGCCGTGTGCAGCTGCCGGGGTGACCCGACCAACGTCGACGTGCCCGCTGCCACCGCCGCCGGCGTGCCCGTGCTGCGGGCCCCGGGCCGGAACGCCGATGCAGTGGCCGAGCTGGCCGTCGCCCTCCTCTTCGCCGCCACCCGCGGCGTCGTCCCCGCCGACCGCGACGTGCGGGAAGGCCAGATCTACCGCGGCGGGAGGATCCCCTACCAGACCTACCGGGCCTGGGAGCTGGCCGGCAAGACGGTCGGGCTGGTGGGCCTCGGTGCCGTCGGGCGTGCCCTGCGCTGGCGCCTGCGCGGCCTCGGCATGGAGGTCATCGCCTACGACCCGTATGCGCCCGACGCCACCAGCTCGCTCGACGACCTGCTGGCGCAGGCCGACATCATCTCCGTCCACGCCCCGGTGACCGAGGAGACGAAGGGCATGATCGGCGCCGACGCCTTCGCCAAGATGCGTGACGGCGTCGTCTACCTGAACACGGCGCGGGCCAAGATCCACGACACCGACGCGCTGGTCGCCGCGCTGGCCTCGGGCAAGGTCGCCGCCGCCGGGCTCGACCACTTCGAGGGCGAGATCCTGGCGACGGACCACCCGCTGACGACGTTCCCCCAGGTCGTGCTCACCCCGCACATCGGCGGGGCCACCTTCGACACCGAGTCCAACCACACCCGCACCATCGCCGAGGACCTGTGCCGCCTCATGGCGGGCGCGCGACCTCTCCACATCGTGAACCCCGAGGTCCTGACGGGCTGACGTGGCGGCACGCCAACCGACCATCATCGCCACCTCCATCGGGTTCCAGCCCGACGGGCCCGACCCCGCGAACCTCCGCCCGGGCCCGTCCTACCGGCTGGCCGCCCACCTGGCGCGGGCGAGAGACCACCCGCGCCTGTGCATCATCGCCACTGCGGTGGGCGACGACTCGACCCGGCTGGCAGCGGCCCACAACGCGTTCTCCAAGCTCGGCTTCATCAGCTCGCACCTCACCCTCTTCCCGATGCCCAACGTGCCCGACGTGCGCGCCCACCTGCTGGCGCAGGACGTGATCTGGGTCGGCGGCGGCAGCACCGCCAACCTGCTGGCGCTCTGGCGGCTGCACGGGCTCGACGTGACGCTGCGCGAGTGCTGGGAGGCGGGGGTCGTGCTGAAGGGCGTGTCGGCCGGTTCGCTGTGCTGGCACGTGGGTGGGACGACCGACTCCTTCGGGCCCACCCTGGTGCCGGTCACCGATGGGCTCGCCTTCCTCCCCTACTCCAACAGCCCGCACCACGACGTGGAGGAGCAGCGACGCCCCCTGATCCACCACCTCATCGCGGCGGGGACGCTGCCCGACGGCTACGCCACGGAGAACGGCACGGGCCTGGTCTTCTACGGGACCGAGCTCCAGGACGCCTTCACGGAGGTGGAGGGGAAGGTGGCCTACTCGCTGACTCGGGAGGGCGACGCGACCCGCGAGGTGGCGCTGGACACGCGCCTCCTCTGAGGGCCGCTCCCGGCGGGATGCACGGCCGCTCTCAGCCGCTCTGCCCGGCGCTGGACCGTGAGCGGCCAAGCTGCTTCGACCATTGCCGAGCACGATGCAGCTCAGCGACTCCCCTCGTCATGACGGGCAAAACGGATTCGGTTCCATCGCTCTCTCCGCCAGTGCTCTCCATGCCTGTTCTTCTGACGGCTGGAGATCCTGGATGTTGATGAGGCGCGTTTCCATAGTGCGAGAATCGTAGATGATCGGCCTTACGTTTCTTCGGGAAGCCTGGTGCAACGTCTCGTCAAGCGCGGCTTGTCGCCTTCGCACACAGTCGCACGCATGGCGACGATGCACCCGGGCAGTTCCTCTCGGTATTCCAGTAGAAGGGAATCCCCTCGTTCGACGCCATCTGCTGGCGGGCACACCAGGGGTTGAGGGTCTTCGTATCGCTATAGGCGCCGACCACGTCGAACTTCTCAAGGGCCTCCGACATCATCTGGACATACCCCTCTTGCGCCTCGTCGTCGGAGTCCATGAAGACACTGGTTGCGGAGGAACGGCTCTCCGTTGCGCACGGCAGGATGACACTGACCCGAACGGATCCATCGCCACTCATGCTCCCGCTCTAGGTACGCCGTCTACGCTTGCACCGTCGTTCATCTCTGCCCCGGACGTCACCGGGGACCCGAGTTGCAACAGACGGGCCAGCCGTGGCCTGCACCACGTCACGGACTCGAGCGGGAAGGTCGCGTCCCCGAAGTCGTCCTTGTAGGGCTCATCGCCCACTCCGAGGTCGGCGATCTCGCATCCCGCCCGCGCGCCGGCAGCGAGAGACTCCACCAGGGCAGCGATGCCCGGCCCGAGCTGGGACCACTCGCGGTCGAAGCCGACGATCCAGCAGCTCATCCTCGTGCCGGCGATCGTGGCCATCGTCGCCCCGATGACCAGGCCGTCGCGCTCGAGAACCGAGAGCGCGAAGCGACCGTGGGCCGACAATTCGAGAGTCGTCCCGATCGCCCTGATCATGCCTTCGTCGAACTCGTACCCTTCGCCCCCCCGCTGTTGCCGGCGCTGGAGGTAGAGCGACTGCAAGTGAGGGAGCCACTCCATGATCTCGGCCGGTTCCACGGCTGTGAAGAGCCGAAAACCCTGCTCCTCGTAACGGCGCGCCTGGCGCCGGACCTCCTTTCTGAACTTGCGATTGCGCTGATCGAGCCAGGCGTCAATCCCTGCGGTGATCCACGTGTAGGAGGAGGTGTAGTGCGTCGTGCCTGTGGTGACCCACTCGGGCGCGGCAAGTCGACTACGGAAGGCGGCCGTCCACGGCGAGCCCTCGGGCAACCAGAAGATGGTCGCCAGATCAACCAGCCCCGAGCGAACGGCGAAGTCGTCCGCGACCCGCTCGGCTACCTGGCGCTCACGGTCTGGGTGCGCAATCGGCACCATGCCGTACATCATGTTGGTGATGGGTGGGAGGAGCCGCAGCCGCCCGCGTGCCATTGGCTCGGTGACGAGAGGGAGGACCCCGATCACCTCAGAACCGTCGGTCGCGATCCAGACGCGCAACTCCGACTCCGGACTCATCATGTGACGGGCCCACCCCGCCACGATCGCCCCGCCGGCGCGTGGCTGGGAGACGCGGTCGGTGAGGGCATCCCAGCCGTTGACGAAATCCTCCAGCCGGTCGACGTCGGTGACCAATTCGATGTCCACCAGTGGCCTGAGTTTAGCGAGGACGCTTCACGGGTCGGCAACTGCGCACACCGTGTATGCCAGCGGTAGACGCCTCGCACTGCATCACAACAGACGCCGGGTGTCCCACGTCAAGCAACGGTCCCGATCCAGTCCGACCCGGCGTGCACCGTGTCGGTGTCGCGGGCCGAGCGCAGCACCCGGCCCGGCACGGCACCCGTGAACTCGCCGTCTCGGACGATCTCGGTTCCGTTCACCAGCACGTGCCCGATGCCAACGGCCTCCGCGTACAGGCGACTGGCGCCGCCCGGCAGATCGGCCCTGGTGCGCACGGGGCCGTGGTCGATGCTGGTCGGGTCGAGCACGACCACGTCGGCGTAGGAGCCCGGCGCGAGGCGACCGCGGTCTCGCAGCCCGTAGAGGCGGGCTGGGACCTCGGTCAACAGCCGCACCGCGTGCTCCCAGCTGAGCAGGCCGCGGGCTCGCACCCCGTCACCCAGCATGGAGGTCGAGTAGATGGCGCCGCACATGGTGTCGAGGTGGGCACCGGCATCGGAGCCCCCGACGATCGCCCGCGGGTCCTGCCACGTCTGGGCTCGCAATGCCCAGTCAGCTTCGGTCTCGGGGATGGGCGGCCGGAGTCCGGTGCGCAGTCCGTCGGCCACCACGACATCGAGCAACGCATCGAACGGTGCCACCCCGCGCTCGCGCGCCACCGCGCCGACCGTGCGACCCTCGGCCTCGGCGTTCTCCGGGGCGAACGTCTCCTCGAAGACGAGTCGGTCCCACACCGCGAGGTGCCGCAGGATCCCCGCCTCGTCCGACTGCGCGCCGGCATCCAGGCGGCGGCGCGTCTCGGGGTCCGAGAACACCGCGATCCGCTCGGGTAGCGGCAACGCGAAGACCTCGCGCCAACCAGGCAGGCCGTCGAGGATGGCGCCGTGCTCGAAGCTCAACCGCAGCTGCATGGTGTGGGGCAGCGTCAGCGCCACCACGGTGGCCCCGCGGGCGGCCGCGGCCGTACCGGCGGCGAGCTGGTTCCAGACACCGTCGGGGTTCATGGCCGACACACCGAGCACGTTCCAGTTGACCGGGCGGTCCGCCAGCAGCGACATGGTCGAGAGGAAGTCGATCTCCTCGTCGGTGAACCCGTTGAGGCAGCCCGGCACGATGAGCTCGACCGTGGTGCCCTGGTGCCGGGCCACGGCGGCGGCCAGGCGCTCCAGCTCCTCGCGGCCGGCGGCGCGCGACGGGACGGGTTGGCCGTCGCCGTCGTTGTGGGTGTGCACCTGGGAGGTCGAGAAGCCGAGTGCACCCTCGGCCAGTGCCGCGTGCAGCGCCGCCTCCATGGCGTCGGTATCCGCCGCGGTGGCGACACCACCGACGGCGCGCTCGCCCATGACGAGGCGGCGAAGCGTCGAGTGCCCCACCAAGAACCCGGCGTTGACGGCGATGCGGCCGTCGAGGCGGCCGAGCCAGTCGCCGAAGGAGGACCAGTCCCAGGGCAGCCCCGCGCGCAGTGCGGCGAGCGGCATGCCCTCGACCCGCGCCATCATCCGCGAGACGTAGTCGACGTGCTCCGGCGCCATGGGAGCCAGCGAGAAGCCGCAATTGCCGCCCAGCACGGTGGTCACGCCGTGGAGCGGGGACGGGCTGGCGTTGGCGTCCCAGAACAGCTGGGCGTCGTAGTGGGTGTGCAGGTCGACGAAGCCGGGGGTGACGAGCATGCCGGTGGCGTCGATCACCGTGTCGGCACCGGCCCCGGCACCGGCACCAGGCCCGATGGTGCGCACCCGCTCGCCCTCGACGACCACGTCGGCCCGGACGGCGGCCTACCGGTCCCGTCGACGACGGTCCCGCCGCGCACGGCCACGGTCACGACGACGCCGCCTGCTCCGCCGGACCCGGCCGGCGCACGCGCACCCGCCGGCGGGCGAAGGCCTGCATGCCCTCGGCGCCGAGCTCGACGCCGAAGCCGGACTGCTTCCAACCGCCCATCGGCGCGTGCATGTCGATGGCCGAGAGGCCATGCGCATTGAGGAACACCGTGCCGGCCACCAGCCGCGACGCCACGTCGGCAGCCAGCGCGTCGTCATTGCTCCAGACCGAGGCGCACAGGCCGAAGTTCGTGTCGTTGGCCGCGTCGATCGCCCGGTCGATGTCGTCGTAGGGGATGACGGGCAGGGCGGGGGCGAACTGCTCCTGCCGCACGATGCCACCGTCTGGGGGCGGCGCCACCACGAGAGCGGGAGACACGAAGTACCCACCTGACCCCTCGTCCTCATCCCGCACCCGGCCCGGTCGCAGGACCGCGGCTCCCGTCGCGACAGCTTCGGCGACGAGGGCCTCCACGCGGTCGCGTGCGCCTGCCGTGTGCACCGGGCCCATGGTCACCCCATCGGCCAAGCCGTCGCCGACCACCTCGGCCGCGAGCCGGCCCGCCAGCGCGTCCACCGTCTCGTCCAACCGGTCGCGGTGCACGTACAGACGCTTGATCGCCATGCAGACCTGCCCGCTGGTGACGAAGGCCGCCTCGACGATGTGATCGGCCAGAGCCGCGTCACCCGTCACGTCCGGCGCCAGGATGGCGGCGTCGTTGCCCCCGAGCTCGAGCACCACCGGCCGGGTGGTGGCGGCCGCGGCGGCCATGACGGCCTGGCCGGTGCCGACACCACCGGTGAAGGAGACCATGTCGACGTCCGGGTGGCCCACGAGCGCGGCACCGAGAGCCGCCTCGGGGCCGTTCACGACGTTGAGGACGCCCGGCGGCAGCGCGGCGGCCATGGCGGCGGCCACCAGCAGCACCGTGCCGGGGCACGTCGGTGGCGCCTTGACCACGACGGTATCCCCGGCCAGCAGCGCGGGCAGGACCTTGTTGGCCATGACCGAGACGGGCCAGTTGAAGGGCAGGACCGCGGCGACCACCCCGTGCGGCACCCACTCCATGCGCGTGGCCCCGCCGCCGAGGTCACGCGGGGCGAGCGCCTCGGCCACCAGCGGGGCGAAGGCCGACGCCATGCCGGCCATGGTGGCGGTGTCGAAGATCGCCTCCAGGTGGGTCTTGCCGTGCTCCCGGGTGAGCAGCCGGGCCAGGTCGAGCTCCTCGACCGCCGCCACGCCCGCCTCGGCGGCGGCGACCACGCGCGCCGCCCGCTCCTCCATGGCCAGCGCGGCCCAGCCCCGCTGCGAACGGCGGGCGGCCGCCACGGCCAGGTCGAGCTGGGCCGGCGAGGTGGAGGGGGCATCGAGCACGACCTCGGCCGGCCGGGCCGGATTCGTCACCGGGTAGGTCCCCCGGTCGCCGGCCACCACCTCGCCGTCGACGAGGAGGCCGACGCGCGTCGTGACGTCATCGACGTGTGTGGTCATACGCACCTCCCGGCCGGCCGACTTTGCTGCCGATAGTGTCACCTTCTCATGGGAGTCGTCGAGACGGGGAGCGCGCCGCACCGGGCGACGCTGCTGCCCGACCCCGACCCCAGACAGGTACTGGTCCCCGTGATCTCGGTCGACGACCATCTCATTGAGCCACCCGATCTCTTCGAGGGCCGCCTGCCCGCGTCCCTGCACGATGGCGCGCCGCGGGTGGTCGAGGACGATGACGGCACGCAGTCCTGGGTCTTCGAGGGGAGCCGCTATCCCAACGTGGGCCTGAACGCAGTGGTGGGCCGCCCCCGCGCCGAGTGGAGCATGGAGCCAGCGCGCTTCGATGAGATGCGCCCCGGCTGCTTCGACATCGGGGCCCGGATTGAGGACATGGACCTGGCCGGCGTGTGGGCCTCGCTCTGCTTCCCCTCCCTGGTGTCGGGGTTCTGCGGTGCCGTGTACTCGCGAGCGAGCGACCGTGAGCTCGGCCTGGCCTGCCTGCGCGCATTCAACGACTGGCACCTGGAGGAGTGGGCGGGCCCGCAGCCGGATCGCATCATCCCGCTGCAGCTGCCCTGGTTGGCCGACGTCGAGGTGGCCACCGCCGAGGTGCGCTCCAATGCGGCCCGCGGCTTCAAGGCGGTCAGCTTCCCCGAGTTCCCGGCCCAGCTCCGCCTTCCCTCCATCTTCAGCGGCGCGTGGGATCCCTTCTTCGCGGCCTGCGAGGAGACCGGGACGGTCGTGTGCCTGCACACCGGGGCGTCGTCGTGGGCGCCGCTCCCCTCGCCCGACCCGCCGTTCGAGCTGCTGCCCACCCTCTTCCCCGTCAACGCGCTGCTGGCGGCGGGCGAGTGGCTGTGGTCCGGCGTGCCGCTCCGCTTCCCGGACCTCAACGTCGCCTTGTCCGAGGGCGGCATCGGCTGGGTCCCGATGCTGATGGACCGGGCCGACTACGTGCTGCAGCACTCGGCGTCGGGCTCCGAGAGCCACGCCTGGCCGTCCGACCTGCTCCCGAGCGAGGTGCTGCGCCGGAACTTCTGGTACTGCTCCATCGACGACCCCTCGGCCGTGGCGCAGCGCCACGTCATCGGCGTCGACCACATCATGGTGGAGAGCGACTACCCGCACGCCGACTCCTCGTGGCCCGACACGCAGCGCGTGCTCGCCGAGACCTGGGGCGCGCTGCCCGACGACGAGTTGCGCGCCGTCGCGGGCGGCAACGCCTCCCGGCTCTTCCGCCACCCGCTGCCGGCGGTCGACGACTGGCGCCAACCGGCGCCGTGAGCGTGACGGGCGGGGGCACCCCGCTGCCGCCCCGCGCCGGTCCGGTGATCGACGCCGACGGCCACGTCGTCGAGCCCGAACAGGCCTGGACGGGGCTGCCCGACCGCGCCCGACCCCGGATCAACGCGGACGGTGCGGGCTTCGAGCACGTCGTGGTCGGTGACACCGAGATCCTCGCCGTCCCCCTGGGCAACCTCGCCCGGCCGGGCTCGACCTTCGACGACCCCTCGGCGTTCCACCCGCTGGCCGACGCGCACCCTGGCGGTTCGGACCCCCGCGCCCGGCTGGCCGACATGGACACCGAGGGCATCGACCAGGCTGTCCTCTACCCCACCATCGGGCTGTACTTCTCGGCCGTCGGCGACCCGGTGGCCGCGGTCGCGCTGGCCGCGGCGTACAACGATTGGCTGGCCGGCTACTGCACCGCCGACGCGAACCGCCTCTTCGGTGCGGCCATGCTCCCCCTGCAGGACCCCGACGCCGCGGCCCGGGAGCTGCGGCGGGCTGTGAGCGAGCTCGGCTTCAAGGCGGGCTTCGTCCGCCCCAACCCCTGTCTCGGCCGCTCGCTCTCCGACCGTGCCTACGACGTGGTGTGGGACGCCGCCGAGGAGCTGGGCGTGCCCATCGGGATCCACGAGGGCAGCTCGGTCATCGTGCCGACGCTCGGGTCGGACCGCCCGTTCAACCCGCTGGTCCTGCACGCCGTGTCGCACTCCTTCGAGCAGATGCTGGCGTGTGCCCAACTCATCGCTTTCGGGGTGCTCGAGCGCCATCCGGGCCTACGCTGCATCTTCCTCGAGTCCTGCGGCGGGTGGGCCCCGTTCTGGCTGGAGCGCCTGGACGAGCAGGCCGAATCGTTCGGCGGCTTCTGCCCCGACATGACGCTGCGCCCCTCGGAGTACTTCGCCCGCCAGTGCGCCATCAGCTTCGAGGTCAACGAGCGCACGTTGCCCGCCCTGGCGCCGTTCGTGGGCCCCGGACGCATCGTCTGGGGCAGCGACTACCCGCACCACGACGCCACCTTCCCCGGCGCCGTCGACGCGCTGCGGGCCACCGTGGCCCCCTGCCCCACGGCCACCCAGGTCCGGGTGCTCGGTCTCAACGCGCGGGAGCTCTACGGGTTGCCGTCCCCGCAGGGCGGCCTGGCGGGTCTGATCGACGACTACTTCGCCGCCGTCACCGCGCAGGACCCCGAGCTCCTACGCCGGGTCTTCGACCCCGACGCGACGTTCGACGTGGACGGCGACCGCCGCCGCGGGCACGAGGACATCCTTGCCTATTACACCGAGCGCACCTTCGTGTTCGAGGACTTCCGTCCCGACCCGGCGCCGCTGCGGATCGACGGTTCGACGGTCACGGTAGACATCGACGTGCACCTGGGCGGGACCGAGCGCACGGTGCGCGACGTCTTCGAGACGGACGGGACGCGCATCACGGCGCTGCGCGTCAGGGGATTCGCGGACGCGCTGCGGGCCGCCGGCCCGCGCTGAGAGGGACGATGGGCGGGCTCAGGCGGCGGGCTGCGGCTGCGGCCCGCGCAGGAGCCGACCGGGGAGTTCGCCCGTCGCCGCGTCGTGCTCGCGCACGACGGCGCCCGACTTGACCGTGGCCACATAGCCCCGGGCCCGCTGGACCAGCCGCTTGCCCGACCCCGGGAGGTCGTAGACCATCTCGGGCGGGTCGAGGGCCAGCGAGTCGTGGTCGATCACGTTCACGTCCGCCAGGTGGCCCGGCGCCAGCAGCCCGCGGTCGCGGAAGCCGTAGAGCTCGGCCGTGCGCCGGGTCTGGAGGTGCACCACCGTCTCGACGGGCAGCTGCTCGCCGCGGTCGCGGTCGCGGGCCCAGTGCGTGAGCATGAACGTGGGCAGGCTGGCGTCGCACAGCACGCCACAGTGCGCCCCGCCGTCGCCCAGCCCGAGCACCGTGGCCGGGTGGACGAGCATCTCGCGCACGGCGTCCAGGTTGCATGCCGCGTAGTCGAGCAGGGGGAGGTAGAGGAGCTCCTTGCCGTCGCGCCCGAGCATCAGGTCGTAGAGGACCTCGTCGGTGCTCCGCCCCTGGGCGGCGGCGAGGGCGGTGACGCTGCGCCCGGGCGGTGGCTCGTAGTCGGGCGGGTCGCCCAGCGGGAAGAGCTTGTGGAGGTTGGCCCGCAGCAGCTCGACGAAGCCGCCCGGCCGGGGCTCCTCACCGAGGATGGCCGCCCGCACCTCGGGCGTGCGCAGCCGGGCCACCCGCTCGCCGAGCGGGAGACCCGCGATCTCCTGGTAGGCACGGTGGTGCGCGAAGGGGTGCGTGGTGGACTGGAAGCCCACCATCAACGACGTCGGCTTGCCCGCCACCTGGGGCACGAGCCAGGCGCCGCGCCGGTTGGCGGCCACGCCGCGGTCGATCCACGTGCGCCACAGGTCAGGTGCGAAGTCGGCCTGCAGCACTTGGTAGGTGACGGGCACGCCCGCCCGCACGGAGATCTCCGACATCCAGGCGAACTCGTGGTCGAGGTCCCGCATGTCGCTCGCCACCGAGAAGACGCGGTGCCCCGCCTTGCCGAGCGCCTCGCCGATCGCCACCAGCTCGTCGGCCGCGGCCGTCGTCCCGGCCGCCAGTTCGCCGTCCTTGGCCCGGTGCAGGACCGTGCGTGTCGTCGACGCGCCGATGGCGCCCGCGTGCACGGCCTCGCGCACGATGGCGGCCATCTCGGCGATCTCCTCCCCCGTCGCGGCGTCGTTCGCCCGGCCCTCACCGAGGACATAGGCCCGCAGTGCGCCGTGCGGGACGAGGCTCGCCACGTCGAGGACCCGAGCCGTGCGCTCCACTTCGTCGAGGTACTCGCCGAAGGTCTCCCAGTTCCAGTTCATGCCCTCGGCCAGCGCCGTGCCGGGGATGTCCTCCACGCCCTCCATCAACTGGATCAGCCACTCCCGGTCCGAGTCCCGCGCCGGCGCGAACCCGACGCCGCAGTTCCCCATGACGACGGTCGTCACCCCGTGCCAGCCCGAGGGCGAGACCTCCGGGTCCCAGGTGGCCTGGCCGTCGTAGTGGGTGTGGATGTCGACCCAACCGGGCGTGACGAGTCGGCCTTCGGCGTCGATCTCCCGCCGGGCCGGGCCGTCGACCTCCCCCACGGCGGTGATGATGCTGCCGTCGATGGCGACGTCACCCGCCCAGGTGGGCTTGCCCGATCCGTCGGCGATCGTGCCGCCCCGGATGATCAGGTCGTGCATGGCTGCTCCTTGTCCGGCGTCCCGGGTCCGCCCGCTCGCAGAGGTCCCCCCGGAGCCGGGCGGCCGGCTACACCCAGCTTCGCAGCTTTTCGATCATGGCGACCGGATCGGCGCCCACGGGAGTCACGTTGAGATGGGTCACCCCCGCCTCGGCGAGTCCAGCCACGCGCTCCTTGATGTAGGACTCGGGTCCGCACAGCGACGTGGCCTCGAGCAGCTCGGCCGGAACGAGCGCCGCCGCCTCGTCCTTCTTGCCCGACAGATAGAGGTCCTGGATCTCCGCTGCCTCCTTCTCGTAGCCGTAGCGGCAGGCCAGTGCGTTGTAGAAGTTCCTCCCCTTGGCGCCCATGCCCCCGATGTACAGGGCGGCCATGGGGCGCCCGAGCTCGCGTATGGGCGCGACCTCTGACTCCTCGCCGATGGCGAGGATGCCGCCGGCGGCGATCTGGAGCGTCCCCAGCGACGGGTCGCGCTTGGCCGTGCCCGCAGCGAGGGCGCGGCCGAAGACCTCCTTCGCCTTGTCGGGCACGAAGAAGAGCGGCAGCCACCCCTCGGCGATCTCAGCCGTCAGGGCGACGTTCTTCTCGCCGAGGGCCGCGACCCAGATGGGGATGCGGGCCCGGACGGGGTGGTTGATGAGCTTGAGCGCCTTGCCCAGTCCGGTACCCTGATCCGGCGGGAGCGGAATGTGGTACGCCGCCCCGTCGTGGCTGAGCGGCGCCTCGCGCGCCCACACGTCGCGGCAGATCTCGATGATCTCGCGGGTCCGGGTGAGCGGGCGGTCGTAGGGCACGCCGTGGAAGCCCTCGATCACCTGGGGCCCCGATGCACCCAGACCGAGCTGGCAACGACCGCCCGAAATGGCATCGATGCCGGCGGCCGTCATCGCGATCAGCGTCGGTGTGCGGGTGTAGATGGGCAGGATGGCGGCCCCGATGTCCACCCGCTCCGTCTTGGCGGCCAGGTACCCCATGAAGCTCGGCGCGTCGTAGCTGTAGGCCTCGGCCACCCAGACCACGTCGAGCCCCACCTTCTCCAGCTCCGCCGCCTGGCGTGCGGACTCGGCGAACCCGCCGGCGTAGCTCAGCTGCATGGACAGCTTCACGCGGTCCTCCCTTTCTCTTCTTTCGTCGGTACTTCTGGGCCGGAAAAGAGTATCCTAAACCCCCGCCGGTCCGCCCGCCCGTAGCATCGCAGCCGTGGCGGCACACCGCATGGAATTCGTCCTCTTCGACCTCGGCGGGGTGCTCATCGAGCCCGGCGGGGTCGGGCCGATGCGGGAGCTGAGCGGGATCGGCACCGACGAGGAGCTCTGGGCGCGCTGGCTGAGCTGCCGCTGGGTGCGCCGCTTCGAGGCCGGCCTGTGCTCTCCCGATGAGTTCGCCGCCGGCGTGGTGGCCGACTGGGAGCTCGAGCTGGGGCCGGACGCGTTCCTCGAGGAGTTCGGCGGGTGGGCGAACGACCCGTACCCGGGGGCGCTGGAGCTCGTCGCCGCGGTGCGGGACGACATCGGCGTCGGCTGCCTCTCCAATACGAACGCGGTCCAGTGGCACGCCAACTACGAGGCGACCCCGATCATCGAGGTCTTCTCGCTCCGCTTCCTCTCCTTTGAGCTCGGGCTGGTCAAGCCCGACCGCGAGATCTTCGAGACGGTCGCGACCCGCCTCCCCGTCCCACCCGGGCGCGTCCTCTTCCTCGACGACAACGCCGCCAACGTGACCGGTGCCGAGGCGAGTGGGTTCGTGGCCCGTCACGTACGCGGCGTCGACGACGCACGCCGGGTGCTGGACGCCGAGGGCGTCTTCGCGGGCTGAGACGAGGTGGTGCCCCTAGGCGGCAGCGGCGCCGGTCCGGCCGCGTGTGCCAACATGCCGCCATGGTTGCCAACGGGCCAATGCTGCGTCTCCTGCCGCGCCTGAGCGACGACGTCGCCTTCTACTGGACCTCAGGCGAGGACGGTGTGCTGCGGCTCTTGCACTGCAACGCCTGCGGGTTCTTCATCCATCCGCCGGGGCCACTCTGCCCGCGCTGCCTCTCGCGTGACCTGGCGCCCAAGGAGGTCAGCGGCAGCGGCCACGTCGAGACGTTCACCGTCAACTACCAGCAGTGGATACCGGGGAGCGACGCCTACATCATCGCCTGGGTGTCGATCGACGAGCAGCCCGACGTGCGGCTGACCACGAACCTGGTCGACGTCGAGCCCGAGGAGGTGCACATCGGCATGCCGGTGCGCGTCGTCTTCGAGCACGCGGACGACGTCTGGCTCCCGCTCTTCACGCCCGAGGGCGCGTCGTGAGCCCGCCGCCGGTCGAAGAGCCGCTGGAGCGGCGGGCCATCATTTCTGGCATCGGGCAGTCCGCCGTCGGGCGCCGGCTCGGGCGCTCCGACCTCGACCTGACGGTGGAGGCCGCGCTGGCGGCCATCGCCGACGCCGGGCTCAACCGCGACGACATCGACGGCATCTCCACCTACCCCGGCATGGGCGTCGGCACGCCGGGTTTCGGCGGGCCGCCCACGCCGGACGTCCAGGACGCCATGGGCCTGTCGCTCAACTGGCACGACGGCGGGGGCGAGGGGCCGGCTCAGATGCGCGCCGTGATGGCGGCCGCGCTCGCCGTTGCGGCCGGCCTGGCCCGCCACGTCCTGGTCTACCGGACGGTCACCGAGGGCACGGCCCAGGGGACCAGGGGCCGGCCGGGCATCGGCGGGTCGGGCGGGGGCGGGGGCGGCGTGCCCCGGTTCGGTGGCTTCATGCAGTGGTCCCTGCCCTTCGGTGCGGTGTCGGCCGCCAACTGGATCGCCATGGTCGGCCAGCGACGCATGCACGAGTTCGGGTTGACCCGCGAGCAGCTGGGGCAGATCGCGGTCAACGGTCGCCGCAACGCCGCGCTGAACCCCAAGGCGATCTACACGGAGCCCATGTCGATGGACGACTACCTGGCGGCGCGCATCATCACGACGCCGCTGTGCCTCTTCGACTGTGATGCGCCGTGCGACGGGTCGACGGCCGTCATCGTCTCGCACCGAGACGTCGCCGGCGACCTCGACCACCCGGCCGTCCAGATCAACGCCCTCGGCACGGCGCTGCGCGGGCGCCCGAGCTGGGACCAGTTCGACGACATGACCACCATGGCAGCCCGCGACGCCGGCGCCTCCATGTGGGAGCGCACCGAGCTCACGCCGGCCGACGTCGACACGGCACAGCTCTACGACGGCTTCTCCGTGCTGACCATCGTCTGGCTCGAGGCGCTCGGGTTCTGCGGGCGGGGCGAGAGCGGGCCCTTCATCGAGGGCGGTGCCGCGATCGCGCGTGACGGCGTCCTCCCGCTGAACACGGCAGGCGGCCAGCTCTCGGGCGGCCGCCTGCACGGGTTCGGCCTGATCCACGAGGCCTGCGTCCAGCTGCGGGGCGAGGGCGGCGGGCGCCAGGTGGTGCGGCCCGGCGGGCGTGTCCCCGAGGTGGCCGCGGTGGCCAACGGCGGCGGGCCCATCGCCGGCACCATGCTGCTGACCCGCGGCCTCAGCTGACCGTCGTCCGGGCCGGTCCGCGCTCCCTCAGCCCGGCTTCGTCCCCGCCAGGTGGTGCGCGGCACGAGCCGCCAGCGCGACCAGCGTGAGCGTCGGGCCGTAGCCGCTCGAGGTGACGAACACGGAGGAGTCCGCGACGACGACGTTGTCGAGCGTGTGCACGCGACCCCACCGGTCGACCACGGAGGTGTCCGGGTTGTCGCCCATGCGCGCCGTGCCGATGACGTGGCGGCTCTCGGGCACCGGGGTGGCGCCGACGCCGTGGTACGAGACGCCCGGCGACGAGGTGTGGATGACCCACTCGGCCCCCATCTCCTCCAGCACCGACTGGAGGATCTTCCCGTGGTACTTGGACGCCGCCAGTTCGTGGCGTCCCGGCTCATAGGTGACCCGTGCCACCGGGAAGCCGCGCGCGTCCCGGACAGACGGGCTCAGGTCGACCGTGTTGGTGGCGTAGGGCAGGTCCTCCCCCTGCATGATGAAGGCCCACATCCGCTCACGCAGGTTCGAGTCGCGCATCGCCTGGGCGTGGCCGCGCCCCCACGGCGAGTGGCGAGCCTCCATGATGGGCAGCCCGCCGCCGCTGTGCTCGACCAGCCCGCCCCGGAACCACGGCAGCCCCGCTCCGAGAGCGGCCTCCCGCGTGCGCTCGTCCTGCACCATGGCGTCGTCGTGCACGTGGGTGACCGCCCGCCCCTTGTGGGGGTGCAGGCGCAGGTGCGGGAAGTGCCCGACGACGATCGTCTGGAAGTGGCACATCAGGTGGCGGCCGAGGGCGGGGTGCTCCAAGCCGGACAGGAGGAGGATGCGGGGCGTCTCGATGGCACCGCCGGCCACGATGACCAGCTTGGCGTCCATTGTGCGGGTGACGCCGTCGGGCCCGATGAACTCGACGCCCGTGGCCTTGCGCCCCTCCGTCACGATCCGGCTCACGTAGGTCTCGGCCATGAGCTCGGCCCGGCCGGTGGCCATGGCCCGGGTCAGCAGCGCGACCGGGTCGCCCTTGGCATGGATGGGGCAGCCGAAGAACGCGCAGAAGCCACAGTTGTTGCAGGCGGGCCGCCCGTCGTAGGCGATGCTGTTGGCGGCCGTCGGCGCCTCGTAGGGATGGAGCCCGACCTTCTCCGCCGCGGCCGACGACAGCACGGCGCCGTACATCGGCGCCCCCGGCGGCATCGGGTAGGGGCCCGACCGCCAGGCGGCGAACGGGTTGGCACCGGCGCGGCCGGCCACGCCGATGGCCCGCTCGACCTCGGCGTAGAAGGGCTCGAGCTCGTCGTAGTCGATGGGCCAGTCGTCGACGGCCGCACCGTCCTGCGGGCCGTGGGTGGAGAAGAGACGGAAGTCCTCCTCGCGGAAACGCGGCACCTTGCCGTCGGCGTGGGTCCCGCCACCCCCGACCGTCGTGGGGATGGAATTCACCTCCCCCACGTGCGTGTGCTCGCCCTCGTCGGCGTTGCGCCGGAAGGCGCGCGGCTCGATCAGCGGGTCAGGCCCGAGGAAGTAGCGCGAGATGAACTTGATCTCGTCGTTGGAGTAGTCGCCCGCCGGCTTCGTCGGGTCGTCGGGGTCGAGCAGGTGGTTGCGCCCCTTCTCCATGATGACCACGGACCACCCGGCCCGCGTCAGCACCTCGGCCGCGGTCGCCCCGCCGGGCCCGGATCCGATGATGACGGCGTCGGCCGTCACGGCTGGGACACCTCGTCGTCGCTGTAACCGCGCGGCTGCACGTCGCCCTCGTACGCGATGTACGCCCACCCGATGCCGTCGCGGTTGCCCCCGTACTCGGGCGCCCCGTACATGCCCTCGCAGCAGTGCTCCCACAAGATCTCGAGAAAGGCCTCGTCGGCCCGCAGCCGGCGGCGCTGCTCGGAGCCGTCGACCTCGCCGAAGTCCTCGCCCAGTGCGGCGAGCCCGTCCCGGTAGCGCTGCTGGAGCCCCACCACCGGGCCGTTGAACTCCCGCTCGGGCAGCCCCTGGGACCCCTCGAGCCGGGTCCGCCAGGCCAGCTCGTCCAGCCGGGACAGGTGGTGGAACGTGGCGAACCCGGCCACGCCACCCTTGCGTCCCGACGACGGGCCCCCCGCCCAGATGCGGGGCGGGTCGAACGTGAAGGCACCGAGGAAGGTGTCGATGTACTCGGCGACGCCCGCCTCCTCTGCCCCGGGCGCCCCCTGGTCGGAGGGCATCAGCTGGGCACAGGCGGCCCGCAACGTGGCGTACTCCTGCTCGCTCAGCCAGACGGGCACCGGGCAAACGTAGCGTGCCGTCGGCCCAATTGCTGACACTGCTGTCAGGTTAGGATCGAGCCTCACCCGTCCCACCAGGGGGCGGGCGGGGAGGATGGGCATGGCGCAGGGTGGCTACCGGGTGGGCGTGGACGTGGGCGGCACGTTCACCGACCTCATCTGCATCACGCCGGACGGTCAGGTCGTCCTGGACAAGACGCCGACGACCCCCGACGACCAGTCGGTCGGGGTGCTGACGGCTGTCAAGCAATTGGCCGGCACGTTCGGCATCGACACCAAGGCGTTCTGCGGCGCGATCGAGGCCTTCGTGCACGGGACGACCACGGCGGACAACACCATGATTGAGATGAGCGGCGCCCCGACGGGCCTGCTCGCCACCGAGGGCCACCGCGACGAGATAGAGCTGCGCCGGGACCACAAGGAGAACATCTGGGACCCGGCAGCCCCGCCCCCCGAGCCGATCGCGCGCCGGCGGGCACGCATCCCGATCCCCGAGCGGTGCGACTTCGAGGGGAACGTCGTCCTCGAGCTCGACGAGGAGGCGGTGCGCCGGGGCGTGCGCCGGCTGCAGAAGCTCGGCGTGGAGTCGATCGCAGTGTGCTTCCTCTTCAGCTTCGTCAACCCCGACCACGAGCGGCGGGCCCGTGAGCTGATCCTCGAGGAATTCCCCGACGTCGGGCACATCTCGCTGTCGCACGAGGTGCTCCCTCGGGCGCCCGAGTTCGAACGCACCTCGACCACCCTCGTCAACGCGTACGTCGCGCCCAAGATCTCCGCCTACGTCGATCGCCTGGTGGAAAAGCTACGGGCGGCGGGTTTCGAGGGGCAGGTCGTGCTCATGCAGTCGAGCGGTGGCGTCATGCCACCCCAGTCCGTGCAGCGCCGAGCGGTCGCCCTCCTCGGGTCCGGCCCCACGGGCGGCGTCATGGGTGCGGCGCTCGCCGCTGGGCGCAGCGGCGTGCACGATCTCGTGGCGGCGGACATGGGAGGCACCTCCTACGACGTGTGCCTGGTGCAGCGCGGCCAGCCGGCCGTCGCCACCGACTGGAACTGGCGGCACCGCTACTACGTGAACCTGCCCATGGTCGACATCCACAGCGTGGGCGCCGGCGGCGGGTCCATTGCCCGCGTCCGCCAGGGCGCGCTCCTGGTCGGCCCCGAGTCAGCCGGATCAGTGCCCGGACCGGTCTGCTACGGCCGCGGTGGTGTGCAGGCGACGGTCACCGACAGCGACGCCGTGCTGGGCTACCTGCCGGTGAAGGGCTTCGCTGGGGGGCGGATGGAGCTCGACGTCGAGGCGGGTCGTGCCGCCATCGCGCGGGACGTCGCCGAGCCGCTCGGCCTCGAGGTCGACGACGCCGCGTGGGCCATTCAGCGCATCGTCAACTCCAACATGGCCAACGCGGTGCGCAAGGTGCTCTCGCAGCACGGCGCCGACCCGCGCACCCTCTCCCTGGTGGCGTACGGCGGCGGGGGCCCGGTCCACGCCTGGGCGCAGGCCCGCGAGCTCGGCATCGGCCGCGTGCTCGTGCCCAAGGCCTCACCCGCCTTCTCGGCACTGGGCCTGCTCGTCTCCGACTACGTCGTGGACCTGATGCGGGCCTACGTGGTCAAGCTCTCCGACATCGACCTGGCCCGCGTGCGCGAGCTGGCGGCCGAGCTGCACCGGGAGGCGGAGGCCGAGCTGGCGCCCGTCCGCTTGGGCGAGGGCGCGGTGCAGGCCGACCTGTTCGCGCAGATGTGTTACCACGGGCAGAACTTCGACATGTCGGTGCCCCTGCCCGAGGGCGACTCGCTGTCGGGAGAGCACCTGCTGGACCTGGCCGACCGCTTCCACCACCAGCACGAGACGGCGCGGGGGTTCGCCTTCCCGACGCAACAGCCCCTCGTGCGCGGCATCCGGCTGGTGCACCGCGGCGCCACGTCAAAACCGCCGGTCCTCGCCCGTATGGGTGACGTGACCCACGCCGCCGACGCGCGCACCGGCCAGCGCCCGGTCCACCTCGGTGAGGGATTCACCGACGTCCCCACCTACGACGGGGCGTCACTCGGCGCGGGGACACTGATTGAGGGGCCGGCGCTCATTGAGGAGCCCTTCACCGTGGTCGTGCTCGCGCCCTCCGACGTCGCGGTACTCGACGAGCACGGCAACTACGACATCACCGTCGGCCGGGCCGGCTGAGGTCGGTCGGCCGGGCCAGGCGGCTCGACTCGTCACTCGATCTGGGGCTTGAAGGCGCACCCGTCCCAGTACAAGACGAGGCGGCGCCTGACCGTCCCCCGGACGTCGATCGTGAGAACGTGAGGGCCCGCCTCGGTCTCCCCGAGGTACTGCACCGTCAGGCCGGCGGCGGGGAGGCCCACGAAGTCGCCCGTGTCCGACGGGGTGTCGGTCGTGGTGTCGAGGAGCGTCATCGGGCCCGAG
>Ga0116224_10001032_pt1 | contig 19359 bp, 18 predicted proteins | sample Sb_taG_9_FD_89699 | JGI IMG/M metagenome (GOLD analysis project Ga0116224, IMG submission 89699) | Peat soil microbial communities from Weissenstadt, Germany - Sb_50d_b_LC metaG | ecosystem: Environmental > Terrestrial > Soil > Wetlands > Peat | place: Germany: Weissenstadt | collected 2010-09-21 | reverse complement strand
CCCATCACCGAGCCGCTCGACCTCGCCATGCTTGGCCGACTGGCCGACCTGGTCCGGCAGTGCACGGACGCCTTCGAGGCATATGATCACGCCCTGGCGCTGGAGCTCACCGAGCAATTCTTCTGGCTGTTCTGTGATGACTACCTTGAGCTGGTCAAGCCTCGTGCCTATGCCGCCGAGCGAAATGCCGGGGCCGCTGACTCGGCGGTGGCGGCGCTGCGAACCGCGCTCTCCGTGCTGATCCGGCTGTTTGCGCCGACTCTGCCGTTCGTGACCGAGGAGGCGTGGTCGTGGTGGAAGGAGGGGTCCGTGCACCGGGCAGCCTGGCCTGATCCTGATGAGTTCTGCTCCGCTCTTTCGTTCAGCGATTCCGGCGCGGCGGCCAGCACCGGCGCCATCGCCCTAAAGGCGCAACGGGCCGATGGCGCCGGACTGGCCGCCGCGTCGGCGGCGATCGGGGCTATTCGGAAGGCGAAATCCCAAGCGCGCCTGGCGATGCGGGCACCAGTGGCACGGCTTGTCGTGACCGGGCCGGAGGCACAACTGACCGCACTGGCCATGGTGCTCGGTGATGTTCGGGCGGCCGGTCATGTGACCGAGGTCGAACTACGCTCGGCGAGTGGCGCCGAGGTGGCTTACGATGTGACGTTCTGAGTCATCGTCGCTATGATCCTTGCCGCCGGGATCAGCGGTGATCGTACCGTTGACGCACGCTTGATAGCGGTGGGAGTGATGATGCGCAATTACGTGACCGAGTTCATCGGGACCTTCGGGCTAGTCTTCACCGTCGGCTGTGCGGTCATGAGCGGCTCCTCGGTCGCGCCGCTGGCGATCGGCGCGGTCCTCATGGTGCTTGTCTACGCCGGGGGTCACATCTCCGGTGCGCACTACAACCCGGCTGTCACGCTCGGGGTATTCCTCCGCGGCAAGCTGCCGCTCAAGGAGGTCGGCCCGTACTGGGTCGCGCAGCTTGTCGCAGCGTTCATTGCCGCCTGGCTCGCGAGATTCGTCGTCAACCCACCCGGCGTGCACACGCTCTCGACCAGCGGCGGGCACGCCATCTTCGCCGTGCTGCTCGCCGAGTTCTTCTTCACGTTCGCCCTCGTCTACGTCGTGCTCAACGTGGCTACCAGCAAGGACCAGCCGAACAACCATTTCTTCGGGCTGGCGATCGGCTTCACCATGGCGGCCGGCGCGTTCGCCGTCGGCGGGGTCAGCGGCGGTGCGTTCAACCCGGCTATCACCTTCGGCGCCATGCTGATGGGCCTGCTCAACTGGTCCAACATCTGGATCTACCTGATAGCGCAGTCGCTGGCCGCCGCAGTTGCCGCGATCGCGTTCCGGTATCTGAACCCCGGTGACGTGGAGGGTGACATGGTGCCCAAGCTCACCAAGTCTTCGTCCAGCGCCACGGCCTAGGGACCAATCCCGCCGGCGCGCGGCTGACCCAGCGGCAGCCGGACTGCTGCGATGAGCTGGCCCAGCCTGCACAGGTAGGCTCGGCGGTATGGGAAATGTGCAGCTGTCCGAGGATGAATGGCGGCAACGGCTGACGCCGCAGGAGTACCACGTACTGCGCCAGGCTGGCACCGAGGCTCCGTTCACTGGCGAGTACACCGACACCAAGACGCGTGGCGTCTACCGGTGCCGGGCCTGCGGCGCCGAACTGTTCAGCTCGGATGCCAAGTTCGAGTCGCACTGCGGCTGGCCGAGCTTCTACCAGCCCACGGTCGGCGATGCGGTTGTGCTGCTGGAGGACCGCTCGCTGGGCAGCACCAGGACCGAGGTCAGATGCGCCAACTGCGACTCGCACCTCGGGCACGTGTTCGAGGGCGAGGGCTACCGGGTGCCGACCGATCAGCGGTGGTGTATCAACTCAGTCTCGCTGAGTTTGGAGTCGGCCGAGGATGACTGACGGTGGCGGGCCGGATGGCGGGCACTCTGACTCCGGCTCGCGGTCCGACTCCGGCTCGCGGTCCGACTCCAGCACGCGGTCCGACTCATGCACGTCGAGCGACAGCTGCGAACGACTCGTCCTGATCCGGGCTGACGACCTGTCCGGCACCACAGCCCAGACCTCGGGCATGGTCCGGATGGCGGCTATCTCCGGTGATCTGGTCGGCGCCCAGTCGCTGTGGATGGGCCGAACCACAATCCGGCCCGGGGTGTCCTCAGGCGATCATCATCACGGCGACTCCGAGACCGGCATCTATGTCGTCTCTGGTCACCCCGCGTTCGTGTTCCGTGATCCCGGCTCCGGGGACCTGGTGCGCCTTGAGGCCCAGCCAGGCGACTACATCTGGGTGCCACCGCACATCAGGCACCGCGAGGAGAACCGGTCGGCCGACACCGAGGCTGTGGTCGTGATCGCCCGCTCGACCCAGGAAGCAATCGTGGTCAACGTCGACCAACTCTGAGGCCCGAACGAATGACTGCCGCGCCCTGCGGCTCGACCCTGCCACCTAATGACAGCCAGCGAGGAGACGCTGATGCTCGGCTCAGCCCCGGTGATCGCCTTCGTTCCGGCCACCTCGGCGTCTGGACGACGCCTGGGGGCGATCGGGTGGCCTGGTTTCATGACTAGGCTCGGACCATGACGCAGGATCTGAGTCCCGCTGAGTACGCGAGCGCCATCGATGAAGCGCGGCAGCGGCTGCTGCAATTCGCACAGAACTGCACCGACGGGGACTGGCACTCGGTACCGATCAAGGGCGATCCGAGGCCGGTCGGCGTCATCACCGATCACGTCGCTCACGCCTATGAGTATCTGGCCGACTGGATCGGCGACCTCATCGCCGGACGATCCGTGCAAGTCAACGAGGAGATCGTGGACGAGCTCAACGCCGAGCACGCCGCCGAAGCTGGCCCGGTCACGGCCGAACACGTCGCCGCTCACCTGCGGTCGAGCGGGGATGCCCTGATCTCCCTCGTGGCTGGCCTTGAGCCGGGCCAGCTCGACGCCGACGAGGGCCGGGTGCGCCGGCTGGCCGTCATCGCCGCCCGGCATGCCGACGGTCACCGAACCGAGATCGAGGCGGCCCTCGCCACCGCCGACTAGAGCCCAGTACCGCGACCTAGCTCCCCTGGCGGCTGGGGGCTAACCGCGCGGTACTGCCAGGGCAGAATGCCGTTATGGCACAGGCCAATGAGGAAGTAGCTGAGCTGCTGCAGGAGTACGCCGACCTGCTCCAGATCTCCGGCGGCGATCCGTTCCGGGCACGCAACTACGAGAAGGCGGCGAAGTCCGTCGCTGGATACAGCGACGACATCGGACAGCTGGATGCCGTGAAGTTGCGGCAGATTCCCGGCGTGGGCACATCGATCGCCAACAAGATCACCGAGTTCCAGCAGACCGGCACCATCGCGGCACTAGAGGAACTCCGCGCCACCATCCCGGACGGCGTACGCGAGCTGACCCGGATCCCGGCCCTCGGCCCCAAGCGTGCCTTCCAGCTTTACACCGATCTGCACATCGGCTCGGTGAGCGAGCTGGCCGCTGCGATCGACGCGGGACAGCTTCGCGATCTGAAGGGCTTCGGTGCCAGAAGCGAGGAGAAGCTCAAGCACGGGATCGGGCTGCTGCGCAGCGTCGGGCACCGGGTCACCCTGAACGTCGCGGCGGACACGGCTGCCCGGGTCGTCGCGGCGATCGCCGCCGTACCTGGCTGCGTGCGCTGCGCGCACGCGGGCTCGCTGCGCCGGTTCCGCGAGACGATCGGTGACATCGACGTCCTCGCGGCGGCTGGCGACTCGGCGCCGCTGATGGCCGCCCTGGTCGCTCTGCCCGGGGTGACCGAGGTGGTCGCGCGCGGTGACACCAAGACGTCGATCCGGATCACCACCGGGGTTGGGCATCCGGCGGCTGGCAGCACCGGATCCGGCGGAGGCGCCGAGACCATTCAGGTCGACCTGCGGGTGATTCAGCCGGACTGCTGGGGTGCGGCCCTCCAGTACTTCACCGGCTCGCAGGCACACAACGTCGCGGTCCGCGAGATCGCGGTCCGCAAGAAACTCAAGCTCTCCGAGTACGGCCTGTTCGATGCCGAGAGCGGTGAGCTGCTCGCCAGCGGCACCGAGGAGGAGGTCTACGCCAGGCTTGGCATGGCGTGGGTCCCGCCGCCAATGCGCGAGGACACTGGCGAGGTGCGGGCCGCCCTGCGCGGAGAGCTGCCGGTGCCAGTCGAGGTCACCGACATCCGGGGCGATCTGCATACGCACACCAATCTGACCGACGGTGTCGCCTCGCTTGACGACATGGTGGCCACGGGACGGGCCCGCGGCTATCAGTACTTCGCGGTGACCGACCATGCGCCGAACCTATTTATGCAGCGAATGACGATCGAGAAGATGCTGGAACAGCGCGAGCAGCTACATCACCTCCAGTCGCGGCTGGCCGCGGACGGCGGCCGCCCGATGACCTTGCTGCACGGCACCGAGCTGAACATCGCCGCGGATGGCACGGTCGACTGGCCGGAGGATGTCCTGGCCGGCTTCGACGTCTGCGTGGCATCGGTGCACTCGCACTTCGACCAGCCGCGGGCCGAGATGACCCGCCGGTTCATCCGGGCCTGCGAGAACCCGCGGGTGAACATCATCGGGCACCCGACCGCGCGCCGGATCGGCAAGCGGCCGTCGATCGACGTCGACTTCGCCGAGTTGTTCCGCGTGTGCGCGGCGACCGGCACCGCGCTGGAGATCAACTCCCATCCAGAGCGGCTCGACCTGCCGTCGGACCACATCAAGGCGGCCAGGGATGCGGGGGTGAAGTTCGCGATCAGCACCGACTCGCATTCCACCGGCCATCTGGACTTCCTGAGGTACGGCGTCGGGACTGCGCAGCGCGGCTGGGTCACCGCCGACGACGTGATCAACGCGTGGCCGCTGCCCAAGCTGCAGGATTTCCTGCGCAAGGGCGATTAGTCCAGGACCCGAGACGGATCATCCTCCATACCTGCGCCGGAGCGATGTCGAGGTGGGATGGCCGCTGGTCATAGCAGTGAGAACGGAGGTGCAGTGTGAAGTACGTGCCCCCAAGACCACCATCCGGACGGCGCGTCACGCCACAACGGGGCAAACGTTCCTGACGCGGCACTAAACTTGAACCACTCGTTGTCTTACATCGCTCGTGTTTAGGAAGGTAAGTTTGGCACCATGACCGCATCCCAGACTCCGACCACCGCCGAGGAGCTGCGCGGTGCCGGCCTGCGGGTGACGGCGGCCCGCGTCGCCCTGCTCGAGACCGTCCGGGACGGTGACCACCTCGGCGTCGAGGCGATCGCCTCCGGGGTGCGCGATCGGGTAGGCCATGTCTCCCTTCAAGCCGTGTATGAGGCCCTCCACGCGCTCACCGGGGCGGGGCTCGTACGCCGCATCGAACCGGCCGGCAGCCCGGCCCGGTTCGAGGGACGCGTCGGGGACAACCACCACCACGTCGTGTGCCGGTCGTGCGGTGTCGTCGCTGACGTCGACTGCGCGGTCGGCGAGGCGCCCTGCCTGACCGCGTCCGACGACCACGGCTTCTCGATCGGCGAGGCCGAGGTCATCTACTGGGGCCTGTGCCCTGACTGTTCCACCGCCCGCAGTTCCTGGGCACTGTGATCCGCCTAGTCCGGAAGGATTCCCATGTCTGAGAATCATGATGCAATCGTCGTAGACGCGAAGACGGAGGGCGGAGGTGGCTGTCCGGTCGCGCACGGGCGCGCCCCGCACCCGACTCAGGGCGGCGGAAACCGCCAGTGGTGGCCGGACCGGCTCAACCTGAAGATCCTCGCCAAGAACCCAGCCGTGGCCAACCCGCTCGGCGAGGAGTTCAGCTACGCCGAGGCGTTCAAGACCCTTGACCTCGCGGCCGTGAAGCGGGACATCGCGGAGGTGCTGACGACCTCGCAGGACTGGTGGCCGGCCGACTTCGGCAACTACGGCCCGCTGATGATCCGGATGGCGTGGCACAGCGCGGGTACCTACCGGATCAGCGACGGCCGCGGTGGCGCGGGCGGCGGCCAGCAGCGCTTCGCGCCGCTCAACAGCTGGCCGGACAACGTCAGCCTCGACAAGGCTCGCCGGCTGCTGTGGCCGGTCAAGAAGAAGTACGGCCAGAAGCTCTCGTGGGCCGACCTCATGATCCTCGCCGGCAACGTCGCCCTGGAGTCGATGGGCTTCAAGACCTTCGGCTTCGGCGGTGGCCGCGCGGACGTGTGGGAGCCGGATGAGGACGTCTACTGGGGTCCTGAGACCACCTGGCTCGGGGACGAGCGCTACACCGGCGACCGGGAGCTCGAGAACCCCCTCGGCGCGGTCCAGATGGGCCTCATCTACGTCAACCCGGAGGGCCCGAACGGCAACCCGGACCCGCTGGCCGCGGCCCGCGATATCCGTGAGACGTTCCGCCGGATGGCGATGAACGACGAGGAGACGGTCGCCCTGATCGCCGGCGGTCACACCTTCGGCAAGACCCACGGTGCGGGCCCGGCGGAGAACGTCGGCCCCGACCCAGAGGCCGCCCCGCTCGAGCAGCAGGGCCTCGGCTGGAAGAGCACCTACGGCACCGGCAAGGGCGGCGACACGATCACCAGCGGTCTCGAGGTTACCTGGACGCCTACCCCGGTGACGTGGGACAACAGCTTCCTCGAGACCCTGTACGGCTACGAGTGGGAGCTGACCAAGAGCCCCGCCGGCGCGTACCAGTGGAAGCCGAAGGACGGCGCCGGGGCGGGTACCGTCCCCGACGCCCACGACCCGTCGAAGAGCCACCCCCCGACGATGCTGACGACCGACCTCTCGCTCCGCATGGACCCGGTCTACCAGCGGATCTCGCGGCGCTTCCTCGAGAACCCGGCCGAGTTCGCGGACGCTTTCGCCCGGGCCTGGTTCAAGCTGACCCACCGCGACATGGGCCCGGTCGTGCGCTACCTCGGCCCGGAGGTCCCGACCGAGACGCTGCTGTGGCAGGACCCCATCCCCGCGGTGACGCACGAGCTCATCGACGCTGCGGACATCCCCTCCCTCAAGGGCCAGATCCTCGCCTCGGGCCTGCCGGTGTCCCAGCTGGTGTCCACCGCGTGGGCGGCAGCCTCGTCCTTCCGTGGCAGCGACAAGCGCGGCGGCGCCAACGGCGCGCGCATCCGCCTCGAGCCGCAGAGCGGGTGGGAGGTCAACGACCCCGACCAGCTGGCGACGGTGCTGCGCACCCTGGAGGGGATCCAGGAGGCCTTCAACGCCGCCCAGACCGGCGGCAAGCAGGTCTCGCTCGCCGACCTGATCGTGCTCGCTGGTGGTGCGGCCGTCGAGCAGGCCGCCAGGGAGGCCGGCTTCGACGTCGAGGTCCCCTTCACGCCGGGCCGCGCGGACGCGTCGCAGGAGCAGACCGACGTGGAGTCGTTCGCCGCGCTCGAGCCGGCCGCCGACGGGTTCCGCAACTACCTCGGGAAGGGCAACCGGCTGCCGGCTGAGTACCTGCTGATCGACCGGGCGAACCTGCTGACCCTGAGCGCCCCCGAGCTGACGGTCCTCGTCGGTGGCCTCCGCGTCCTGGGCGCGAACTACCAGCGGTCGCCGCTCGGCGTCTTCACCACGACCCCCGGGTCCCTGACCAACGACTTCTTCGTCAACCTGCTCGACCTGGGCACGACGTGGAAGGCGACGTCGCAGGACGCGAACACGTTCGAGGGCCGCGACGCCGCCACGGGCGAGGTCAAGTGGACCGGCAGCCGTGTCGACCTCGTCTTCGGGTCGAACTCCGAGCTGCGCGCGCTCGCGGAGGTCTACGCGAGCGATGACGCGAAGGAGAAGTTCGTGAACGACTTCGCCGCGGCGTGGGACAAGGTGATGAACCTCGACCGGTTCGACCACGTCTGATCATGACGTCCAGGTCGGCCCGCGCCGGCTGACCTGGACGTGACACCACTACAGATTCGTAGCCAGTCTCTACACCGGCCGGAAGGCCGGGCTCCGCCCCGTTCACGACGAGCTGATCCGCATAATCACCGGCTTCGGCGCCGACATCAGCCTGGTGCCGAAGAAGGGCTACCTCAGCTTGCGCCGGAACAAGCAGTTCGCGATGATCCAGCCAAGCACCGCGACCCGGATCGACGTCGGCCTCATCCTGCGCTCGGAAACCGAGCCAGCCGCGCGGCTGGAATCGGCAGCCGGGTTCAACGCTCTATTCACCCATCGCGTCCGGGTTCAGTCAGTGACCGAGGTCGACGACCAGCTGCGGCGCTGGCTCGACGACGCCTACCAGAGCGCCAGCTAGTTGTCCCGCCCGGAACAGTCAGCTGCGCCGTGAGCGGCAGGTGGGCCGGGGCATTCGCCGCCCAGCGTGGCGGCTGGCCGGCCGCCCAGCGGAGCAGGTTCGCAGCGAACACCGCGGCAGTCCGGCGGAACATCACCTCGGTGAGGCCGCCTACGTGCGGCGTGGCGAGCACGCGGACTCATCGACCAGGCTGCCGCGCGCCACATTGACGAAGATCGCGCCGGGTTTCATAGCGGCGAACGCGGCCTGGCCGAACATCTCGGCGTTGCTGCCGTCGAACATCACGCAGCAGACCACGACATCCGCCTGGGCCACGACGGCGAATAGCTGATCCGGTCCGGCGACCTGCTCGACTTCGGCCGGCCCGCCGCGATCGGGATCCGCGCGAACCCCGAGCAACCGCGTTCCGAACGGAGTTAGGCGCCGGGCGAGCGCGGTGCCGATCGCGCCGAGGCCGACGATCGCGACCGTCGCGCCGAGCAGCGATCCGCCGGTTGGCCTGGACTCCCAGCGCCGGTCTCGCGGGGCTGCCCTGGTGTCGTCCAGCCGCCGGAGGCGTCCAGGCCAGCTCCGCGGTGAAACGCTCCCGGCCGAACAGGACGACGGGCCCGGTCACCGACGACCTTCCTGGGTCGCTGCGCCCAGGGCCGCACCAGAGTCGGAGGCGCAGACGGCTGTTCCCCGCGCTTGGCCTGCGTTCACGCCAGGGAGGCGACAAGCTCGCTGACCGGCTTGCGCCTGCCGGTGTAGAACGGGATCTCCACCCGGGTGTGCCGGCGCGCCCGCGCGCCGCGCAGATGCCGCATCAGGTCCACGATCCGGTGCAGTTCGTCGGCTTCGAAGGCAAGCATCCATTCGTAGTCGTTCAGCGCGAAGCAGGCCACCGTGTTCGCCCGCACATCCGGATACTCGCGCGCCATCTGGCCGTGCTCGGCTAGCATCGCCCGCCGCTCGCCATCATCGAGCAGATACCACTCGTAGGACCGGACGAACGGATAGACGCTGACGTAATTCCGCGGCTCCTCGCCGGCCAGAAACGCGGGCACGTGACTCTTGTTGAACTCGGCCGGCCGGTGCAGCGCCATCGCGGACCAGACCGGCTCGCTGGCCCGGCCGATCCTGGTCCGCCGGAACCTGGCGTACATCTCCTGGAGGTCATCACTGGACGGCGCGATCCACCAGAACATGAAGTCCGCATCGGACCGCATCCCCTGCAGGTCGTAGCAGCCCCTGGTGACCACCTCCTTGCCCGCGGCCTGCTCGCACAGTTCGGTGATTTCGGTGGCCAGCGCTTCCCGGCTGGCCAGATCCACGGCCGCCCGGTCGTTCACCCGGAAAACCGACCACATGGTGTAACGGATGAGCAGGTTCAGGTCGCGCGCCTTCGGCCGCTGGTCATCGTCATGTTCTGCCATCTGGTCATTCTCCCGTATCTGCCGGAATCCCGGCACCGCAGAGCCTGGTCGCCTCGCCGTAAAGCAGCCGCTTGTGCTCGGCCAGCGTGCGGCGATCCCGGCCCGCCAGTTCCGCGGCGAGCGTGATCGCGTCGGCGAGCACCCGGTCAGCCCCGACCGCACGGTGCGCGATGCCGGCCGCCACGGCGTCCGCTCCGCCGTACCGCCGGGCCGTGGTGATCGCCTCGTGTGCCGTCCGTCTCGGCAGCTTGGCCGAGATGATGGCGAACATCTCCGGCGTCAGTGGGAGACCGAGGTCAGCCTCCGGCAGGCACCAGTAACCGCGGTCCTCGCGCATGATCACGAAATCGTGGGCGATCGCGAGCTGCGCGCCGGCCCCGAACGCGTGGCCGTTGCAGGCCGCGACGGTCATCACCGGCAGTGCGAGCATCCTGCCGAGCAGCCGGTGCAGGTCGGACGTGATCGCGCCAACCTCGTCGGGCGCGGCTGCCAGTGCGTCGAGGTCGTAGCCGTTTGAGTAGAACTTGCCTTCGCCAGTGGGTCACCAGAGCGGCCGGTGAGTCGGAGGCCTCGACCGTGTCGAGTGCGTGGTGCAGCACGTCGAGCGACTCGCGGTGGAAGCGGTTCTCGCCGCTGGACATGGTCAGGATCCAGACCGAGTCCCTGCGGTCAAGCTTGATCACGGCGTACCTCCAAGCTGTTAGATCGCACCACTTAGTCGGCGGCGCCTCAGCGGGCCGGCGCCTGGCCGGCGGTGGCGCGGGTTTCAAGGTAAGCCAGCAGCCGGTCGGCCGCCAGCCGGGCCGATCCAATGCAGGCCGGGATACCGATACCGTCGTAGGCGGCTCCGCAGACCGCGAGCCCGGGCAGCGCCCCGACCCCGTCGCGGATCCGGCGGACCCGGTCCAGATGCCCGACGGTGTACTGGGGCAGGCCGCCGCCCCACCGGCTGACCCTGCTGTCGACCGCGGGTCCGGTGACACCGGTCGCCGCCGCCAGGTCGGCGGCCGCGAGCGCGGCGAGGTCGCGATCGTCGCGTTGCAGCACGGTCTCCTCGCCCACCCGGCCGAGCGAGCAGCGCACCACGTGCAGCGGCTGGTCGGAGCCGCCTGCTAGCTGGCGCGGCCGAGCAGGCTGCCGGTCCACCGCACCAGGAGTCCTGGCGAGATGCGGCCATTTGACCGTGCTGAACGTGACGGCCTTTACCGGTCGCCCGTCCACGGCGGGCACCAGGTAGCCGCCGCCGGTGATCGGCTCGGGGAAGGCGGACGCCGGATAGGCGAGGGTGACGATCGCCATGCTCGCGTAGCCGATCTCGCGCAGTGCCGCCGCCGCCACCGCCGCATCAGCCCCGGCGATCCCGGCGATCAGCCGGCTGGCCGGGCGGGCAGGCAGCGCCAGGATGACGGCATCAGCGTCGATCCATTCCGGCGCCCGGGCCGAGCCGACGGTCAGCCGCCAGCCGTCAGCGGTGCGGGCCAGCTCACGGACCATCGCGCCAGTCCGCACTTCGGCGCCGCTAGCGCTGGCCAGTGCCGGTGGCAGTGTGCCGAGGCCGTCGGCCAAGGTGGTGAATACCGGCGCTGGCGTCGGCCGGGTCGGCTGGCTCAGCACCTCACGGGCAGCGTCGGCCAAACAAGCGCGCTGCCGCGACGCCTGAGCCAGGCCAGGCAGCGTCGCCTCGAAGGACAGCTGATCGGATCGGCCAGCATAGACACCGCCGAGCAGCGGATCGACCAGGCGGTCAACGAGCTCAGGGCCGAACCTGGCCCCGACATACTCGCTGACCGGCACGTCGCCTGGTCTCGGGGTAGCCGGAAGTTCCGCGTCCTGGCGCGCCCGGGCCAGCCCGGCCGGCGAGAGGATCGCCGAGCGTTCGAGCTCGTCCAGGTCGGCGGGCACGCCCATGAACTGGTGTCTCGGAAGCGCCCGGAACTGACCGCGAGTCCAGATCCGGGCGGTCGTGGTCCCCGGATCCACCAGCCGATCGGCCAAGCCGACCGCGGCGATCAGGTCAACTCCTTCGGCGCGGCGGGTCAGCAGCGCCTCGGCGCCCTCGTCGACCGCGATCCCGGCCACTTCTGAGGTGGCCAGCTTGCCGCCGAGCCGTGGCGAACCTTCCAGCACGGTCACCGCCGCTCCCCGACCACGCAGGAAGAACGCCGCGGCGAGCCCGGCGATGCCGCCGCCGACGATCACCACGCGGCTGTGCCACTCCGCAGAAGTCACCGGTCCACCCTCGCAGATCGGTCCGAACCTGGTCCACGCGGATCGACGCAGCGCCCCGCGCCGACGGCCAGCGAAGAAGTCATGGCTGACAGTGACCGGCCAGCGGGCTGGCTCAATCGCGCTGTAGGCTGCGGCCGTGTCCGAGGCGTTGAGCCCATGGTGCCGTGCGGCGCGGCAGGCGGTCCTGCTGTGGACCAGCTGAGTTTCATCGACCTGCTCTACGCGGTACCCGTCGGTGACCTGGCCATGCGGGTCAGCGGAGCGAAGCTGCACCAGATCTCAACGGCCGACTGGTCGGCTCTGGCACTCATCCTGGCCGTCATCGTGCTGAGCTGGATCGGCCTGCACAAGAACCGGGCGGTGATGGCGGACGACGAACGGATACACCGCTCGATCGGGGACATCCAGTTCCGCAGTATGCGATTCGTCCAGTTCATGGTCGAGATCGTCATCGTCGGAATGTACTTCACGATGGGGCTGACCCTGAAATTGCCAACCACGAGCCGGTCGCCTGGGCCGCTCCCGTCCGAGAGCTGGCTGACCGGACTCCTGCTTTGCATCTTTGCCGCTTACCTGACCTGGGATCTGATCGACACCCAGCAGGCGCGCAGCAACGCAGAAAAGCACCGGGCCCACCACCACCCGGGCCACCAGCCCCCCTTCGACTGGCCTACTCGAGCAGCGTCTGGCATTGTCGTCACGCTGGTCTTCGCGTTGCTGCTGGCAGCGATCTACGGCGCCGTGCGCCTGGCACCGGCGCACGCCGGTCGGCTCCTGGCGGCACTGAACATCGGCCTGCTGATCATCCTCTACGCTTACCGCTTCGCGCAGGATCGATGGGGCAATACCCGAACGTCCAGGCACAGGTCGGCGCCGAAAAGACGGCGTTCGGCGGTCGCCAGTTCGTGATCGTGGGCCGTGGGGCGTGGCGAAGCGGCAAGGACCGAGTACCCGCATCGCCAGCCAGACCAGGGTGGGACGCTGCCCTCGGCCGTCCTGCCTGCAGCGGCGGCCTGCCAGGATGCGCCGGGACGGCCACCCACCAGCTGCTGCTGGCTGTGCTTGGTGCCGCTCAGCATCGTCACACGCGACGGAGCAGTGACTGCCGAGCTGATGGCAGCAGCCCACCATCGGGGAGCTACCACCGCAGTGTCGAGGAGCTGACACCGCTGCGCGGCGACCTCCGCACCGCCTTCCCGCTCGCGACCGCATCGCTCGCGACTGTGCTGCGCCCGGCCAGCTGGCGATGGTTCTCCTCAAGCGCTGTCACCAACTACGCACTCACCCCGCAGGCCTGGCGCAGCATCGTTACTGGCGCCGCCCCCTACCAAGGAGTACGGCCCGCGCTCAGCGTCCGCTGGACCGCTCGCGGAGCATGCCCCCGCTTCGCGCGAGGTCGCTCTCGGCGTGGCGTGAATTGTGGGATCGGTGTCGTTGACGCCATAGCCTTGCGGGCCGCAGGGTGAATGCGTGCACCAGGGCCGCATCGTCTTCGTGATCTTCGATGGTTTCCGGCCACTTGATCGCGCCGGCCCGCACGACCAGCGTCCCGCTGTGGTCGGCGCAGCCACGAACCGACCAGATCCGTGCCGTGCTGTCCGCGTTCCACGCTGATCCCGGCGGCCGGCACGGCATCGCCGACCTAGCCGGGCGTGCCGGGCTGAGCCCATGCCACCTGCAACGCAGGTTCACCGCCGAAGTCGGCACGCCGCCCGGTGCCTACGTGCAGCGCGCACGCATCGAGGCAGCGCAACGCGCACTCACCGAGACAGACGATCCGGTCGAGACCATCGCGCGACGGTACGGCTTCGGCACCGTCGAGACGCTGCGCCGCTCATTCCACCGCAATGCCAGCGTCGCACCATCGGACTACCGGAGCAGGTTCCGGTCTGCCATGGAGTACGCGTGACCACCTACGGGTTGCTGATCTTCGACGGGGCCGAGGAACTGGACTTCACCGGTCCCTGGGAGGTGTTCACTGCCTCGGGCATGCTGCGAGACGATGCCGACACCGTGCTACTCCTCGCCGAACGCCCCGCTGCCATCCGTTGCAGCAAGGGCATGCGGGTTCTGCCTGACCACACGCTGGACGACCATCCGCCGCTGGATGTGCTCCTGGTGCCCGGCGGCATCGGCACCCGCCGCGAGGTATCCAACCCCGCGATCACCGACTGGATCCGCAAAACCTCCGCCGCCGCCAGCTGGACCACCAGTGTCTGCACTGGCGCACTGCTCCTGCACGAGGCGGGCCCGGCGCGCGGTCGCAGGGTCGCCACCCACCACGGCTTCGAAGACACCCTCCAGGCGCGCGGTGATATCACCGTGGTCCGCGACGCCCGATACGTCGTCGACGGCAACCTGGTCACCAGTCAGGGCATCTCCGCCGGAATCGACATGGCGCTCTGGCTCGTCGGCCGCCTGCACGGCCGCGATCACGCACGCGCCGTCCGCCGGTACATCCAGTACGAACCCGCGCCGCCGTACCTCGCCGACGAGCCGGGCAGCAGCTAAATGGCCTGTCCCAGGCGATGCGCCGGGACTGAATGTTCACCGAAATACATCTTGCGGCCGGTCAATTATTGCCAGAGAATTGCCGCAGAAATCATTTCTAATAATTGCCAGAGAAATCGCGCCGGGCTGACCGAAAGCGGTGCAAAAGAGAAGGAGACCTCGATGTCTTTGCCTGCACCAGCCGACCGGCCGCACGGCGGATTGAGCCGTCGGCAGACGCTCGGCGGCTTCGCGATCCTCCTCATCGGCGGCGTGTCCGCCCGAACCGCTAGCGCGCAGGCCGCCGTGGCATGCTCCCGGCAGCCGGGTGTGCGCCGGCCGGCCGGTCTGACCAACCTGCAGCTAGCCGGGCAGCGAGTGATCGGCTCCTATCCCGGCCTGACGCCGCCGGCGAGTCTTTTCACGGACATCACTAGCGGCCAGGTGGCTGGTGTCATCTTCTTCGGCGAGAACATCTCCAGCGAATCCCAGATCGCGGGCGTGATCACACAGCTGCGGCAGGCGCAGGCGCAAAGCCCGATCCAGGTGCCGTTGCTGCTGATGACCGACCAGGAAGGCGGGCTGGTCCGGCGCCTGCCCGGTGAGCCTGTGCTGTCGGAGAAGCAGATCGGCCAGTCCTCGGACCCGGTGGCGGCGGCGACCGCGGCAGGCACCGGGGCCGGGCAGAACCTCGCGGGCGTCGGCATGAATGTCAATCTCGCGCCGGTGCTTGACGTCTATTACAAGTCAGGCAACTTCATCGACCAGTACCAGCGCTCGTACAGTCACGATCCCGCCGTCGTATCGACTCTGGGCCAGGCGTTCATCACTGCCCAGCAACAGACCGGGGTGGCGGCCACCGCCAAGCACTTCCCCGGTCTGGGATCGGCGACCAGAAGCCAGAACACGGACAACGGGCCGGTCACGCTGAAAGTGTCACTGACCCAGCTGCACACCATTGACGAGGTGCCATACCCGGCTGCCATCACCGCGGGCGTCAAGCTTGTGATGGTGTCCTGGGCGATCTACCCAGCGCTGGACGCCAAGCTCCCGGCCGGACTGTCGCCTACCGTCATCGGCCAGGAGCTGCGCGGCCGGAACGGCTTCACCGGCGTCACCGTCACCGACGCCCTGGAGGCGGGGGCGCTGAACGCGTTCGGCACGACCGGTCAGCGCGCGGTCGCCGCCGCGGGCGCCGGCATGGACCTGATCTTGTGCTCCGCGCGTGATGTCACGCAGGGCGAAGCCGCCACTACCGCTCTGGCCAACGCCCTGACCAGCGGACAGCTGGACCCGAACGCGTTCAACGCGGCCGTCAACCGGGTGACCGCACTGCGGGCCGGCCTGTTCTGACCTCCTCCCCGGAGGTGCCGCACCGCATTCGGCGGGTCCCGAGGATAGCGCCTGCCGCGTGCCGGGACGGCAGTGGTGGCGCAGGGTCCGGGTGACGTGCGAGTGTGTAGGTGAGGTTGGTAGCGGGGTGAACCTCCCCCACGTGCTGAGCGAGGCACCATGGGTCGTGACATTGCGCCGATGACGTTCAGCGGCGCGGACAGGCGCATGTACCGGGACAAGGTCAGGCGCTCGCTTGATGTGTTCGCCCGGATGCTGGGCGAGCACGCGTTCGAAGTCGGCCCGGCGCAGGTGGGCCAGGAGATCGAGCTGAACCTGGTCGACTCCGATGGTGCGCCGTCCATGCGTAACGCGGACGTGCTTGATGCCATCGCGGATCCGGCCTGGGCAACCGAGGTCGGGCAGTTCAATCTCGAGATCAACGTTCCGCCGCAGCAGCTTGATGGCGACGCGATCGCGGATCTGGAGCTCCAGATCAGGGGCAGTCTCAATGCGGGCGACGCCAGGGCCCACAGCACCGGCAGTCGGCTCGTCATGATCGGCATCTTGCCGACGCTGCGGCAACAGGACGTGCACCTGGGCACCATGTCGGCAAACGCGCGCTACCGGGTGCTCAACGAGCAGATCTTCGCGGCACGCGGGGAAGATATGCGGATCGCGATCGACGGCGCTGAGCAGTTGCTTACCCACGCGGACAGCATCACTCCCGAAGCCGCTTGCACCAGCGTGCAGCTTCATGCCCAGGTCAGCCCGGATGCCTTCGCGAGCTACTGGAATGCTGCCCAGGCGATCGCCGCCGTGCAGGTCGCGATCGCGGCCAACTCCCCGTTCCTGTTCGGCAGACAGCTGTGGCACGAAACCAGGATCACGTTGTTCGAGCAGGCCACGGACACCCGCCCAGACGAGCTGAAACAGCAGGGCGTGCGACCACGAGTGTGGTTCGGGGAGCGCTGGATCACCTCGGTGTTCGACCTCTTCGAGGAGAACCTGCGATACTTCCCGGCATTGCTGCCGATCTGCGAAGAGGAGGATCCGCTCGCGGTACTTGATCGTGGCGGCAGTCCGCAGCTCGCGGAGATGAGCCTGCACAACGGAACGATCTACCGCTGGAACCGACCCGTCTACGCCGTCGCGGACGGCAAGCCGCACCTGCGGGTGGAGAACCGGGTGCTCCCGGCCGGCCCGTCTGTCGCGGACATCATGGCCAATGCGGCGTTCTACTACGGACTGGTCCGGGCCCTGGCCGAGGCGGAGCGTCCGATCTGGACCCAGATGTCCTTCGCGACGGCGGAAGAGAATCTGCACACGGCAGCGCGCCACGGCATGGGGGCCAATCTCTACTGGCCCGGTCTGGGTGAAGCGCCGACTGACGAGCTCGTGCTCCGCCGCCTGCTGCCGCTCGCTCGAGACGGCCTGCACCGCTGGGGTGTGCATCCGGTTCACGCTGACCGCCTGCTTGGCATCATCGAGCAGCGCTGCCTGACCGGCCAGACCGGCGCCGCCTGGCAGATCGGCATGGTCGAAGCGCTCAGCGAAAAAGGCGCCGACCGGGCGGAATCGCTCCGACTGATGACCCAGCGTTACATCGAGCACATGCACACCAACGAGCCGGTCCACACCTGGCCGACGAGTCTCTAAGGCCGCAGGTCGGCAGGTCCGGGCTGGCCAGGTCGGGTCCAGGAATAGGGTGACGTCATCAGCCTGGCAACCGGCGCGGAGGAGGTCCAGTGAGCGCATCGGAGACAGGTTCGGTAAGCCCGGTTCCTGAGCGCCTGCACAGCGTCACTCCTCGGCTGGTCGTCCGCGACGGCGCCGGGGCGATCGACTTCTATCGGCGGGCATTCGGAGCGAAGGAGCTGGGTGACCGGTTCACCGCACCGGACGGCAAGCTGATCCACGCTGAGATCAAGATCGGGGACTCGGTGGTGATGATCACCGAGGACGCCACGGACGGGCCCGTCAGGTCACCCGAGCTGCTGGGCGGCATGGTCAGCTGCGTGATGTGCCTGTACTGGGCGGACGTGGACGCCGCGTGGCAACGGGCGGTCGGCGCCGGAGCCGAGGTGATGTACCCGCTTGAGAACCAGTTCTATGGAGAGCGCGGCGGACGGCTGCGCGATCCGTTCGGCCAGCAGTGGATGATGAGCCAGCACATCGAGGACGTGTCGCCGCAGGAGATGTCCCGCCGGACAGCCAGGCTGATGGGCACGTAGCCAGCCGGTTCGCCGGGCCGGATCGAGCCTCATCCGTTCACTCTGGCGCCCAGTTGCCGGATGAACTCGACCGTCCTCGGCCACGCGTCGGCGCGCGCCGCCTGGTCCGGGGGTTCGTCGGTGATCTCCTGCGGCAGCAGGCCGGGGGTAGGTGCGGGAGCAGGTATCCGAGGGAGTGGCCGGCGTCGGGGTACTCCAGGATCGTGTGGCCGTATGGGTCGCCGTGCTCATGCAGGCGCCTCGACACTGCCCTTGCCATGCCTGCCGACGGCCACACTTGATCCGCCCCTGCGCTAACCAGAAGGATCGGTCCGGGAACCAATTCGGCTGGGATGAGGGCATCTGGATCCTCGCAAATCTGGGCCGGAGTGGTCCGCGAACGGCAGTGGCCGGCCGTCGAGGAGCCACGCTGGCCCACCCGGCGGCCAGCTGCCAGCCACGACGTTCCCAGGAACCGTCGCCACCACCCCCTGGACGCGGATGCCTCAGTGGATCGCGGTAAGCATCGCCGCCTCGCTGCCCCGGGACATGCCGAGCACGGTGAGCGGCGCACGAGGCGACCGGACCTGGTCGTGCAAGATCTCCAGCTCCGGGAGCCATAACACTGCAGGTAGCTGACGGGAAGCCAGATCCAATGCGCCGAGCAACCCAGAAGACCAGTAATTCCCTTCGTCGCGTCAGCTAGCCGGGAAACGGCGCGGTGGGCTGCCAGTCGGGCTCGCTGCCTGCCGTGAGCGGGATCGGGTGCCAGTCGTTGAGGATGAACGGGATCCCCGCGAGGTAAATATACGATCCCCCGGTGGCGAGGTTCTCGACGTAGGCGATGTAGCCCCCGGTGGGGGTGGCGCCCGGAGCGAACACCCCCTCGTAAGCTGGCGTGCCGGGGATCTGCTGCACGGCACCGCCGATCGTCAGGCTGAGCCCGGCGGTGCACGGCGAGGTAGCGCAGTCCAGGACCGTGGTAAGCAGGTTGACCGCGGGGAATGGCTTGGGCGACGTCGGCGAGACCGCATTCCAGTCCGGATCGCTCAGCCTGGTAGTGCCGCTGCTCCCCTCCGGGCTGACCGTGCCACCGCTGTACTGGCCCTGATGCGCGAATCCGAGCGTGTCCAGGCAGTATTTGTACGGTTTGGGACACTGCAGAGCGGCACCCTGGAAGGCGATCAGGGATTCGCGGTGATTAGCGGCGTTCAGCGCCCAGGTCCAGGCAACGGCCGACGGCAGGGCCGACACGCTGGTCAGGTGGCCGTTCACCGCGGTCGTGAACGTGGCGAACTGATGGCGCACCGTGTCGTACCTGATCAGGTAGCCGTAGCTACGTTGCCGCCTGGTCCTGACGAAGGCCAGGTAACGCCCGTTGGGCGACCAGGTCGGCCTGCTATCGGTGAAGGCAGGCGCCGACCTGGTG
>Ga0116224_10001031_pt1 | contig 19363 bp, 19 predicted proteins | sample Sb_taG_9_FD_89699 | JGI IMG/M metagenome (GOLD analysis project Ga0116224, IMG submission 89699) | Peat soil microbial communities from Weissenstadt, Germany - Sb_50d_b_LC metaG | ecosystem: Environmental > Terrestrial > Soil > Wetlands > Peat | place: Germany: Weissenstadt | collected 2010-09-21 | reverse complement strand
TAATCCATCTTGTAGATGTGGTCGCCGGCAAGGATCAAGACATAGCGCGGGTCGGCCTTTTCGATGCTGTAGATATTCTGGTAGATCGCGTCGGCGGTGCCCTTGTACCAATGCTCATCGATGCGCTGCTGGGGCGGCAGCACCTCGATGTATTCGTCGAGCTGGCGGCTGAGAAAGCCCCAGCCGGAGGCGATATGCCGATCGAGACTGCGGGCCTTGTACTGCGTCAGCACTAGGATCCGGCGCAAATTGCTGTTGATGCAGTTGGAGAGCGTGAAATCGATAATGCGATACAAGCCGCCAAAAGGCACCGCCGGCTTGGCTCGGTCCCGTGTCAACGGATCGAGACGCGTACCCTTGCCCCCGGCGAGAATCAAAGTCAGCACATCTTTCACAGTGGGTTCCTCCCAGGCTACGCCGTTGTCCGCCTGCGGCTACCAAGCATTCTGGCGTCTTGATGGGCCGGAGGGAAGAAAAAACAACCGCGCCCAGAGAAAACTCTCTCGAACTTCACCGCTTCCCTGTCCCTTAGCTAGCTTTCATACAGTTCGGCAAACCGGTTTACCATATCGTTCACGGAATAATGAGCGAGCACGCGCTGCCGACCGGATTCGCCCATTTGGCGGGCGCGCTCCGGCTCATCGAGGAGCAGACGCGTTTTGCGCGCCAGCCCCACCTTGTCTCCCGGGGCAACCAAGTACCCGGTCGCGCCGTCGATGACGATTTCCGCAAGGCCAGGCAGATTGGAAGCCACGACAGGGCGTGCCGCGGCCATGGCTTCAAGTGCCACGTTCCAGCCCGCATCGGTCTGGCTTGGAATCCAGACGGCTTCCGCCTGGGCCAGCAGCGCGGGCACGTCGGCTTGCGCTCCGGCAAAATGAACGTTTTCCAGGGTTCCCACCGTGCAGGCGAACCGCTCCAGGGCAGCGCGCGCGGAGCCCTCGCCAACCAGCAGCAGATGCAAGTGCTCGTGCAGGAATTGGAGAATATCGAAACCCCAGATCGCATCGCGGAATCCTTTGCGGGGCTCCAGAGGCCCCACGCCTATCAGCAGACGCGCCTCCGCGGGAAGACCTAGCGACTGCCGAATATCCCTGCCCACCTGCGCGCCGGCCGGAGCCGGATTGACACCGGGCGGGATCATAACTATTCGTTCGCTGGGCAGTCCGATCTGGCGATATTTCGCTGCACCCACAATTGCTGCCGGGACGACCAGGTCGACCCGATCAAGAAGGAAGCGGAGGAATCGCCCTTGGAGAGCTCCCTTGGGCTGATGAATTTCGCCGCTGAAGATTAGCCGTGCGCCGCGGCGAGGAAGAAGCAGCGCGGCCGCCTTCAGGCTACCCAGCCCCCAAACATGAATCACATCGGGCCGGAGCTGATCGACCAGAGCCCGCAATCGAAGCAATGGGTTGGGATCGATAAGCCGGCGCCAGCCGAGCGCGCACAGGTCAACGCCCGCGGCACGGAGCGGCACGGCGGCGGGTCCTTCTTCTCCCAGGCAGGCGACGCGGCATTCGAAACGCGCTTGCGGCAGACGCGAGGCCAGGAGCGTTAGCTGCTTTGCGCGACCGCAAAATTCCAGCGTGGAAGTCAGGAAAAGAATCTTCAGCACAGGTTATTCAGGTTGTAATCCACTGGCCCGCATTGGCGAGAACAGATCAACTGTCAGGAGCATTTCTCTTGCGGAAGGATCGCCACATAGGGCAAGTGGCGATATTCGTCGTTAAAATCGAGCCCGTAGCCTACCACGAACGCGTCCGGAATATCAAAGCCGCAGTAATCGGGCTGAACAGGCACGCGCTGCCGGCCCTTCTTGCGCAGTAGCACAGCTACCCGAACGGACTTGGCGCCCAAGCCATAAAGATGCTCGATCAGGTAGCTCAGCGTTTGTCCCGTGTCCAGGATATCGTCTAGAAGCAACACCTGGCGTCCGCGAACGTCGGGAGCCAGCTCCGGCTGCACGTGCAGAGCGCCGGGGGTCGTCGCCGTGCCTCGGTAGCTGGACGCCTGGATCAAGCCGATGCGCAGCGGCAGGTCGAGGTGACGAACCAGGTCTGCGAGGAACATCAAACTTCCCGTCAGCACGCCGACAATGGTGACCGGCTGATTGTGAAAATCGACGGCGATCTGCCGAGCCAGCTCGCCGACACGTTTTTGAATGCGCGTAGCGGGAAGAAGGATTTCCATGTGGGAGAACGCTCGACAGTGATGGCTCAAAGCGTGTCGAAAAGGCCGTCCAACGCCTCTTTTAATCCGCTCAAATGGAAGAACCTATTGAACACGAATGGAAGAACTAGGGGAAGGATAATATTTGCTCAGGCTGGCACGCGCTCTTTGGCTCTTCGGCCTTTTGATTATAATTGCTGCATGCATGGTTCATGGACCGTCGTCGAGATCGCCGGCAAGCAAGCAGACATCTATGATCCGCCAGGGCCGGGCCGTCCGCGCTTGGGCATCTTGCACCTCCACGGGGGCGGTCCTGAGACGGCCGCCGATTTGTCCGAATTCACACGACTCTTCGCCGAGCTGAAGCTGGCCTGCGTCCGCCCGCAAGGTGGCCGCTGCTGGTGGGGCGAGCGCCTCTGCCGCGAGTTCGACGCCGGCATTTCCCCCGAAGCCTTTCTTTTGAGCAGCGTTTTGCCCTTCTTTCGGGAGCGCTGGGGACTTGCTCCGCGCGCCATCGGCGTGCAAGGAATCAGCATGGGCGGACAAGGTGCTTTGCGACTCGGGTTCCGGCATCCGAACCTGTTCCCGGCAGTGGCAGCCATCGCCTCCGCTGTGGACTATCACGAACTGTACGGCCAGGGAACTCCTCTCGATGATATGTACGACAGCAAGGAACAGTGCCGCCAGGACACGGTGCTATTGCACATACACCCCACCCATTACCCGCCCTATATCTTCTTTTGCATCGATCCGGAGGATGAACGCTGGTATCGCGGCAACGATCGATTGCACGAGAAACTGAATGCCCTGGGGATCCCTCACGAGGCAGACTTGACAACGCGGGCGGGCGGTCATTCCTGGGACTATTTCAATCACATGGCGGATCGTACTGTGCGTTTCCTCTGCGCCGGGCTGGAGCACGAAAGCCGGCGGCTGCTCTAACTACTCCCAAACCTGATGCCGAAAGTTTCCTTGATGGTGACCTGCCTGGGCGATGCCCTCTTCCCCGACGTGGGCGTCGCCACGGTACGCCTGTTGCGCCGCCTGGGAGTAGAGGTCGATTTTCCGGCGCAGCAGACGTGTTGCGGTCAGCCCTTCTTCAACAGCGGCTACCACACGGAGGCGCGTGAGCTGGCGAAGCACACAATTACCGCGTTTGCGAATGACAGGATGGTCGTCACCCCCTCCGGGTCGTGCGCGGCCATGGTGAAACTGGAATACCCTCAGCTGTTTCACGACGAGCTCGTCTGGCACGAACGGGCGGAGGACCTGGCGCGGCGCACGCATGAAATCTCCGATTTCCTCGTGAACGTGCTCGAGGTGGAAGACGTGGGCGCGCGCTTGCCGTGCAAGGCAACCTATCACATGGCCTGCCATCTCCGCGGCCTAGGATTGCTGACCGAGCCGGAGCGGCTTCTATGCCGGGTGAAGGGCCTGGAATATGTCCCTCTCGAGCGCAGTGACGAGTGTTGCGGCTTCGGCGGATCGTTTTCGGTGCGCTATCCCGGAATTAGCGGCGCCATGGTCCAGGACAAGGCTACGTTGATCGAGAAGACCGGGGCCGACGTCATCGTCGCTACCGATGCCGGGTGCTTGATGAACATCGCGGGATGTTTGCGTCGCCGCGGTTGTGCCATTCGACCGATGCACCTGGCGGAGGTCCTCGAGAAGACCTGAAATCCCGTTCGGCTGAAGCGTTTCCGCGGTGAGAGAGAGGATTCGCCATGCTCTGGGACCCGAAGCAGTATGCACAATTTGCGGGAGAGCGGTCCCGCCCGTTCTTTGATTTGCTGGCCCAGGTCCGCAACGACCAAGTGCTTCAGGCGGCAGACCTGGGTTGCGGACCAGGAGAGCTGACTCGTGCACTGGCCGAGCGTTGGCCAGGAGCGCAGATAGTCGGCGTGGACAATTCTCCGGAGATGCTGGCCAAGGCGGCACGCTGGGCGCTACCGAATCGACTGTACTTCTTGCAGGCTGACATCGGCACCTGGAAGAGCGATCGTCCGCTTGACCTGATCTTCTCGAATGCCGCTCTGCAGTGGGTGCCAGAGCACGATAAGGTGCTGGATGCCCTGGTCGGGATGCTAGCCCCTGGGGGCACGCTCGCCGTGCAAGTGCCCAACCATTTTGCCTCGCCGGCCCATCAGCTCATCAAGGAGACGGCGCAGCAACCGCGCTGGAAGGGCTTGCTGGATGGCGCCGGGCTAGAGGCGGCCGCGGTCAAGCCGTTGACCTGGTACGTGGAACGACTGCTCGGCCACGGTCTGACTGTTGACGCCTGGGACACGACGTACATCCATGTCCTGCAAGGTGCCAACCCCGTTTTGGAATGGATGAAAGGCACAGCCCTCAGACCGTTGCTTTCGCGGCTGGACAGTCAGCAGTCGGCCGACTTCTTGCGAGATCTCGGCGCGCGCTACCTTGCCGCCTACCCGGCGAGCGGACAAGGCTCTACCTTATTCCCTTTCCGGCGCATTTTCTTCATCGCGACGCGGCCGGGGTAGCCGACCTTAGCGAACTTCTGAACGCAGTGTTATGCAGATCGTAGCATTGCTAATTGGATAATTAAGAGGGGCTGGATTGTAACTACTCGGTGGGGGCCCGGCGGCTTAGCCCAAAAGCCGGGTTTTCTGGGCAAGTTCTTGGGCGAACGCGTTTCTTGCCTGAAATCAAGGTTCCTTGAGACCCACGGCTGAACCACCTTCCCCGTACTCTTTCGCTCACGGTTAGGCCGGGTCTGACGCCAACAACAGCCGAAAACTTTTTAAGATGCTTGTGCCTCTCCTCATCCAGTACCTTCGACCCGAGAGGGCGGTTGTTCGCCTTCCCTAAGATGAGAAGCCAGTGACTCATAGTCCGTGGACTTATCGTCCAAGTTCAAGATATCCTTCCCGGGATGGACGAGAAGACGGATGTGCTGCTGCGGTTCGGCCAACGGGTTCGACAAAGGCGAACCGCTCTGGGCCTGTCCCAAGAGGCTTTCGCCGACAAGTGCAAGTTGGACCGCACCTACATCAGCGGGATCGAGCGAGGGAAGCGAAATGTAGCGCTTCGCAACATCGAGAGTATTGCAAACGCACTGGGGATCACCCTCGCTGAACTCGTGCAGGGGGTCTGACAACCAATGCCGCTGCGGGGTGAGTCGCTGCCATGAGTCCGAGATTCGCCGACCTCACACCCGCTCTGCTCCTCGCGTGCGGAGAATACTGGAAGACATACTACACCGCCATGCGCAACGTGCACGTCGGTTCTGGCCGCACCCTCCAAGAGCCGATCAGGGACCGCAACCTCGGGACAACCGCATCGAGCCACATCGCCGTTTTCGAGCGATTCTGGCGTGAGAAGTTGGCCGCTGCACTCGGCGTCCCCGAGACAGAGGTAGGACCGCGTACAGTCCGCTTTCGAGAACATCGGAGCAAGAGTTTCGACGTTTGCTGGCCGCTGACGGGCGAACCTCTGATCCTCATCTCCGTCAAGAGTATGCAGAATGCCTACCGGAACCTGACGAACCGCATTGAAGAAGCGCTCGGCGACTCAGCCGTTTTGCGGCTGTACAGGTCGAACGCGGTGTTCGGTTTTTTCTTCTTCATCCTCAAGGGCAAGGTGGCGGATGGTCAGGCCGAACAGGGTGTTTCTTTGAGAACCACAGGGGCCAAAGGATTCGCACCCTACCTTGAACTGATACAAGAGGGTGGGGACTTCTTCGACCTGTCCAACGTTGATCGCTACCGGAAGAAATCCAACAGACAAAAAAGGGAACGGCAGGACACCACCCGAAAGGCCGAGCAGTCGCTCCTGGACCTCACCGTCGCCGAACCTGCTGAGCAGGGTGGCATTCATTACGACGCCATCGCGTTGACACCGGCCCGGATCAAGCGTACCAAGAAGGATAGGGGCGGCACGGAGCTTTGGGACATCACCATCTCGGAAGTGGACGAACGGCTCGATCCACGCACTTTCCTGTCACGCCTGATCACCACCGCTCGACTCCGTGGCTTCATCAAATGAGCCGAGCAGGATCGAGTCCCGGTGAGACAGTCCGTACATCTCGGCTATCGACTGACGCAGTTTTTCTGCATCGCCGTCTGCCGCTGCCGCCGCCACGTCTTCGACCAAGGAGTCGGACACGCCAATTCTCGGTGGCAAGCAAATGCGTCTCAAGTATTGAGCTTGGAAGCGGTAGTAGCCCAGCCGCATCTTGACGCCGTACATGAAAACGAAAAAGCGAGCGATGTCCGAACGCAGGATCGCCTGCAACACGCGCAAGTCCCAGTAATCGGAGGTCACGAAGTACAGGTTGTGGTGCGGGTAATACTTACCTTCCTTCAAGGCGATGGTCTGGTTGTCGACCTTGATATCGGGGATAAGGATCATTGGGGTAGCGGTCAGCCGGTGGTAAATACGGTCGATGGTCCTATACCATCCGGTCGGGTTCCGCTTGCCGACGCTGCGGCTGAGGAGGCGGTCCCGGTGCGACTCGAAATACCGCCGAGCTTTCGGGAACTTGCTCAGGTCGATCAGCCGACCGGAGTTGTCAGGGACAAACGGGTTCACTAAAAACTTGCCCTTCCACCGGACCTCCCCTGACACGATGTCTTTGGTCGTCACCAGTGGCAGCAGCAATTCCTGCTCGATGTCGATCTGGTCTTTAGGCACGATGTAAATGTCGTCCGCACCGGTGGCAACTCCGATGCCCAGTCTGCACCCGGACCCCTCATGACCCAGCGGAATCCCTGCGGCCTCCAGCCGACGTAACAATCGAAGATGGTCCGGGGAGTGGGTGGCCCATTTCGTCTCTCCGGAAAACCATGACGCGTAGCGATGATACACGACGTTCCCTTGTACGCCGACCTCTTCCTGCGCCAACGCCCGTCGTGCTTGCTCGCACTCTTCAGGAGCCCCATCCCGCATGAGCACATGGTTGACGGATTCGGTTGTTCCCCTTTGGACAACGTAGATGCCGGGATACGAGAGAACCTCGGGCTCGAAGGGCGATCCGTCGGGCAAGTCCACGACATGCGTCAGCTTGAAGTCCTCGGCGATCCGTTTTCGGAGCTTGCGACCGTAGTTGTTCTTGGTAAACCGATTCGGGCAGATGAAGGCCAGAGTGCCTCGCTCGGACATCATTTCCAAGCCGCGCTCGAAGAACGCGACGTACAGGTCGGCCCGGTCGTAGAAACACGAGAATCTGTTTCGGTACTCATCTACAAGCTCCTTCGGGATGGCCTCTTGTCGCACATAGGGCGGATTGCCGACGACAAAATCGAATCGCCTTTCAGTCCTCATCGCAAGGAAATCACCACAAACGACCCACGCTCCTGCGAGGTCGATGGCCGTCGCTCTGTTCACCCCATTGGCAAGCAGAACCTCGACCAGAGAGCTTCTGGTCCGTTCAACCAACTCGGCGCTTTTCTCAACCCCTAATAAGCATGGCGCGAGCGACTTCAACGAGACATCCGCTGGTCTGGTGGCGAGGAGTCTTTTCGCAGCCGCGACCATAAATGCCCCACTCCCGGAGCCGGGTTCAAGAAGCATCGTGTTTCGGAGTGGCTTGTCAGCGGTATAGCCAGCCAGATCGAGGATGAACTCAACGATGTGCGCCCGCGTAAACACCTGTCCATGCACTGCCACAGCGGGGACACTGTCCATCTTCCGAAAGACGCTGAAACCATCCCCATTCGTCCCGGCCTTCTTCGCCATTGGTTCGCCATTCTTGGTCATGTACACATCCACGCTCGGCCCCTGTAGACTATAAGTAACAACCAGTGGGTTGTCAATCGAAAGGACCGCTTGGACGCTAATGTCAGCGCTTGCTTTGACCACTGTTTTCGGACGCTCTTGGCTGCTGACCTCACGCTGTCGGCCAAGCTCGGCTTGCCGATCTAGCGATACAACTTGAGGAAATCCTCGGCGGCGTGGCAGGAGTCCAAGTCCCGTTCCTGCGGTTCGTTCCGGACCAACACCCTGATTTGGTCGAGCACCATGCCCGATGTCCCAGCGTCGTCCTCGATGATCTTGCTGAAGCTCCTGATCCGGGCTGGTTTCGTGCAGAGAAGAACTGGGACCTGCCCTGTAGCCATGGTGGAGCTTAAATCGCGGGTAGAATCGTTCGGCAACAATTTCAACAATCGGACGGACTTCCTTCCCGCCGGGCGGTTCCATTGAGGCGCCAGCGCAGAATACGATCTATACATGCGCCCATTATATTTGACACGCGTCAGGGAACCAGGGGTAGCGGACAGAACTCCAGGCAATTCGCCCGGGATTTATGCGAAGCGCAAGACGAACCGTTTTCATAGACAGAAAGAGGGCGCCTCTTTCGACGAAGCGGAAGGATTAGCCATGTTCTCCTCCGAGCCTCAGACCGCGATCAATAACAAGGCATCGCCACCTCTCTTCTGGGGTTCACCGCGTCACGCATTGATGATGTTGATTGCCGCAACGTGCTTCTGGGGCCTGTCCTTTCCCCTGACAAAGTACTGGCAGGTGAACACCGTGGACTGCCCGGGGGGAGCGATCCTTTCCAGTTTGACCTTGCTTGCCATTCGGACGGTCCCCGCGCTGGTCGTGCTCGCGATCTTCAAGCCGCACTTGTTTGTGCTGGCCGACCGGCGCGCCCTCCTGATCGGTTCGTTTCTTGGCAGTATCAATTTCCTGGGCTGTTTCTTCCAGATCCTCGGGCTCGCTACCACGACGCCTACGCTGTCGGGATTCTTCACCAGCCTGGCCAGCGCCTGGGTCCCTTTGCTGGCACTGGTTTGTTTCCGGATCTCCGTCGCGCCGGCCACCTTGGTAGGGATCTGCGTCGGCATTGCCGGCGCAGGCGTGCTCGAGATCGATACCAGCGGCCCCCTGGTTCTGGGCATGGGCGAGGGCCTTTCGCTGCTCTGTTCCGTGATGTTCGCCCTAGTGATTCTGCTGCTCGACCGACTTGGACGGCGCGTCGAGTCTTCCCATTTGACCGTGGGGTTCGTCGGCATGACCGGGCTGCCAGCCCTGGTTCTGGCCCCCCTTTGGGCGCAGAAAGAAGAGGTGCTGGGCCCCTGGATGAGCTGGCTGGGAGCGGTCCTGCAGACTCCGGGACTTCTGCTGGACGTGGCCTTGTTGACTCTACTGTGCACGGTCCTCGCGTATCACTGGATGACAACCTATCAGCCTCGCGTGCCGGCCAGTCGGGCGGCCCTGGTGTACTTGATCGAGCCGCTCTTTGCCGCCACCTTTTCGGTCGCTTGGGGATATGATGCGATCACGTTGCGGCTGATCCTGGGGGGCGGGCTTATTCTGGGCGGCAACTTTCTCGTGGAATTACCGGCTTGGCTGCCCAGGTATCAGAAAGCCGGCTGAGAAATGCGTTGGGCGAATTCGGGCCGCAGTCAATCGTCGTTGCCATTCCGAGGGACCGGTTTGCCGTCGACGATGATGACATCATGCCTTTGATAAACAGCCTTGCCGCGCAGCTTGGAGGCTGGATTTTTCACGCCGAATGTGTGCGTCCTTCCCCCACCCGCTCCACCTGCGGAACTCTTTTCGTACTTCCAATCCGATTTATCAAGGAACCGGTGGCAAGGGAACGGAAGTGTCAAAGTCATTTTTTCGCGCCAAGTCGGGCAAGCTCCTCGGGTTCGCATTCAGCTAGAATGGGGATGGCCTTGGTCGCGAGATGGAAATAATCATCATTGAGTTCGATACCGACGCTTTGTAAGCCCGAAGCAGCAGCGGCGGCGATGGTCGAGCCCGAACCCATGAAGGGATCCAGAATAATCCCCTCTTGAAGGGGAAGGGATGCCCGCACAAGCTGCCGGAGGAAATGTTGAGGTTTCAGCGAGGGATGCGGTGCGGCCACCCGTTCAAACCCGCGGGCCGGCGCTGATGCGATCAGGTCCTTGAAGGGCTCGGTTGCGGAAATGCGCCGCAATCCACCGGTCTTCCATTTGCGCAGGTTGTCCTGGACGCGGCCTTCGCACGGTTTGCGGAAAAGGCCCCATGGCTCCCAACACGACTTCGGCATCACCGAAACCTCGGGAAACTCTTCGTGGGCGTTCTTGGGTCGATCGCCGCCGCGCAGTGTGTAAACCAGGCGGATGATCTCGCCGCGCTTCTCGAAGCCTGCTTCCAGAAACGGGTCGTAGACGTAGTGCGAGACCAGCGGATTGGTCGCGATGAAGACGTGTGCGCCAGGGACGAGGATTGGAAGCAGCCGCTCGGCCAAGAGTTTGAAGAACGCGCGCAATTCCAGCCGATGTTTTTCGGTCAATACAGTAAAGCGGGGCAGCGGGCTGCGTTGGCAACCGTCGAACGAAGGCGGTATCCGCCAAACTCCCCCGTGACCATTCCGCATTTTTTGCAGTTCACGCGGACTAAATTCAATGAGACCATAAGGCGGATCGGTCACCACGGCATGGATGGAGCAGGGCTGTGCCTGGGCAAGCCAGTCGAATGCATCTGCGTGGACGATTTCAAACGGACCCAGCACGGTAGGAAAAAGCGGAGGCGTTCTTTCCCGGCGTAAGTCCCTCTTGGATCTTTGTCGCCCGGCCATCGGCATACCCATGATCGTGCAAATCGATTGCACTCGGCTTTCTTCCCTCTCCAATCGTTACTAGTGTAGACACTCCCTGCCAACCGAGCAAACCAGGAGCCGGCATGACATCGTTCAATGCTTCGATAAGATCCCTCTATGAATGTCTTCGCAGCTCACGAGCATCACGCCTTCGTCGAAGCCGTCGATCACGCTCTCCATGATCCCCAGTTACAAAAGGCCATGGCCGGGCTTACCGAGACGCTTCTCGCCGCGAATCGCCGGGGGTATGCGGCCCTCCCTGGCAGCGCTGAACTGCGCGATCATGCCAAACGGATCAAGGAGCACGCGCTGTCTCACCTGGACCAGTACCTTGAGCAGCTCGAGGCGTCGATCCAACGGGTCGGCGGTCACGTGCACTGGGCTGCCAATGCGGAGGAGGCCCGGCAGATTGTTGTCGAGATCGCTCGGAAAGCTAACTGCCGCCGGGCCGTCAAATCCAAGTCGATGACCTCCGAGGAAATCCACCTCAACCCTGCCCTGGAGGCAGCCGGCATCGAAGTCACGGAAACAGATTTCGGTGAGTTTATCATTCAGCTCGCGGGCGAACGGCCGTCCCATCTCGTGGCACCGGCTGTCCATCACACCCGCCAGAGCATTGGCCGGATCCTTTCGCGGCGCGCTGGGGAGCAGCTAGCGGATGATCCCGCGAGCCTGGCGTGCACAGGCCGCCGGCTCTTGCGTGAGAAGTTTTACCAGGCCGACCTGGGCATCACCGGGGTGAACTTCGCGGTCGCGGAAACGGGAACCATTGCCCTGGTAACCAACGAGGGCAATGGGCGCTTGACCACGACCTGCGCGCGCGTGCACGTCGCCCTGATGGGCATGGAAAAAGTGATTCCGCGTCTGGCGGACCTGCCGGTATTCCTCAAGCTGCTGGCGCGCGCGGCCACGGGGCAAACGCTTTCGGTTTACACGACCCTGATTACCGGTCCGCGCCGGCCGGGTGAGCTCGATGGCCCGGAAGAGTTTCACCTGGTCATTCTGGACAACGGCCGGTCCAGGATTCTGGCGACGCCTTTTCGCGAGAGCTTGCAGTGCATTCGCTGCGGCGCTTGCCTCAACGCTTGCCCGGTCTATCGCCGCATCGGCGGTCATGCCTACGGCGGCGTTTATTCCGGACCGATCGGCAGCATCCTGACGCCGCTCTACGATAGCGTGAGCGCGAACCCGCATTTGCCGCATGCTTCCTCGCTGTGTGGCGCTTGCCAGACGGCCTGCCCCGTGCGCATCAACATCCCACACATGCTCGTCGGCCTGCGCGAGCTTCAGCACCAGGGCAAACCGAACCGCCTGGAGAAGCTGGCCTATCGCACGTGGTATCACGTGTTTCGCCGGCCGAGGCTTTACCGGTTGGCTCTCGCACTGGCCCGGCTGTTCCTGCGGCCAATGGCTCGCGAGGGTTGGTTGCAGCGCTTGCCCGGCCCCGGCGCAGGCTGGACCGCGACGCGCGACTTTCCCGCGCCGGCCAGGCAATCATTCCGGCAACGTTGGCGGGACTTGTAATGAACTCCGCGCGTGATGCTTTTCTGGGACGCGTCCGGGAGGCGGTGGCCGCGGGCAACCGCGCCGGCCATGCCGGTCCGCTGGAGCCACGGGGCAGCGCCGGTTACCAGGGAGCCGGCACCGATCCTGTGGCCTGCTTCAAAGACACGTTCGCGGCGGCGGGTGGCCAGACCCACCTGGTGTCGGATACCGAGACTGCTGTCTCTTGCGTCCTTGGATTGGTGCAAGCGGCTGGGGCACGCAAGATCTTGCTTGGCAGGGGCAACTTCGTCGACAAACTGGCCCTGTCGGAACGCTTACGAAGCGAGGGTCGCGAAGTCTGTCTAACAGATGCTCTCCCCGCTGGGCAAAACCGGGAGATTCTCTTTGCAGCGGACCTGGGTATCTCCGGCGTCGATTACCTGATCGCCGAGACCGGTAGCGTTGTGGTCCTGACGCGAGCATCGGAGCCGCGTTCTCTCAGCCTGCTGCCGCCGGTGCACATCGCCGTTGCCGAGCGCTCGCAGCTCTTGCCGGATCTGTTCGACTTGTTTGGACTCTCCCCTCTCCCCCGCTTCGGCGGTGAGGGGTGGGGGGTGAGGGGGAAGAACCATCCCGGGCTAGGGCCCCTCACCCCCGACCCCTCTCCCCGGAGTACCGGGGAGAGGGGAGAACACGCGCTGCCACTGACCTTTGACGAAGCGGTCCAGCAGGGGCGAACGGACCTGCCTTCCTGTCTAACTCTGATTACAGGGCCCAGCAAGACCGGAGATATCGAGATGCGTCTGGTCACCGGCGTACACGGTCCCCGTGAAATTCACGTGGTTTTCATCAACCGCTGACGCTACAGTTTGCCGTTCCAGCCGATTCCTGACATAATAACCGCGATGCCAGCTCGCCCGGGCATTCCGGTTCGGTCTGCGCCAATGGATGGCGAAGCAGCTGATCGTCTTGGTATGGGGGTGTCATGAGTCAGTTTGAGTTGCGGCCCGGTCTGGCAGATGTGCCAGTTGCAGAGTCGGCGATCAGTTTCATCGACGGACAGCGTGCCCGTCTGGAATACCGCGGGATTGCCGTCGAGACCCTGGCGCGCGAAAGTTGCTTTGAAGAAACGGCCTGGCTGCTGCTCAAGGGAGAACTGCCCACGCAGCGGGAACTGGCGGATTTCGACGATCAACAGCGGCACCATCGCCGCATCAAGTACAAACTCGAGGAACTGATCAAGTGCCTGCCCGAAACGGGCCACCCAATGGACGCCCTGCAGGCCTCCGTCGCGGCGATGGGCATGTTTTACCCTTCGCGGGATGTCGGCGACCCCAAGAATAACTGGGAAGCCGTGATCCGTCTCATCGCCAAAATGCCGACGGTCGTGGCCGCCTTCCATCGGCTGCGCTTTGGCGACGAGGCCATCCCGCCGCGCGACGATCTCGATCATGCCGCCAACTTCTACTGGATGCTGTTTGAACGCGAGCCGACCCCCGCCGTCCGCAAGATCCTCGACGCCTGTTTCATCTTGCACGCCGAGCATACGATGAATGCGTCCACGTTCAGCGGTCGGGTAACCGGTTCAACCCTCGCCAATCCCTACACTGTTATCAGCTCGGCGATCGGCACGCTCACCGGCCCGCTCCACGGCGGCGCCAACGAAGAAGTGCTGGATATGCTCGACGAGATCGGCTCCATGGAAAACGTCCGGCCCTGGCTGGAGGACGCCATCCAGCACAAGAAGAAGATCATGGGCTTCGGCCATCGTGTTTATAAAGTCAAGGATCCGCGCGCCACCGTCCTTCAGGAGCTGGCCGAACACGTCTTCGCTGAGACCAGCAGGCCAAAAACCTACGAGCTGGCGATCGAGCTGGAGCGCGTTGCCGCGGGCATGCTCGGCCCCAAGGGCATTTATCCCAACGTCGATTTCTACTCCGGTATCATCTACCACTCGCTAGGCATCCCACGCGACGTCTTCACGCCGATCTTCGCGATGGCCCGCGTCGCCGGCTGGCTCGCGCACTGGCTGGAGCAGCTGAAGAACAACCGCATCTTCCGACCGGAACAGATCTACGTGGGCAAGCACGATGTGCCGTACGTGCCGTTGGAGAAGAGGCCGTAGTTGCTGTTATACTGATCGCGGTCAAGAATGAGACATCGCCCCGTAGCCGCATTCGCCAGAATGCGGGCTATATCACAGTTCCCCCGCATTCTGGCGAATGCGGCTACGGCCTATTGGTATCGGTATTCACCACAGGCCGTATAGCACTCGAAGGAGTCGAGCGGGGCGGGACATTCTTTTACGGCTTGAGCGAGTCGCGCGCCATGATCCAAGCAAGGCAAGACCTCGAAAGCCGCCTTCTTTACATTCTCCACTGGGGCTTCGTCGAGGCGCGGAATTTGGCCCTAGGCGGCCGCAACGAACAAATCCACGACCTTGCCGACGCACTTGAGACGTTGCCTGGCGAGTTACAGAATGGGAAAGAGGACTCGCTCGAAGCGATTCGGTTCAATTTGCAAACTTACGAAGACAAATATCGCGGCCAATCCTTCGAGTACCTCAAGTATCTCGATGAAAAGGATTCGCCAATATCCTTTTAACTCTTCAGGCGGCAGTCGATCAAGAAACCATTTCCAAGGTTGCCATGCTCGACGTTCAATTCATCCGCGAACATCTAGACGCCGTGAAGGCGAACTGCCGCAAACGTAATGTGCAGGTCGATGTCGATAAAGTCATCGGGCTCGACGACGAGCGCAAACGCGTTGCGCAGGAAACGCAGACAGTGCAGCAGCGGCAGAATGAGATCTCGAAGCTTATCCCGAAAGAAAAGGACGCCGCAAAAAAGCAGGCCCTGATCCAGGAAGGGCGCGATCTGCGCGAGCAAGCCGCGAGCTTTGAGACTCGTAGCCGTGAACTCGAGACGGAAGTGCGGGCCGCGCTCAGCGGCATCCCCAACATGTCGCATCCCGACGCCCCGGTTGGCACCACTGCCGGGGATAACAAGGTGCTGCGAAAATGGGGCGAACCGCGAAAGTTCGAGTTCCAGCCAAAGGATCACGTCGCCCTGGCCGAGGCGCTCAACCTGGTCGATTTCGAGGCCGGCGCCGCCGTCGCCGGGCAGAAGTTTTACTTCCTCAAGAACGAGGCGGTGCTCCTGGAGCTGGCGCTGGTCCACTACGCCATGCAGACGCTGCTCCGCGAGGGCTACACGCCGATCATCACGCCCGACGTCGCCCGCGCCGAGGTGCTCGAAGGGATAGGTTTCATCCCGCGCGGCCCCGAAACGCAGATCTACAGCATCGAGAATACCGACCTCTGCTTGATCGCCACCGCCGAGATTACCCTGGGCGGCATGCACAGGAACCAGATCCTCGACGAGCTGCAGCTTCCCATCAAGTACGTCGGCCTGTCGCACTGTTTCCGCACCGAGGCGGGCGCTCCCGGCCGGGATACGCGCGGGCTCTACCGCGTGCACCAATTCACCAAGGTCGAGATGTTCGCTTTCTCCACGCCCGATCAAAGCGAAGACCTGCACCAGGAGCTGCTGCAGATCGAGGAGAAGATCTTCCAAGGCTTGCAGCTGCCCTATCACGTCATCGACACCTGCACGGGTGATCTTGGAGGTCCCGCCTACCGCAAGTACGACCTCGAAGCCTGGATGCCGGGCCGCGGGCAAGGAGGCGAGTACGGCGAAGTCACAAGCACGTCCAATTGCACCGACTACCAGGCGCGTCGGCTGAACATTCGCTACAAGGTTCCCGGCCACAAGGGCACACGGTTCGTGCACACGCTCAACGGCACAGCCGTCGCCGTTTCCCGAGCGCTGGTCGCCATCCTCGAAAACAACCAGCAGGCCGATGGCTCCATCCTCGTCCCAGAGGTACTGCGCGCCCTGGTCGGCAAAGAGCGCATCGGCCCCCCAGGCCGAAACTAAGGACGAATCGTTTAACCGCGACCCAACGGGGAGCGCGTCAGCAGTATCCAATTTGCAATGACTTTTTGCGGACTCAACAGAGAGCCACCTGTCTCCCATCTGTTCGCGCTCCCCGCTGGGTCGCGGCTAAACGATTTGCCATCCTTTCGCTCATTGGAAGCGCACCCTTCGCCAACTTCTTCTGGTCTGCTATGGACCCGTCCCCCTACAATTACGTGATGCCCGCTGCCTGGCGGATTCAGGAGAGACGCCGTACTCGGGCCAATGCTGGGAGGAGGCAACTGGGTGACACCGGCCAATCGACCGTCGAACCTCAAGCAACTGCGCGAAAGCGGCTGGGTTTCGAAAACAGTCAAACAAGAAATTCGCGATAATTTCATTCGCATGCTGCAGGAGAAGGAGGAACTCTTCCCCGGGATCATCGGCTACGACAATACCGTCATTCCTGAGATCAACCTGGCCCTGATCGCCGGCCACGACATGCTCTTCCTGGGTGAAAAAGGGCAGGCCAAGAGCCGGCTGATGCGCTCCCTCGTCCGTTTCCTCGACGAAGAGATCCCGTACATTGCCGAGCCCTTGTCGCCCGTGCATGACGATCCCTATCGCCCGATCACGCGCGTTTGCCGGCGCTTGATCGCCGACCTTCCTGAAGAAGAGATCCCGATTGCCTGGTGGCCGCGCAAGCAGCGCTATGCCGAGCGCCTCGCGCCCGGCACCAAGTTTGCCGACATCATCGGCGAAATCGACCCGGCCAAGCTCGCGGGCGGCACCAGCATGTCCGCCGAGGAAGCGCTTCACTTCGGCTTGATCCCGCGCATGCATCGCGGCATCTTCGCCATGAACGAGATCCCGGAGCTAGACGAGCTGGTCCAGGTCGGCCTTTTCAACATCCTGGAAGAGCGCGACGTGCAAATCCGCGGCTATCCCGTGCAATTCGACATCGACGTGCTCATCCTCTTCTCCGCAAACCCGGCCACCTACAATCGCAGCGGCAAGGTCATTCCCCAGCTCAAGGACCGCATCGGCTCGCTCATCCAAACCCACTATCCCCTCGACCGCGCCACCGGCATCGAGATCATGGAGCAGGAAGCTGGCATCGATCTGGACAGTGGTTACCCGGTGCTCGTGCCTTACTTCATGCGCGAGATCATCGAGCAGGTGAGCATCAGCGCCCGCAGGTCGAAATATGTCGATCACCAGTCGGGCGTGAGTGCCCGCTTCAGCATCGCCAACTATCGCACGATGGTTGCCAGCGCCCGCCAGCGCGGCGTCCGCCTGGGCGAACGGCCCGCCGTGCCGCGCATCAGCGACCTTGGCCATCTCTACTCTTCCTCGCTCGGCAAGGTGGAGCTCGACATGATGGGCAGCCATCAAATGTCCGAACGCCAGGTGCTCGAAGCGATCCAGGCGGAAGCCATCCGCACGGTCTTCGAAGAATACGTCGAGAAACACGGCCTCGACGAGATCGTCGATATCTTCGGCAAAGGGGTCAAGATCGAGGTAGGCGACATGCTCCCCTCGGCGCACTACGCCGAGCGCCTCAAGCGCGTGCCCAAGGCCTGGGACAAGGCGTTCGAGGTGAACCCCAGCGACAGTGCCGCCGTGCGTGCTTCCTGCATCGAGTTCGTTCTGGCCGGCCTGTATGCGAGCGATCGCATCTCCCGGTCCCAACATCACGGCAGAATTACCTATGAGTTCAAGTGAGCAGCTCGGCGGCATCATCCACACGTACCAGAAGTACGACCCGGTTCATTTTCCCAGCCCCACGGCGCCGCCGCCTGACATGGTTTCGCCTGCCTTCGAGCATCTGCTCTACTACGGCAGCACGCGCCGCCTGACACCGGAAGAATTGGCCCGGGCCGTCCGCATCGATCCGACGCAGATCAAGGGGCTGGGGCCGAGCCTCGAAGCCTTGATGGAAATCCTCCGCCAGCGGAAGCGCAAGATCCTCGCGACCTATGAAACCGACCGCGTTCAGGAGGAGAGCCGTAAGCGCTACCGCGACTTCGCCAGCCAGATAACTCCGACCCCCAAACTCGTCAAACGATTTGTCGAAGCGGTGCGCGAGGAACAGATCCGCGACCTCGAACACCTTTGGTACGCGGCCGGCGACGAACAGAGCCGCTTCGCCCGCCAGTTGCTGCACCTGATCGAGCGCCTGGGCGAAAAGTATCAAATCGACGAGCTGGCCTCCAAGTACGAGTTCACCGGTCGCACGGTGCTGACGGTTCCCCAGGCACTGGAGATCAAGGAAGAGCTGGAAACGATCGATCGGTTGCTCAAACAACTGGAAGAGGCCGCCAAGACCGCGCAGATTGGCATCATCGACCTTGAGGAGCTGGCCCAGTTCGCCGAGCCTGGAGACCTGGAACAGTTGAGCGCCCTAAGGCAGCAGATCGAAGAATACCTGCGCGAGTTGGCCAGGCAGCAAGGCATCGAACAAACCAAGGACGGCTACCAGTTGACGCCCAAGGCCTACCGCCTCTTCCAATCCCGGCTGCTCAGCGAGATCTTCAGTGCCCTGCAGGCCTCGCGCGCCGGCCGGCACCAGGGGCCGATCGTCGGCGAAGGCGCCATCGAGATGCAGCAGACGAAGTCCTACGAGTTCGGCGACTCGGTCACGCACATGGACATTCCCGCGTCGATGGTCAACGCCATGCTGCGTAGCGGCCCCGGCCTGCCCGTGTGCATGCGGCCCGACGACATCGAAATCCACCGCACGCGCAACAATCCCAAGTGCGCGACGGCCGTGCTCCTCGACATGAGCGGCTCCATGCGCGAGCTGTACTACGACGTCAAGCGCATGGGCCTGGCCCTCGACGGGCTGATCCGCAGCGAATACCCCGGCGACTTCCTGCAGTTCATCGAGCTTTACACGTTCGCCAAGCCGCGGCACGTCTCGGAAATTGCCTCGCTCATGCCCAAGCCGGTCACCGTGCACAGCCCGGTTTTCCATAAATGGGTGGACATGAGTAAACCGGACATCCATGAATTCCAGATCCCGCCGCACTTCACCAATATTCAGCGCGGGCTGCAGGTCGGCCGGCAGTTCCTCTCCGCCCAGGACACGCCCAACCGCCAGATCATCTTGATCACGGACGGGCTGCCGACGGCCCACTTCGAAGGCGAGGTGCTCTACCTCCTTTACCCGCCCGACCGCCGCACCGAATCCGCGACGTTGCGCGAAGCACAACTTTGCGCGCGCGAAGGC
>Ga0116224_10001030_pt1 | contig 19377 bp, 12 predicted proteins | sample Sb_taG_9_FD_89699 | JGI IMG/M metagenome (GOLD analysis project Ga0116224, IMG submission 89699) | Peat soil microbial communities from Weissenstadt, Germany - Sb_50d_b_LC metaG | ecosystem: Environmental > Terrestrial > Soil > Wetlands > Peat | place: Germany: Weissenstadt | collected 2010-09-21 | reverse complement strand
CTCAGAGCCTGTGAAGTGTTCGCCTTTTCTGTTGGTGGCGGCGGAAGGTTTTGAGGAGGATAGTCGCCAGGTTTTTTTCCGCAGCGACTCTCCGACGGTTTGCTCCCGACCTCGTCATGCATTCCGGCCCGTTGTGGGGGCCGGGTGGGCGATGGGTAGGGCTGGATCGGGGGTTTTCCGCCCTTGGTCCGCCCCTAAATCGTTTTGGCCGCTTCTTTTTCCCGCTGAGCGCGCAGGGCTGCTAAGCGTAGCAGGTTATGAGCCAAGACATACCACAATACGACGGCCTTCACTTTAGCCAGACCGCGCACCGTGAATTGGTGCAGGCCGCGGTTGCGGGCTTGGGCGTTGACGCACTCCGCCGTGCTGGCGCGCTCCTTGTAAATCGCCTTGGCCTCGGGCGTGCCCATGCGCTCACGCCACTCGGCCACCTTGGGCGTATCGTTCTCCAGCGGCGTGTGCGGGTCGCGCTCGGGGTCTTTCGGGGCCGGCACCGGAGCGTAGACCGTGGTGCCTGCTTGGCCCACCATCTCGATGTCTTCCTTCTTGGCGAAGCCGCCATCGACCAGCATTTCCTTGGGGCGTTCGTCGTAACGCGCGGCGATTTGTTCGACCATCGGCGCCAGCTTGCCCTGGTCGCCGCCCGAGTTGATCACGTCCACGCCGACGATGACTTGCGTCTGCGTATCGGTGGCCAACAGCACATTGAAGGCCGGACGAAAGCCGCCATCGCCCATCTTCATGACGCGGGCATCGGGGTCGGTGGTCGAGGCGCGGGCCTTGTCCTTGTCGCCGGCCTTCTTGGCCGCCTCGATCGCGGGCAACTGCTCCAGCGCGTTGCGCACACGCTTTTCCCGATCCTCGGCAGCGCGTTGCCGGGCCGCACGCTCGCGCCGCGTGCCCGCCGCTGGGTCCTCCTCCAGTTCCTTCTTGAGAGCCTTGACCTGCTGCTCGGCTTCTTCCAGAAACTCCTGCAGGCGCGGACCGCGCCGAAACGAACTGGCCCCGGCGTTGGCCCGCACCCGCATGCCGTCCTGAGCCACCCGATCCATGCTCACCAACTCCTGCTCCCAAAGCACGGCCACGCTGTTGGTCAACAACTTGTCCAAGATGTCGCCGTGCGCGGTGCGGAAATCGGCCAGCGTGTGATAGTTGAGCGTTACGCCGCCGCAGATCCACTGGAACGGCACTTCGCCGGTGTCGGGATCGCAGCGGCGATCCAATTCCCGAGCGCTGCCGATGTTCCGCAGGGTCGCATACAGCCACAGAGAAAAGAGGATGCGCGGATCGGTGGCATTGGCTCCCGCCCCTCCCTCGACCGCCTTGATCTTCGCCAGCACCGCCGACAGATCAAGGCCCGCGACGTACGCCCAGACCTGGCGAACTTCATGGTCCGCCGGGAGCAGTTCATCCAGGGAACAAACCCGCATCTCGGCCTGTTCCCGATTGGCATAACGCAGCCGCGGCGTCCCACCACCCGCCGCGGGTGGCGGTGCCGCCGGCAACGGCGCGCCGAGGTCAAAAAGCAGGTTTTCGACGGGCGTGGCGGACATGACGTCGGCCACAGTGTCGGGGACGGGGCTGAGCAGGTTGGCGCAAGTGACGCGGTTTGTGTCCATGACAAAGGTTTTAGCGCCAGGCCCCCGCCCTGGACAGCTGTCGGGACGTTATTTTTGTAAAAGGGAATTCTTCACAGGCTCTCAGCGGTGCGGACGGTTCTACCCCACTGCACGTCTTCGCGTCGAAGTCCTCAACTCCTGGCATTCAATCGGACTCTGTTGAGGGACCGATGTCCGATCGTGAGGCGTCTCAATCGGGGCCAGATCACGAGCCTTCATCGGCCGAGGATCGCCGTGCAAATGCATCCCCATTTCTGTTTTTATCAGGCGATCAGCCGGGCAAACCTTGGCTCGGCAGATTTCGAGCCGCCATTGAACCGCGCCTGTCGTTCATTGTGTCCCTTTGGTTCGCAGGTATCGTGCTCTTTGCCATTCGACCGATCTGGGGGCTTTGGACTCAGTGGCGGCTGCGACGTATCGGAATTTCACCAGTACCAGACTCCGTCGAGCAGGCGTTGGCCGATCTCGCACGGCGACTCAATTTGCGGCGATCAATCCGCATTGCCAAGTCAGTTCGCGTCCGCATCCCGATGGCTGTCGGATACCTACGTCCAATGATCCTATTGCTGGTCTGCGTCCTGACCGGTCTAAGCGCGAGGCAATTGGAAGCCCTGCTGGCACACGAGTTGGCTCACATTCGCCGTCACGACTGGCTTGTCAACGCATTCCAGGTGTTGGCCGAGACCCTCTTTTTCTATCACCCGGCCGTGTGGTGGCTATCCCGACGAATTCGTCAGGAGCGGGAAAACTGCTGCGACGACTTGGCGGTCTCTCTCATTGGGGACCGAGCCACTTTCGGGCGCATGCTCTTTGCGCTCGAGGAGCTGCGACAGAGGATTCCCGAGCCCGCGCTGGCTGCTACCGGAGGCACCTTGGTGACCCGAGTCCGCCGCGTGCTCTCGGAGGATCGCAGCCCGGAGCCCAAAACTTGGGACTGGCTTCCAGGCGCGATTTTGCTGTTGCTCGTTGGCTTGGGCAGCGGCGCGTGGACGACGTCGGGAGGGACGGCCGAAAAAAGCGAACGAAGCGAGGCCCAGGAGCCGGCGACGACCGATCCCCGACCGGCCAAACCCAACGCCGAATCGGCCAAGCGTGCCGAACCGGATCGAGACCCAAACGCAACCGACATCGCTAAGCTGATCGTCAAAGTGCGCGAGAATGAGGCGCGCCTCCAGAACCTTGACGCGACAGTGAAGACATCAGGGATCTTCCACCCGAAACCGAAGGAGAGAAGGTCGGAGACGATCGGTTTCGGTCCGTCGGTATTGAGAGCAACCGAAGAAATCGATCGCGTGGTAACGCAAGGAAGTCGCTACTTCTTCTCCGGGGACGATGTCGTCTCACTCACATCGGGCGAAAAACGCACTGGAAAACGAATCGCGGTATTCGACGGCACGCAGACGGTCGCCATCGAAGAGGGGAACAGTGCAGCCGTCTATCACGCACGGTACGAACCAGCGCAAATAGTCCCCCCTCACTGCTGGGGGATCTTCACATTGGAAGTCAACTTCCCGCTGTCCATCTACTTGCAGGGAACCGAGGCGATGAAGTCGCATCCCAAGGTGCGCCGCCATCCCGTCGAGCGGGGCTCCGTGTTCGAGTTTTACAAAGTCGAAGCCGAGCTGATCGGCGAGGAAAAGCTTGACGACCTCGATTGCGTGAAGGTGAAAGTGCGGCGTTGGTATTACACGAAGGAGACCCCTTCGATCCAGTACCTCTGGCTGGCAAAGGATCGCAACTACCATGTGGCTCGGTGCCGGACGGCATGGTTTCGCAAGGGAAAAGAGGAGCCCGGCGATGAAACCCGTGTGACGAAGTGGCATGAGGTCGCCAAGGGAATTTGGCTGCCCACGGTTGTCACATCGGAGGGTTTCGGTTGGGATGGCGACGGGAAGAAATCGGCTGCGCCGCAGTGGACGCGACGACTGTCTATCGAGAAAGCAACCCTCGACCCCGCGTTGTCCCCCGACTTATTCAAACTTCCTGACATCCCCGACTCGCTGCCGAAATTCGTGGTAGGCGCCGATGGCCAGCTCGAAGACAGTCCGCAGCACCTCGGTCCCGCGCGCGCCGATGCGAGCACGACGCTCGACTCCATCCTGAACCGGCTCGCCGCGGAAGAAACGAAATACGACCAGTTCGAGGTGGCGACAACAAACCGCTATCAGGTGTTGAATGCGTCTGGGTGGAGCACAGCCGGCATGTACAGCGCCACGAGGACTTACGAACGAAGCCTACTAGCTGGAAATCGACTCATCTACTCGGAAGAGGAACAGATGAAGCTTGCCAGCGGCGAGACAAACTCGCACTCGATTCGACAATGCTACGACGGTCGACAGTTCCGGGAGTTTTCACGATACGACCGTGGCGCGAACGATCCCAATGCTCAACAATACGCAACCCTTTCCCTCGGCGGTCCCGAAGAAATGCGACTGGTGCGCGCCCATACGACGGTTTTTCGCGGTGATCGGAACCGCCAGTCCTTGTCTGGGTTTCTGTGCTCCGGTTCGTTCGACGTGATCAACAAGTACAAGATGACCGTCGAATACGTCGGAGATGAGCGGGCAGGTGACCTTCATTGCCACAAACTGAAATGTAACCTCCCTCACGGGATGCGAAGTGGGCCCAACTATGACAACTATTTCTTCCTTTGGTTGGCGCGCGACCGCAACCTGATTGCCGTGCGTCATGAGTGGCGCGAGCCCGGGTGGTGTGAGAAGATGCCTACCGGGATCAGCTTTGTCGACGATTTGCGGGAGATCCGTCCCGGGATCTGGTTTCCGTATCGGACCGTTCAACTCGCATTTCAGAAGTTCGGCCGCGAGGGCCTCTGTGAGAACCGGCCCCTATTGCAGTGGCGGAAGGACATTGAGGTTAATTCCCTGAAGTTGAACCCCGTTGTCGACGACAAATCCTTCGGTGTGATCGAGGTCCCTGCCGGAACGTCGGTCTCCGTGAAAGGCGAGCATGGCGCTTATTTCGGTCAGTTCAAGCAGCCCAAGACTGGCAACATCGACATCAACCCCGAGCAGCTCCTCGAAATGCGACAAAAAGCCAAGGTCGACAAAGACGAAGTCGATCGCCGCCAAAAAGCGCTGGACGCACTGATCGGCCAAAGGGCGCCGCAACTTCCGCATGAAACTTGGCTAAACTCCCAGCCTATTTCGTGGGAACAGTTGGCGGGCAAAGTCGTCGTCATCGACTTCTGGGCGACTTGGTGCGGTCCTTGTGATCCGGACCTCGAACGGCTGTCCGAGGTTTACAGGGCCTGGCAAGTCGCCGGCGTGACCAACCTGGCCCTGGTCGGAATTCATACCGCAGGCACCGACCGCAACTCCGTGATGAAGAAGGTCGCAGATAAAAAGCTTGGCTACCCGATCGTGATCGACTCGCCCCCCACGCAAGGCCGGGCGGCATGGGGTGACCTGTTTGACAAATTCGCCGTTCACCAAATCCCGATCACATTTGTGATCGACGCATCCGGCAAGATTGTCGCCCACGGTCGCTTGGAAGAAATGCTCTCCAAGGCCGGTCAACTCGCGATCGAGAACCAAACGAAGTCGCGGTAGCCGGCACCTAGTGGGCTCAGTCCAAAAAAGGTCGGTTTCTCAACACGCTAAATCCACTTAGCGGGCCATCAGGCCAAACGAGGGCGCCGCGTACCAAATTGCCGTGTCGAGAATCCAAATGCCAGCAACTCGTCCCCTGGGAGATTCTTGAGAACGGGGATCAATTCATCGGGCGGAAAATGGTGTCGCTTCAGTTTTCGCGAAGCCAGACTCGGCCAATTGCCCTGAAACCGTTTCCCGCCGCGTTCATTATTTTCTCGAACGCCACAGCAACATAGGCTCTAACTTGAAGCCGCGCCCGGCAGCGGATAGAGGTAGGCTCCGTCCACACGGACGTTGCCAAGTTGCTCACCTCCCCACCGGATCGGACACGTCTTCGCGCCAGGAGCGCGGTTGTGAATGGCAAGGACATCCCTGGCAATCGGATTGCTCGGCCCGATCAGCTTGACCTCAAGCGGGTCGATCCAGAGGGGCTGAGGCATTCGCCGGATGAGAGTATGGAGCCGCCGGTAGGCCTCGCTCAGGCGTTGACTTTCGGCAACCGGGGACACGATGTAGAAATACCACTGCCCGTCCTCGGCGGCCTTCAGCCAAAGGGCAGCCGTCACCTCGAAACCTTCTTGCGGCAATTGCTCGACGATTCTCGCGCCGTCTTCGATCAAGTCATCTACCAGCGTAGCACTCCTCCACAAACTTTCGGTCGCGCGGGAAGTCATCCTGATTCGTTAGGAAGGGCCAGGTCGCGTTCGTTTCGTCTCCAATTCCTGCCACCGGCCGTACAGCTTCTCGACGGCCTCCTGGGCTGCCTGCAACGCTCGGCAGGACTCCTGGAGCCACACATGATCGGTGCCGCGCCCTGCCGCCTCCACATCTTGTTGCCTGGCGGCCAGCGCTTGCTCGGCCGCAAGGATACGCGCCTCCATGCCGTCCCATTCGCGTTGCTCATGGTAGGAAAGACGGCCAGCGCTTCCCCGCGCGGTTTTGGCGGTTTTTGCGAGGGATATGGCCGGCCCGGGTTTGGCATCAGCAAGTACGCGCTGAGCGGCTGCCCACTGGGTATAGTCGGCGAACACTGTGGCGCGCCCCTGGCCATCCAGGCCCAATATCTCCGTACACAGGCGATCCAACAGAGAGCGGTCGTGCGTGACCATCACAAGGGCGCCGGGGAACTCTGTCAGACTTTCTTCGAGCACCTCGAGCGTCGCAATGTCTAAGTCGTTCGTCGGCTCGTCCAGCAGCAGCACGTCCGCTGGCTGAAGCATCAGTCGAGCGATCAGGATGCGCGCTTGCTCACCACCGGACAAATCGGCGACGGATTGATCCAGCTGCTCGGGGCCGAACAGGAAGCGCTTCGCCCAGGCCGAAACGTGGATCGGCCGGTCTCGGTAGAGCACCTCGTCGGCATTGGGCGCTAATGCCCGGCGTAGCGTTACGGTTCGATCCAGTTGGCGACGATCCTGATCGAAGGCGACCACGCGCAGGCCTTCGGCCCGTACGACAGTTCCTGCGTCGGGCGCCGTCTCGCCGGCTAACACCCGGAGCAACGTGGTTTTGCCACTACCGTTGGGGCCGAGGACTCCCATTCTCACTCCGGGCGATAGCGTGAAGGACAGGTCGGTGAAGAGCACGCGACCACCCAACACCTTGGAAAGGCCCTGTGCGCTCAACAGTTTGGCGGACTTCCGCCCTGTGGCGACAAAATCGATACCAGCCTGCCCGGCCGGAGCATTACGAGCCCGGATCGCTTGCAAATCGCTGCCGAGGCGGGTTGCCTCCTGGATGCGCGCGCTCGATTTACCGGTGCGCGCCCGAGCCCCGCGCTGGAGCCAGGCGACTTCGCGACGCACCTTGCTGGCGAGCGACTGCTGTTGCCGCACCTGGCCAGCCAGGAACTCGGCCCGCCGGCTGAGGAATTCGCTGTAGGACCCGGCTACTCGGAAGTAGCCATCCGGATACACGCGGTCGACTTCGATGACCTGGTTGGTGACGTTTTCGAGGAAGTAGCGGTCGTGGCTGACCACGATGTATGTAAAGGGCGCTTCCTCCAGCAGTTCCTCCAACCAGAGGATGCCTTCGAGGTCCAGATGGTTGGTTGGCTCGTCCAAAAACAAAAGATCCGGCCGGCGCACGAGTTCCCTGGCGATCGCAACCCGTCTGAGCCAACCCCCTGAGAGCGTCCCCACCCTCTGCTCGCCGTTTCCAAGGCCCGCTCTCCCCAAGGTGATGCCGACCTGTGTCGCGCGTTCATGCTCCTCGCCGGGATCGTTCATGAGGGCGCTGGCAAGAACTTCCTTCACCGTCATATCGAGGGCAAGCCCGGCCTCCTGAGGTAAATATCCCAACCGCACCGTCCGGCGCAGTGCTATCGTGCCTTGATCGGAGAGCTCGATGCCGGCAAGGAGCTTCAAAAGTGTTGATTTGCCCGATCCGTTGGGGCCGATCAGGCCAACACGTTCGCCGGCGCGCAGATCCACGGAGATATTGGCGAACAACGGGCGTGGACCATACGCCTTTGCAAGCGCCTGCCCACTCAACAAGACTGTCATGCTCGGGACGCCCTTCTCTTTCTCAGCGCTGGGGCGGGCGGAATGCGGCTGCCGTCGCTGTCTTAAATCAAGATTCTCAGGGTGACAAAATAATGTTTCAGCGGCAAGAGGACATGCCCAATGGCGGCCATTCGATTCGCATTGTAGTTGATCGGCCCGCCGAGCGGCAGATCATGATGGAAGGGAGAAGCAATAAACGGCGTCGTTGCCGCGGAGGTAGAGCCGGTTGCCGACCACCGCCGGATGCGCGTAGAGGCCGGTTTCGTCCTCCAGAACCGTGAGCTTGCCCAGCACCTTGTAACTGGGGGCAAGGGCGTCAATGAGCCACAGCTCTCCTTTCATGCCCGAAGCCAGGACCTGGCGATCCGAAGCGATGAGTGAGACGTGGTCGTCAAAGACGCCCTCATCGGCAAGCCAGATTTGTTTCAAGCCGTTTTTTAGATCAAGGCAGTGCAATCCACCCCCGCCCCCAAACAGCCGAGCGCCGACGACGACCGGGCTCTGCGTATCTGGCGCCAATTTCGCATTGACAGCGACCGGTTTGGGATCGATCAGGCCGTCCTGGCAGAACCGGAACAGGCGTGTGCCGTTTCTCTCGGTGGAGACGATCACCTGGCCCTCGTAAGCGACGGGCGTCGGCACGTTGAAGTCGCCCTTCCGGCCCGGCATCACTTTCCAGAGACGCTTTCCATTCGCCACGTCCCAGCCGCCCAGAGAGGTGGCATCGTGTCCGACGATCTGCATTCGGCCGCCGAATTTGCCGGCGATCAGGGAACCGTAACCTGGCGGACCGCCCGGCGTCTTCCAGAGGACTTCGCCCGTGCGCGGCGCCAGGGCCACCAGCCCTGCATTCGGCCCGCCCGGATTGACGATGAGCTTGCCGTCAACGGCAAGCGGCGCGGAGCAGAAGCCCCAAGGAAGCTTCTCGTGGGCATCGAACTCGGCAGGCAGGTCCTTTCGCCAGAGTACTTTGCCGGTTTCCAGCTCGACGCAATGCAGGTGGCCGAACGCGCCGTACAGGACGACGAGGCCGTCGAGGATCAGCGGCGTGGCGCGAGGGGAATTGCCGTAGTCAAGATTGCCCTGGGTAGCGTGGTGTATGGCCCAACGCTGGGCGCCGGTGCTTGCGTCCAGGCAGCGAAAGACGTCCATCGTGTCGGCGAGATCCCGGCCGGCCACGACGACTAGCTGAAGTGTGGCAGCCAGCCCGGCAAGGCAGCGACCGCCGACCGGCGCCCGCCAGATCTGTGTGAGCTTTTCGGGAAGCTTTTCCGGAAGCCAGGGAACAATTGCGTCGCGATGAGGGCCGCGCCAGCCGGTCCATTCGACCGGCTGGCCGGCAGTCGCATCAGTTACTTTTTTTTTGCGGCCAGAGTCTTGGGAGCCTCAAACCCCGATTTGGTTTCGAGGGCAGCGAGCAGATCGGCCTGTTCGCCAACCTTGAGCAGCGCTTGCACAATTGCTTCGCGGTCCGATGCGGGAAGAGAATCAGCCACAAAGGCAGCCACGAATGGCACGGGGTCGGTGGTGCCGAGGACGCGCAAGTCGCCTTTCTTGATCGTGCCGCACCCCTCCAGAAGCGGAGCGGCGTAACTGGAGATCACGGTGGCCGCCCGCACCTCGGGGCCCAGTTCCAGAATGGAGGTCGCGCCGTCGCTGCAGGCCGAGCAAGTCTCCAGATTGGTTGGCGGGATGACGCCATTCTGGCGTAGCAGCGCCAGGGCGGCGGAATGCTTTTCGTCGCACTCTTCCGGGCCGAAGATGATGCGATAGCCCTTCAGGTCGGACAGCTTCTTAGCCGGGTCTTGGGACGGCACCACGACCAAGCCCATCTGTGTTGTCTTGCCGTCTTTCCCCGTGAGAGCGGCGACATGCGTAAAGGCGCGGCCCGCTTTCTTGACGTCGGCTTTGACCACGGACTGCTTGCCAATCACGATATCGGCTTTGCCATCGGTCTTGGTCCGCAAGGCCTTGAGCAAAGATTCGTCGAAGGCCACGCGTACAGGCCGATCCGTCAGCTTCTCGAGGTACTGCCCAAGCTTCTCGTAGTTACGCTGGGCATAACCTTTGACGCATGGGCACGACAGGGGTAAAGCCAGGGGGTCCATGACGACCATTGTCAAAGCAGACTTTTCTTCGGCCAGACCCGTTCCAGCGACGGCAGTCAGAGCGACCGAGCACAGGCCGAGGGCAAGTGCTTCCCTGCGGGTTGGAGCAAAGTCCTTCATGGTTCGCATCCTCTAATAAAGGGGCTTTCCGGAGACTACTCCGCGCCTATTTTCGCGGTGGTTTTCAGCGTGAGGATGATGATCTGCGAGCCGGGCTGGTCGCAGAAGTACACGGTTTTGCCGTCCGGCGTGGCGGCGACCGCAACGTTTTTGCACCCTCCAGTTACAGTCGCATGGGCGACGAGCTTGACGAATTCGCCCTTGGGGGAGAACTCCTTCACAAAGCCCTCCGATTCGGCGGTGTAGACGGTTCCTCCGGAGACGATACGGACATTCATCGGGTTGCAGCATCCGCCGAAGCACTCGGCGTCGCCGTCCCGGCCGTGTTTGCCGAAAGAGCCGAGGCGCTTGCCGTCGCGGTTGTAGCGCCCCACGCGATGCCGCGTGTTCTCGGCTACCAGGACCTCCTCACCCTGGGCCTGAATATCCATCTGACCGCAGCAGCCCCCGAGTCCCGTGACGATGGCCTTGGGTTGCGTGAAGTCGGGTGCCATCCGCCAGATGGCGTAACCGTAGCCTTTGACTTCGCCACAGACGACAAATACATCGTGGTCGGTGGCGGCGACTCCGTTGATGATCTTGAGTCGGCTGGTGAGCTGGGCGACGGCCTGATCCACAGTGCGCTTGCGGCACTGATCTGCCATCTGCTCGTACTGTTTGAGAGTCATTTCGAACATCTTGATTTGGCTCTTCTCTTGGGCCGTTCGCTGGTTTGCATCTTTTTTCTCCAACTCTGCCTTCTGCCCTTCAAAGACCTTCATCGTTTGCTCGAACGACTGGATCTCCACCTTCAGCTGTTCCGCGGCCGACTCGCGCAGCTTCTTGCTGTCCTTGAGGAGCAAGGCGAGATGGGGCACCTCGGCTTCCGCGAGCAATTGTCCCTCTTTGTCGAATCGGGCGATGCGGCCGTCGCCGGCAACCAAGATCGAGCCATCGGGGCCTGCATTGATCGACTGAGCCAGGAATTTCACCTTCCATTTCCGGACAGAGTTCCCTTGGGGGTCGAAGACCTGGACCTCGCTCGTGGCATGGGCCTGGGAGACGGCGCCGTATCGCGGCCGGGCCACCAGGGCCACGACGTTGCCGTCGGGGCTCAGGCAAAGCGTCTGTAGCTGATTGGCCCTATCTTCCCCTTTAACGGCGATTTTCTTCGCCAACTCGTGCGTGGGAACCCCGGAGGAGGCGATGCTCACCGGAATCGCCGCTCTTGTAGCCGGTATGGCCGTTTGCGCGGCTCCGTCGCGAGTGAACATGAAGGGGACAGTGAGGGCCCCTGCGAAGGCAAACAAGAGATAGGCACGCGAAACCGCCAATCCGAGCGTTCGCACGGCACGACTCCTTTGAAAGGGAATCACGATCTTGTAGGTGCTAAGCTAAGATTCTAGCCGACCTGCCCTACTCGTGTCACGTACAATCTTCGCGTCTGCGCTGCTCAGCTCAATGGCGACCGACTCGACCGGGTCGCCATCCCGCGCGCCGGAAATAACCCGAAAATTCCTGCTTACTGCTCTTGATGTCCTTTCGCCCGCGCCTCCTGGGAGGGCCGTTTCTAGTTACCCTATTGGCCAACCGGCGTGCGCGGGACGCGACGTGGGCGATCGTGAGCGTGCAGATGCCCGATGACCGCGTGTTCCTGCCATTGCGCTCACGCGGTAGGAAAGATTCTTGAACACTTTTTTGCGTCAGCTCCCACAATAACGGTGAGACCTTTGATCACCAACGAGTAGCGTAATGGCCAGCCGATCGCCGAGCTTGCTCTATCGCGTCCGCCGACTGCTCGCTCCACCGGGCGAAGTGCCGGCAAGTGATCGGGCCTTGCTGGACCGTTACGCCGACGGTGGCGACGGAGCCGCCTTCCGCGAGCTTTTGGAGCGGCACGGTCCGCTGGTTCTGGGTGTTTGCCAGCGTGTGCTGGGAGATGCCGACTTGGCTGAGGACGTGTTTCAGGCAACCTTTCTTGTCCTGGCCCGCAATCCCAGCGCCGTGCGCGGCCGCGACTCCATCGGCCCCTGGCTTTACGCCGTCGCTCGCCGCCTGGCCCGCCGCGTGCTCTCCGAGCGCGCTGCCGAGCGCCGTCGCGAGCAGAAGGTTGCTGCCGCCCGGCCGACGTTCGCCACGGTAGATTTCGCCACCCGAGAGTTGCTGGCGGTCCTGGACGAAGAACTGGATCGGCTGCCCGACCGGCTGCGGGCGCCACTGCTGCTCTGCTATCTCCAAGGCCGCACCCAGGACGAAGCCGCCCGTCAACTCGGCTGGAGTCTGAGCACGCTTCGGCGCCGGCTGGAAAAGGGAAGCGCGTTGCTGCGGCTGCGACTGACACAGCGTGGCGCTACTCTGGGGGCGGCGTTGTTTGCCGGCGTGATAGCTCCAGAGGTCTTCGCAGCGGTGCCTGCCGGGTTGGCCGACTCAACCATGCACGCGGCCTGGACCTTCGCTGCTGGCGGCGACCAGTACTCGACTGCGGTTCGTATCGCCCAGGAGGGATTGCGGATGTTGATCTGCGACAGGTTGAAGCTGGCGGCGTCATTGCTCCTCGGTTTCGGTCTGCTGACAGGCACCGGGACTGGCGTACTATTGGCCATGCGTCCGGCCGACCCTCCCGAACCCGCAACGCCGGTCCAGGCTCCAGCGGTGGCCGCTACGAAGAACGACGTCCGTCAGCGTCTCTCCGACCTGTGGCAGACGCAGCGCGAAACGACGAGTCGCGGCCGTTTCGAAGTAGTCCTCGTGCGCGCGGGGCTCGAAAAGGGCCAGGAACTGAGCCGGGCTGAGTTCGACCGCTTGCTGAGCGGCCTGAGGCTGAACGACGTGCCGGGCTTTCTGCAGAAGTTGCTCGACCGCTGCTCCCCATTGCGCCCGGGGATCACGCGCATCTTCGGGCCACTGAAGCCCATTGAGGTTCGAGTGGACGGCCGCCGGCATCTCGAACGGTGGAGTTCCCAGGATCCGAAGTTTGAGGACAAGCGCCATGTTTCATTCAGTGACGGCAACGTCTTTGTGGAGTACGAGCCGATGAACAAACAGGCATCGGTTTACAAGCCCTACATCTACGTCCTCGGTATAAACGATCTCCGCTACCTCCCCATTGTGCCGGGGAAGGGCCTTGACGAGAAATGGGAGGTCGTCGAAACGAAGAACGGCCGCGTGAGGCTGCGCTACGCTAGCGAGCCGCTCGCGAGCGAACTGGAGGCTGACGAGCGGACTGGCTTTATCTATGTCAGCCGTAGCCCGTACAGTACGGACGGGACCATGACGCGCGAAAACTTGCAATTCGGCCCGGTCGCGGATCGAGTCGGGCGCCTGCTGCCAACCGTGAACATCGAAGTGACCTTCAACAAAGGTCAGCTCTCGCATTTCTCGGCTCACCACGTTGTCAAAGCCGACCTGGATGCGACCTTTACGGACGCCGACTTCGCCATCGCTGCCCCTGCCGGGACCAACGTCCTGGACTTCCGCAGCGACCACGATAACCCCAAGAGTCGTGTCGCTCGGGAAGCGGTGCCCGACGTGCTGGCCTTCGCCAACGCCATCCCAGACAGGACGCGCGCGATCTGGCCGCGGCTGAGATACGGGACGCCGGCACCAAAGCTGGCTCTAGCCGCCTGGCTCACGCAAAAGGGCAAAGCCGAAACGCCGAACCTCAAGGGCAAGATAGTGCTAATCGATTTCTGGGGCACGACCTGCGGGCCCTGCATTGCGGAACTTCCCGATGTGCAAGCGGCCGCGAAGAAGTACGCAGAGTCTGACTTGGTCCTGATCGGCCTGCACGACGCCGGAGCCAAGGTGGAGGATGTGACGGGTTTCGCCAGCAAGCACGAGTTGACATACCTTTTGGGGATCGACCGTCCGGCGGATAAAGGAAGTAGCTTCGGAGCGACCTTCCAGGCGTTTGGCATCCGGGCGATCCCGAACGCCGCGGTGATCGACCGTGAGGGACGAATTGCCTTTGTCGGCCGTTTTAAGGACGGGCTGCAGAAGGCAGAAGAATTGCTGAAAGGCGGGCACACAAGGTAAGGTCAGTTCAGGAACGGCCTCGGTCAACCGCCAAATTCAAGCAGCTTCTCCACCTCCTCATCATAATCCACGGCCACATGCAGATACACGCTCGTTGTCAGCACGCTGGCGTGCCCGGCAGCCCGAACTTCGGCAAGCGTGCGACCCCCGGCCAATGCGTCGCTATCGTCGTCAGTTGGCAGGACAGCGCCTTCTGGACGAATACTCCAGCGCAGCATTGGCAGGTTTACTCGGAGTAAACGAGCGGAGCGTTCGCCACTGGTTCGCGCCGCACTATTTCTTGGGACCCGAATAGGCCTTCTCTTTCCCCGGCCCTTGATTCCAGCTCGGCCGCGGCCGTTCGGTTTTTTCAAGCCGGTTTAGCCGGGCGTCCATATCGTCCAGTCGATCGATAATCCGGTCCAGCCTTTCCACCATGTCAAACCAGATGAAGTGGCGATCTGATCGGTGAGTCTGCCAGAAGCCATCGATCACTTCAGCCGGTCGGCGAGAAGCACGGCGAGCTCATCGACATCGGCAGCCTTGCCAACGATCTTGCCGGCCGGGTCGAGAAGCCAATAAGCGGGGACGCTGGAGACCCCCGCAGCGCTGTCGGCGGCAAGCCGGCCCTGCTGCCACGGGAGATCGAGTCGCTTCAACGCGGCTTGCCAGGCTGCCGGGGATTCGTCAAGCGCTAGACCGAGCGCGGCCAGCCCGCGCGCCGCATAGCGTTCGTGCAAGGCCCGCAGCGCAGGGAGTTGCTGTTTGCAAGGCCCGCACCAGCTCGCCCAGAAATGCACCACGGTGTATTGGCCGTGACGGTTCGTCAAGCTACCGGCCGTGCCGTCGGCTCGCTCGAAGGCCAGCGTTGGCGTATCGCCAACTGCCGGAATGGGGGCCACTTGCGTGGCAATCTCCGGCAGCGTGAGGTTTCCGCGCGCGATGTCCGCCTCCGTGACCGTGACGCGCACGACCCTGCGCGCCAGCGGATCGACGAGGCATCCGCTTGGCTTGGCGTAGACAGCAACCGCGAGGTCGTAATCCCCCGCTGGCACGCCGCTGATGCGAAATGTGCCGTCAGCTGCCAGCTTCACAAACCAGTGGCGGAGGGTAGTCAAGTAGCACTGGCCCTCGATCGACTTGCGCCATGCCTCGCGCCAGCCGTTTCGTGCGTCGAACCCCAGACTGGCGATTGCTGGAGGCGGCGCAATACCCGGCTCCCGGCGAACAAGGTAGTTGAGCGAGTAAGTACAGTCAAGGCTCGTCGGTACCTTTCCAGTCAGCACCACCTTCCCCGTCACGGTTGTTCCGCCACTCCCGAGGTCCAATTCACCCTGTTGGCCCGGCTGGAGATCCAGGGGCACGCTCGGGCCCGAGCGATAGCCCTCGTCTTTCCAGGGCCCGAGATAGACTCGAACGGACAAAGGCACCGCTGGCACGCGTGCAAACTGGAAGCGGCCGTCCGCGTCAGTGACAGACTGCATCATGCCATCGATTCTGGGGTGATCGAGGTAATCAATGCGAATTGGCTGCAGTAAGACTGTGGCACCAATGACAGGGCGGCCCCCGTCACGGAATTGACCGCGGAGCGACGCCCAAGGCCGCAGTCGCAGCGTGCCGGCGTCGTGCCGGCCGTCCAGGAATTCGGCGAAGGCAAAACCAGATTGTGCGCGTCCGAGCAAAGCAAAGGGTTCCCCGGGATCGGGAAACACGAATCGCCCCGCCGCGTCGGTGACCGTTTTATGGTTCGACGAACTCGATTCTAAGGAGGCCTGATCCGTCGGCGTCGCCAGCAACACTTCCGCGTTCAGCACGGCCTCACCAGCGGCGTCGAGCACCGAGCCGGAGATGGGGCAGCTGGGCTGGAGTTCGAAATTCTGCAAACGGGCCCCGTTATCGCCGACTCGAAACTCCGGTCCGTTCTTGGTGCGATAGCCCAATGCTTCCACGCGCAGTCGGAGCGGAAGATCGATGCGATCAGCCAAAATGGTTAGTCGGCCGTCCTTGCCTGCCACGGCATGGCCACGCACTGCGCTCAGAAAATCCTTGCGATAGACATCGACTGGAATGACGGTAAAGACAGGGATTGGCTTACCCGTCACTGCATCAGTGACACGGCCGCTGACGCGGTGCTCCGGCTTTAGCGACACTGTGCGCTCGGAAGCGCCACCGGCGATTTCCAGTTCGCGCTCAGCGAAACCCTTTGAATAAACTCGCAGTTTTACCGGATCATCCGGTGCCGACGTCCATGTCCAAACGCCGTCACTATCAGCCCGTTGGGGGGCTCGGGTCTCACGGACGTTGTGGAGCGACTCGCTGCCTTTCCACTCCATGATGCTGACGTAAGCGTTGGGAACCGGGCGGCCTGTAGCATCGACAATCCGCAGTCGAAGCGGCTTGCCCGGCGCCATGTGGAAATCCTGGGGCGGTGGCCCGGCTTTAAGCTCGACCTTGCGAAGCTGAGGCGCCCAGCCGGGAGCAATCACGGTCAGCGTCGTTGCGTGCGGCGCTAACGCCCGCAACCGGAATTTGCCGTCAGCATGGGTCTGGAATTTGCTCGGCGTGGTGGCCATGGAAGGGTCGTCGCCAATTACCACAACCGCGTCCGGAACTGGCTTGCCGACGGGGTCTGTCACGCTCCCGCTGACGATAACTCCTCGCTTGAGAGTCAATGTCGCCGTGCCTTTCTTAAGCATGGCGGTGGTAATGCCGGCAGCTGTTTGAATTTCGCCCCAACGTTCGTCGGAGACATAATCCGGATGGGAAACTAGGAGCTGTAATTGTATCTGGGGGTGATTCGGGACGTTTTCGAGGCGCCAGCGGCCTCCGGCATCTGTGGTCGTTGCATCGCTTCCTGTCGCCAACCAGCCGTCGTAGTGCGCACGCCCGTCACTTCGCGCAGGCGCCGGTGCGTTTTCCATCCTGAGCTGAACTCTAACACCCGCGATCGGCTTGCCCTGCTCATCCAGAATTCGGCCGCCAGACGCAATCCCAGACTCCAGCCGGAACGTGTATTCCACCGGGAATTCTTTAATGGTGGCCAGTTCGCTTTGTTCCCAATTTGCAAACATGGAGACGAACGGACTCTTGCTGGCCCACAGCCGAAGGATGTGAAAGGTTTTCGGCAATTCCACCTGGACGGCCCCCGCCGTGTCAGTTTGGTAATCGCGATTGGCCTTGAAGCCCTTTTCGTGGGTCCAGATGCCAGCATGAATGTTCGCGTCACGAATTGGCTTGCCGTCGGGATCGAGAACCACGACGCGCAGCGACCGCGCCGTATCAGGTTTGATAGGCTCCGCGGGCGCGGCAGCAATGGGCGAGTCGCCCGCTAAAGGCTCAGCCACGGCGTGGCCAGGATAAGAGATCACTTGTGCGCCCGCGACAATGAGGCCAGCGAACAAGAGCACTGCTAGCAAGGTCTTCGCCTTGGTCATTGCCATCCCTTTCAGGACACTGGCAGCCAACACTTGCACCTTCTCGGAGATGGGCCCAGACGCGTTTCGCGCAGACGTTCCGAGGGCGGCCCGCGTCGCGGCGCGCGCCAGCGTGGCTGGCACGCCACCGACTCGCTCCGCCAGTGCGTCCGCGCAAACAACGCTTGAGAGCGCGATTCCACGACGGGACAGGCGTCTTTGCAACCGTTCCCGGGCCGAAGCGATGCGGCTCGATACGGTGCCCTCCTTCCAGCCGAGTTCTCGGGCTGCGTCTTCCCGGCTGCGTCCTTCGAGGCAGCAGAGTACGAAGGGAGTGCGGTACTTCTCCGGCAGGCGCTGCACTTCGTCGTCCAGTATCACCTGGAGTTCGCGCAAGGCTGCGGCTGCCGGCGGGGATTCAGGAGGCAAGGGCCCTGATGGGGAGTCGAGTCTTCGACGGCGCATGGCACTCCTCCGAGAGGTCAATGCGGTGCGGTGGGCGACGCCGTAGAGCCAGCCCGCCAAAGTTCGCCGATTGCGGAGCGTGTCGGCTTTCCTGGCCAGAACCAGGAAGGTGGCCTGAAACGCGTCCTCCGCGTCCTGGAAATGGCCGAGCACCCTGCGGCAAACGCGCAGCACCAAAGGACCATGACGCTGAACCAAAGTCGCGAAGGCAGCTTCGTCTCGGTCGCTCACAAAACGACCGAGCAGCCTCTCATCCGAGAGGGTTCCGCCACCGTGCTTCGTGGTCAACCGGTGCAGATGCCGCAGGACAGCCCCGAATTGTTGGTCAACCATGGAACCTTCCCTTCGTTGGATCGATGCGCCGGCCTCCTGTTCTGAACCCAATCCCAAAGCGCTCTCTCTCCAGGCTTCCTGCGTCAACAGGACTACTGTTATCTGCAAATTGCAGATGGGATACGCATCCCTGAAGTGGAGCGGCGGCGGAACAGATACCTATATACTTGCCGGTCCGGGAGACCGCAGTCTGGTATTTTTCACCAATCGACTTTCTAGGCCGGTCTCCGGCACGGACCCACAGGGAGAAGACATTCGTGACGCGCCGAGGAATTGACGGAGCTCAGATGCCTTAAGCCCTATTTAGCAGGTTTCTTGAGGTACTTGTCAAACCAGTCCGCAATCGTCGGCATGTCTTCGACCAGGCCGTCCCAGCCGTGCTTGGCACCCGGTTTGACAACCAGCTCCGCCGGCACGCTTGCGGCTTTCAGTTTTTCAATAATGAGCTGCGCTTGCTGAATCGGCACTAGCTTGTCGGCGTCGCCGTGGATAATGAGGGTTGGCGGAGAAGACTTGCCGACATGGTAGACGGGGGAAATCTGTCGACCGATCTCCTGTCGCCTTGCCTGATCGGTTATAACAACGAACGAATTGGTCTTCTTGTCCAGTTCGTTAAAATCGAACGGTGCTTTGAAGCCTTTCAATATTCCCGTTCCCAGCGCAACTTCTCCAGGCTTGCCGTAGTTGAGGAAGTCAGTCGGCGGGAAGAAACACGCAACCGCTTGAACGCGGCTCGAAACCCGGTTCACGGGATCAGGGGCTTTGGGGTCGCCGTCTCTGCCAGCCATTCCCTGCATGAGCGACAGGTGGCCGCCCGCTGAGCCGCCCGTAATGCCAAGGCGTTTCGGGTCGATGTCGTAAACTCTGGCGTTATACCTGATGTAACGCACGGCCCGGTGCATATCCTCCAGGATTTCCGGGATCGTGTATCGGGGCTGACTCCCATGGACCACCGCAAAGACGGTGTAGCCGCGGTTGGTTAGTGCGGGAATGAAGTCCTTGAAAAATGGCGAACCGATGGCCTCATGGGCTGAGAACCAACCGCCGCTGACGGCAAAGACGACCGCGGCCCCGTTGGCACCTTGGTTGGGCGTAAACACGTCCAAAGTAAGAGCCGTGCCAAATTTGCGGCCGTAGATGACGTCTTCTATATGGGTGGATAAATCGTCGGCCGTGTCAGCCAGGGTTGGCATATTGCACGCCACCAGGAT
>Ga0116224_10001025_pt1 | contig 19410 bp, 15 predicted proteins | sample Sb_taG_9_FD_89699 | JGI IMG/M metagenome (GOLD analysis project Ga0116224, IMG submission 89699) | Peat soil microbial communities from Weissenstadt, Germany - Sb_50d_b_LC metaG | ecosystem: Environmental > Terrestrial > Soil > Wetlands > Peat | place: Germany: Weissenstadt | collected 2010-09-21 | reverse complement strand
CGGCTGCCGGCGCGAATCAGACATCACGTCATAAATTCTGTTAGCAATCGGCGGCCGGGACGTTTATTATGTGGGTTACGCCGCTGCGTTCGCGGTCGGCCGCCCGTCGCCCCTCTCCAGGAGGTTCCGACATGAGATGCGCTCGGCTGTGGCTAGTCGGCCTCGGGGTGCTCGCCGTGGTCGTCGCGCCTCCGCCCGCCCGTGCCGGCGACCCGGCGCCGGCTTCGCCCGGCAAACAGTCTCCCGCCCTGTCCGCCGAGAAGCTCGCCGAACGGATCGACGCGCTGATCGAGGCGAAGTGGCGCGAGAAGGACATCCGGCCATCGCCGCTGGCCGACGACGGCGAGTTCCTGCGCCGCCTGTCCCTCGACGTGGGCGGCCGCATCCCCGCCGTGATGGATGCCCGCCAGTTCTTCGGCGACAAGTCGCCCGAGAAGCGCCGCAAGGCGGTCGATAAGCTGCTCGACTCGCCGCTGTACAGCACGCACTTTGCCGCCGTCTGGCGCTCGCTCATGGTGCCGGACAACAACAACCCCTTCCTGCAGGGCAACGGGCCGCAGCTCGAGGCCTGGCTGAAGAACCGCCTGCGCGAGAACACCCACTACGACAAGATGGTGCGCGAGGTCCTCACCGCCCCGGTGGTCCTCGATCGCCAGGCGATGGCCGGCCGGACCAGCGTCGAGCCGACGCCGCTGCCGTTCTACCAGGCCCAGGAGATGAAGCCGGAAAACCTGGCGGCGGCCACCTCGCGCCTGTTCCTGGGCGTGAAGTTGGAGTGCGCCCAGTGCCACAACCATCCCTTCGCCAAGTGGAAGCGCGACCAGTTCTGGGAGTACGCCGCCTTCTTCGCCGGCATCCAGACGCCGCCGGGGCAGGCCGGCTTCGTGACGGCGACCAACGACGCGGCCGACAAGCGCGAGATCAAGATCTCCGGCACCGACAAGGTGGTGCAGGCCCGCTTCCTCGACCGCGGCGAGCCGAAGTGGCAGGACAAGGTCAGCACGCGCCAGACGCTGGCCGACTGGGTCACGTCGGTGGACAACCCCTACTTCGCCCGCGCCGCGGCCAACCGCCTGTGGGCCCACTTCTTCGGCCTGGGCCTCGTCGAGCCGGTCGATGAGGAGAGCGAGGACAACCGGCCGAGCCACCCCGAACTGCTCGACGAGCTGGCCCGGCAGTTCGTGCTGCACGATTTCGACATGAAGTATCTGATTCGGGCCATCACCTACAGCAAGGCCTACCAGCGCAGCAGTGTCGCGGAGAGCGCCGACGTGCCCGACCCGCGCCTGTTCTCGCGCATGTCGATCAAGGGGCTGACGGCGGAGCAGCTCTACGACAGTATCGTCGAGGCCACGCGCTACAAGGAGCCGGGCCAGATCGCCAACGCGCGCGGCTTCGTCACGCCAGGCGGGGCGCGGGCGGAGTTCGTCAGCCGCTTCAGCAACCACAGCGACAAGCGCACCGAGTTCCAGACGTCGATCCTGCAAGCGCTGGCGCTGATGAACGGCCAGTTCGTCTCCGACGCGACCAGTACCGACATCGCCAAGAGCGAAACGCTGGCGGGCATCATCGACGCCCCGTGGATGAAGACGCCGGAGAAGGTGGAAGCGCTGTACCTCGCCGCCCTCAGCCGCAAGCCGCGAGCCGCGGAACTCGAACGGCTGGTCAAGTACGTCGATCGCGGCGGGCCGAGCGGCGACAAGGACAAGGCCCTGGCCGACGTGTTCTGGGTGCTGCTCAACAGCAGCGAATTCATCCTGAATCATTAATCCGTGACCTCGGCCGCTTGCGGCTTCGCACGGCCTGCGAAGCCGCAAGCGGCCGGCGAAACGACCTGGGGGAATCATTCATGGCTCGCACTCCGTCCCTTTCGCGGCGCGATTGGCTGCGCCTGGCCTCGGCCGGCGTCATCGGCACCTCGATGTCCGGCTGGCTCGACGTCCTGGCGGCCGACGCCGCCAAGCATCCGCAGCGCAAGCGCTCGTGCATCCTGTTGTGGATGAACGGCGGCCCTTCGCAGACCGACACCTTCGACCTCAAACCCGGGCACGCCAACGCCGGCGAGTTCAAGCCGATCACCACCAACGTCCCCGGCCTGCAGATTAGCGAGCACCTGCCGAAGATCGCCAAGTTCGGCGATCGCATGGCGATCGTCCGTTCGATGTCCACCAAGGAAGGCGACCACAGCCGGGCCACCTTCCTGATGCGCACCGGCTACCTGCCGCAGGGGCCCATCCAGTACCCGTCGATCGGCGCTCACGTCGCCCACGAGTTGGGCAGCGACGACGCGGCCCTGCCCAACGCCGTCGCCATCGCCCCCTACACCGTCTTCGCCCCCGGCGGCTACGGCCCCGGCTTCCTTGGCCCGAAGTACGCCCCGCTAATCGTCGGCGACACCAGCAACCAGTTCCAGGCCGGCGGGCAGGTCGATTACGACCAGTCGCTGAAGGTCAAGGACCTGGCGCCGCCGAAGGAGGTCAGCGACGCCCACGCCGACGCCCGCATCGACCTGCTCAAGGACATGGAGAAGGACTTCGTCGCCCGCCACCCCGACGTGTCGCCGCAGAGCCACTTGACGGCCTACGACCGGGCCATCCGCCTGATGCGCACCGACGCCGCCAAGGCGTTCAACGTCGAGGACGAGAAGGGCGAGGTGCGCGACCGCTACGGCCGTAACCTGTTCGGCCAGGGCTGCCTGCTGGCCCGCCGCCTGGTCGAGCGCGGCGTCCCGTTCGTCGAGGTCACCCTGGGCGGCCTCAACGGCGGGGGCCTCGGCTGGGACACGCACGCCGACAACTTCAACCAGGTGAAGCGGCTCAGCGAGGTGCTCGATCCGGCATGGGCGGCGCTGATGACCGACCTGAAGGAGCGCGGCCTGCTCGACACGACGCTGATCGTCTGGATGGGCGAGTTCGGCCGCACGCCGAAGCTCGAAGGGAATGGCCGCAACCACTTCCCCAACGCCTGGACGACCGTGCTGGCCGGCGGCGGCATCAAGGGCGGTCAGGCCTACGGCAAGACCAGCGCCGACGGCATGTCGGTGGAGGAGAACGCGGTGTCGGTGCCGACCTTCATCGCCACCGTCTGCGCCGCCCTGGGCATCGACTCGACCAAGCAGAACCAGTCCAACGTCGGCCGGCCGATCCGCATTGCCGACGTCGGCGCCAAGCCGATCAAGGAGGTGCTCGCATGAGAGCGCCCCTGCTCCTGTTGCCCCTGGCCGCGGTGCTGGCGGTCCTGCCGGCGCCGGCGGCCCCACCGGCGCCGGCGGAGCCGCCGGCGCCCGCCGTCACGGACGTCGATGACGACGACGCCCAGGACGTGGTTTTCTTCAGCGACACGCGGCCGGTGCTGATCCGGCTGCACGTGCGCGTCGATGGCAAGCCGTACGGCGCCGCCTGGGAAGCCTACGTCCACGAGCTGTTCAACTACCTCGACCGCAACGGCGACGGCGTGTTGGGCAGGACCGAGGCGGCCCGCGCTCCCAGCGGCACGCAGTTCCAGCAGATGCGGCAGTTCGGCTACACCTACGGCATCGGCGGGGCCGCGACCTACGCCACCTTCGACGAACTGGACACCGACGAGGACGAGGAAGTCACCTACGAGGAGTTCCGCGCCTACTACCGGCGCACCGGCGCCGGCGGTTTGCAGATCTACCAGTCGCCGGCCGGCCGCGCCGCCACCGCCGACCCGCTGACCGACAGGTTGTTTACCCTGCTGGACAAGAACAAGGACGGCAAGTTGTCGAAGGAGGAGCTGGACGCGGCCGAGAAGGTGCTGCGCCCGTTCGACGAGGACGACAACGAGCTGGTCAGTCCCCGCGAACTGATGGCCGGCGGCGGCAACCCCTATGGCTTCGCGGCGGCCGGTGGGGGCCTGATGATGCCGGGCCGCCGCGGCGCCGAGGAGAAGACCTCGTTCTTCCTGGTGACGCCGGACGACTCGCCCAACCGGCTGACGCAGCGCCTGGCATTGGCAGAACAGGTCATCAAGCACTACGACAAGGACAAGGACGGCCGGCTGGACCGGAGCGAGATCGCCCTCGACCCCGAGCTGTTCAAGGCGCTGGACACCAACAAGGACAACCAGCTGGACGCGATCGAGCTGATGAAGCTGCTGCGCCGGCCGCCCGAGATCGAGGCGGTGGTGCGCCTGGGCAAGCTCGCCGGCAAGGAATCGCCGACCGACCCCGTCGCTCCGGGCGGCAAGTCGCGCGCGTTGGCATTGGCGGTGCGGCCGGGGACGGCGGGGACGCTCCTGATTACGCTGGGCGATTCGCAGATCGACCTGCGCCGTACCGACGCCGTGACCGGCGCCACCGACGATCAGATCCGGCAGCAGTCGGAGTTCATCCGCCGGCAGTACCTCGCCCGGCTGAAGGAGGCCGACCCCAAGGGGCGCGGCTACGTCGAGCTGCTCGACGTGAAGAAGCCGCGCTTCATGGACCTGCAAACGCTGTTCGTGCTGGCGGACCGCGACGGCGACGGCAAGTTGACCGAGGCGGAGGTGAACGCCTGGTTCGACCTGCAAGCGAAGGCGGTCCACAGTTACGTGTCGCTGGCGGTGGCGGAAAACGGCCGCGGGCTGTTCGACATCCTCGACGCCAACCGCGACGGCAGCCTCGGCCTGCGCGAGCTGCGCACCGCCTGGGAGCGGCTAAAGCCCTACGACAGCGACGGCGACGGCTGCATCTCCCGCGCGGAGATCCCGCGGCAGTTCCAGTTGACGCTGGGCCTGGGACAGGCGGCGTCCTTCTTCCGCCAGGGCGGCCAGGGGATGGGGCAGCCGACGGCCTCGACCGCCCGCGGCCCGGTGTGGTTCCGCAAGATGGACCGCAACGGCGACGGCGACGTGTCGCTGCGCGAGTTCCTCGGCACGCGCGAGGAGTTCGAGAAGATCGACACCGACCACGACGGCCTCATCAGCGTCGAGGAGGCCGAGCGCTACGACGAATTGCTGCGAAAGAAATGAGTTTAGCGGCGGGGCGCAGACCCGCGCGTCGGCCAACGCGCGGGGCTGCGACCCCCCCCCCAACGATGTCAATTCTCCCAGGTGAGCGTCACCCGCGTGACCGGTCCCGGCACCCTGAGGCGCACGAACGGGATGGGGTCGTAGGGGTCGATCTCACGTTCCACCTGCACGCGATCCGGTATTGCCTTCATGCCGGCCTGGTAGTGCAGGCTGAGCACCACCCGGCCGTCCTCGGGGACCACCTCGCCGAGGGCGACGTGTTCGCAGTCGGCCTTCAGCCAGTTCGCCCGTCCCTTGAGGGCGAAGGAATGCGGCCGCCCTAGCGCGAACAGGGCGCCGGGGCCGTCGTCGCCCAGCGTCGCGACCTGTTTGGCGTCCTCCCAGGCGGCGAAGCGCGCCACGGCGGCGGGCGACCAGCAGACCACCCAGCCGACGTTGTAGCGCTTGCAGTAGTCGCGCAGCTCGTCGTCCTTCCACTGGCTGACGTGCTTGCCGGCCAGCACCTGGTCGGTGAAGCCGCCCTGGGTGTGCTCGATAGTCCCGGCGGGGTCGAGTCCGCCGAGGAAGGACCGGCCGCCGCTTTCGTCCTGCGTCAGCACCGGCAGCAGGGCTGTCCACAGGGCGGCGCCGCGCGGCCCCGGCCGGTCCTCCCAGAGGATCCGTGCCTGTGGCGTCGTCCGGTCACGCAGTTCCTCGACCACGGCCTGGCGCTGCGGCCCGATGCCGAGCGCGAGGGCCGGCGTCTCGGCATAGTGCCGCAGCAGGGCCGACGTGTGGTCCTGGCCGCCTAAGGCGATGCCGACCAGCAAGCAGACGACGACGGCCGCGCCGCGCAGCCGGCCGCCGGTCAGCCGGCAGCTCAGGGACACGACTCCGGCGAAGGCGTGAGCGGCCGGCACCGCGGCGAAGAGGAGGGCCGCCGTCAGCAGCCGCGACGTGCCGAAGCGCCCCAGCGGTTCCCAGGCGACCCCGGCCAGTGCCAGAACCAGGAAGGCCAGCGCCCCCAGCCCGAACAGGCGGGCCGCGGCGCGGCGCCGGGTCTGGTTGAGCAGGACCACGCCGCCAAACGCCGCGACGATCAGCAGCACTGCCAGGGCTCGGTCCATCGCGTCGCCCCACAGCGGTGCCGCCCACAGGGTGTGGAACGTGCGGTGGGGCAAGAGGACGCCCGTCGCCTCCAGCGGCGAACGCAGCCACCAGTACGCCACCCAGTCGCGGAGCCAGAAGGCGTTCCCGGCCACGGCCCCGGCCAGACCGGCCAGCAGGGCCAGGTGCCAGACGAGGCCGTGCCGGGCGCCGACGGTGAGATAGTAGATCAGGGCCAGGGGGAGGAGCACGGCGAAAAAGAGTGGGTGGGCGAACCAGCCGAGGTAGCCGGCGGCCAGGATGCCGAGCCAGGACAGGAAACCGGGGGCGCGGTCGAAGTGGAGCAGGAGTCCGAACTGCGCCAGGGCGGCCAGCGCCGCCAGCAGCAGGTCGAGGTCGCCGGCGTCCAGGGCGTCGCGCGTCGGCTTGCCCCACCACACCAGCAGGCCGAGCCCAGTGGCCAGGCAGGTCCCGCCGCGCGACAGGCCGGCACCGCGCGCCGCCGCCGTCAGGAGCAGCGGCGCCAGCAGGCAGCAGACGGCCAGCCCCACCTTGTAGGCGGCGGGGCGGTAAGCGCCGCCGGCCAGGATCAGGAACAAGTCGGCGGGCCGGCTGCCGCCGTCGAAGACGGGGGTTTTCGGGTAGCCGGCCTGGAAATTCGGGTCGTAGCAGCAAAGGGTGCCGCGGTCGAAGAAAGAGCGGGCACCGAGGTAGCCGTGGTACAGGTGCAGCGGGTGCCGGCCGGATACGATGGGCTCGTCGTCCAGCAGGCCGCGGCGGGGGTCGGGGCCGAACAGCGACAGGGTTAGCGACCCTTGCCAGGCGAACAGCGCCAGCAGGGGAAGCAGCCACAGACGACTGTTGCCGAGGTCGGCCCGCGGCGATCCGTCGGCAGGCGAAGGGGATTGGCGTTCCATCGGCGGCCGATGGTAGCTAAAAGGGTGGGCGGGGACAATGCCGCTTGCCGTGGTCGATTCGCCCCGCGCGTCGGCCACGCCGAGCCGCTTTGCTTGACACCATCCCCCCCCCTGTTAGAATGGCGCTGGATTGCTGACGAGAGGCAAGAGGCACGGCTCCTGCTCCCGAGCTGCCAGACGTGCGTGCGAGCTTGGCCCGTATCGGGGACCCGCGGCGATGAAGTGCCAGAAGTGTACCAAGGCCGCCACCTTGCACATCACCGAAATCCTCGGCGAAGAACAGTTTGAAGAACTGCACTTGTGCGAGGAGTGTGCTCACAAATACCTGTACGAGCCGCAGAAGGCCGGCGCCAAGGCTCCGCCCGTGCCGCAGGGCGACGAGGGCGAGGAGGTCGGCGCCCCCAACCACGAGTGCCCCGTCTGCGGCCTCAAGTTCGTCGAGTTCCGCAACTCGGGGCGGCTCGGCTGCCCGCACGACTACCAGGAGTTCCGCGACGAACTGCTGCCGCTCCTGGAAAACATCCACGGCGACCCGCCCCGGCACACCGGCAAGGTCCCGCGCCGCCTGCCGCAGAACAAACAGATGCAATCGGAGTTGATCCAGTTGCGCAAGCAACTGCTCCAGGCCGTCAACAAGGAAGCCTACGAGGAAGCGGCGCGCATCCGCGATTGCATCCGCAAACTCGAGGAGGGATGAGACGGTTAGCGGCCGCCCTCGGGGGGGCGCGGATTCATCGTTTCGCGAAACGATAAATCGACGGCGGCCGCTAAACGGAGGAATTCCGGGAAGAGGACGGATCCACATGCGAAGGCCGGCGCCGGTCGTCTGCTACCGCGGTCCGCGGAGGGACCAGGGATGAAATGTCAGTCCTGCTCCAACCCGGCCACGGTCCACATAACCACCATCGAGAAGGGTGGTCAGAAGAAAATTGTCCACCTGTGCCAGGCGTGCGCCGAACAGCAGCAGCTGGTCAAGCAGCAGGAGTTGAACCTGCCCGCCATCCTCCAGACGCTGATCGGCCAGCACGTCGGCCAGCTCTCGGACGAACTGGCCCGGTTGACCTGCCCCCAATGCGGGATCAAGTTCATGGAGTTCCGCCAGCAGGGCCGGTTGGGCTGCCCGCACGACTACACCGTTTTCCGCGCCGGGATCGAACCCCTGCTGGAGCGCATCCACCGCTCCGTCCGCCATGTCGGCAAGTCCCCGCGTCGCGGCGCGGAGGCGCAGGCCGAGCAGGTCGAGCTGCTCGAGCTGCGGCGGCAACTGCGCCAGGCGGTGGAGGCCGAAGCCTATGAGGAGGCGGCCCGCATCCGTGACCTCCTCCGACAGAAGGAAGCCCCCGGATGAACCTGGATACCCTGACACAGACGAGCGGCGAATGGTTGCGCGGCACTGGCCCGGAGTCTGACATCGTCATCTCCAGCCGGATCCGCCTGGCGCGCAACGTGGCCGCCTTTCCGTTCACCAACCGTGCCAGCGCCTACCAGAAGGCCGAGATCGAGTCGCTGCTGCGCGACCGCGTGGCGCGCCTCGAGCTCGATCCGCGGTTGGAATACATCAACGTCCCCAACCTGTCGCCGCTCGACCGGCAGTTCCTGGTCGAGCGGCAACTGATTAGCCGCGAGCTGGCCGCCGCCGACGGCCCGCGCGGCGTCGCCCTGGGGCCGCGCGAGACGGTCAGCCTCATGATTAACGAGGAGGACCACCTGCGCCTTCAGGTGATGCGCTCCGGCTTCGCGCTCGACGAGGCCTGGCAGGACATCGACCGCGTCGATGACCTGCTCGAGGCGCGCCTCAGTTACGCCTTCAGCGAGGAGTTCGGCTACCTGACCGCCTGCCCCACCAACGTCGGCACCGGCATGCGCGCCAGCGTCATGCTCCACCTGCCGGCACTGGTCTGGGCCAAACAGATCGAGAAGGTGTTCCGGGCGCTGCAGAAGATCAACCTGGCGGTGCGCGGGCTGTACGGCGAGGGGAGTCGAGCGTCCGGCGACTTCTACCAGATCAGCAACCAGGTGACGCTCGGCAAGAGCGAGACGCAGATCCTCAACGAGATCCGCGAGGTGATCCCGCAGATCATCACCTACGAGCGGCAGGCGCGCAACGCCATGCTCAAGGAGAGCCGCCAGGCGATCCAGGACCGCGTGTCGCGGGCCTACGGCACCCTCTGCTCGGCGACGATGATGACCTCGGAAGAGACGATGGACCTGCTGTCGAGCGTGCGCCTCGGCGTGAACATGGGGCTGCTCGACGACGTCACCATCGGCACCGTCAACGAGTTGTTCATCCACACGCAGCCGGCCCACTTGCAGAAGCTGATGGGCTCGCTGCTCGACGGCGAGGAGCGCAACGCCGCCCGGGCGCGCTACCTGCGGACGCGCCTGCGCGAGGCGGGGGCGCATCCGAACTGAGGGCCGCCGGCCCGAACCCGAATTGTTCCAGCCGCGTCTAAGTGCTATGGTGAGGACGAGTGCTCCGGGCCGTGCGAGGTGCGCACGGCCGGCGAACCGCCCCCTGACGAGGATGGAACAAGCCATGAATGCCGACCTCCGCCGCCGTACCGAAGAGGTGACGAGCCGCCTGGCCCAGATGCGAGACAGTCTTTGACGTAGCCGCCAAGAAAGCCCTTCGCGACCGGCTCACCGACCAGATGGGCCAGCCCAACTTCTGGGACAACCCCGAGAAGGCCCAGCAACTCATCCAGCAACTGAAGCCGCTCAACACCCTCCTCAAGCCGTTCGACGACCTCGAGTCGTCCGTCGGCGACGTCGGAGCGTTGACCGAACTGGCCGGCGAGGACGCCAGCCTCGACCCCGAGCTCGATCAGGAACTCGGCAAGGTCGAGAAGAGTCTCGAGGACTTCGAGCTGCGCGCCATGCTCAGCGGCCCGCACGACGCCAGCAACGCCTACCTGACCATCCAGGCCGGGGCCGGCGGGACGGAGGCGTGCGATTGGGCGCAAATGCTCATGCGGCTGTACGCGCGCTGGGCCGAGCGCCACGGTTACCAGACGGAAATCATCGACGAGCTGCGCAACGAGGAGGCCGGCATCCGCAGCGCCACGCTCTCCATCAAGGGGGACTACGCCTACGGCAACCTCCAGAGCGAGGCGGGGGTGCATCGTCTGGTGCGTATCAGTCCGTTCGACTCCAACGCCCGGCGGCAGACGTCGTTCGCGGCGGTGGAAGTGCTGCCGGAGATCGAGGGGACGATCAACATCGAGATCCGGCCGGAGGACCTGAAACGCGACACGTTCCGCAGCGGCGGGCCGGGCGGGCAGCACCAGAACAAGACCGAGAGCGGCGTGCGCTACACGCACCTGCCGACGGGCCTCGCCGCCGAGAGCCGCACCGAGCGCAGCCAGCACAAGAACGACGCCAACGCCCTGAACCTGCTCAAGTCGAAGCTGTACCAGATCGAGGAGCAGAAGCAGCGCGCCGCGGTGGAGAAGCGCTACGGCGAGAAGATGGAGGTGTCGTTCGGCAGCCAGATCCGCAACTACACCTTGCAGCCGTACACGCTCATCAAGGACGTCCGCACCGGCGTCGAGACGGGGCAGGTGCAGGCCGTGCTCGACGGCGAGATCGACGAGTTCATTACGGCGTACCTGCGCTACAAGGCGGAGAAGGAGCACAAGCGGACGGCGAAGTAATTCGTCCTTGCGGAGACGGCCGGGGCGCGGTCTGATGGTAAGAAGACCGGCGCCCCGGCCTTTCGCACTTCGCCCACCGAAAGGGCACGCCGATGAACGAGCCAAATGGCACCCAAGACGTCAACATGGAGGTGGCGCGCCGAATCGGCAACGAACTGCTCGGAGAGCCGGACTCCTCCTACAGGGGGAAGTGGATCGAGTTCGCCAACGGGCAGGTCGTCGTCGTCGCGGACACCTTCGACGAGGCCGCAGCGCGACTCCGCCAGATCGAGCCCGACCCGTCGCGAGGCTTGCTCATGGAGGGGCTAGGTGAAAACGACGAGGGAGAGCTTGAAACCTACGGAGAGCTGTTATGCCCTCTGCGCGGCAACGGCTGTCCCTTGACCCCCCGAGTCGTCCCAGGTGCCCCTCGATCCGAGGAGGGAGTTCCCATGTCCCCAGTGAGTGACGTGTTTGCGATCAACAGCGAGTTGGCCCAGAAGATCAACGAAGAGGCCCGGCGCGACCCGAAGTCGCCGTATGCGGGGAAATTCGTCGGTATCGCCAACGGTCGGGTTGCCGTCGTGACGGACAGTCTAGATGACGCCGTTGACCGGCTGCTGGAAATCGAGCCCGACCCGAGCAAGTGTTTCTGCATCGAAGCTGGCGTCGATGACTCCGAGATACAGGAGATCGGTGAGGTGTCGTGATGCCACGGGTGCTCTGGGCCCTCCACAGGGACCGGCCGAGTCTAGAAATCCTCCTGGTCCCTACCACCGGGGGTCAAAAGGTACCCCGCACGTTGTTGGCCGACAGCGGGGCCGGCAATTTGCACTCTCGTTTTCACTTCCTCCTCACGCTTGCTGATTGTCACTTGTGTGGGGGGATATACTCTCATACAGTCAATCTCGGCCGCGCATACCGAGGCCCGCATCCGGTTTACGTAATCAAGGCCGAGATCCCTGCACTCGGGTTCTGCAAGGCCCTCTGGGCCGCCGCGATTGCATCGCCTCCTTCGGGATTCGACGGCACGGCCGGGTTCCGCTTCCTCAACCGCTTCACCTACGGCAACTTCGGCGACAGGACGAAATTCGGCCTGGAGTGCTGACCCTCGGGGCGGCTCTCGCTCCTTTCCCCTGGCTGGTCAGGCTGCCGGGCGGTATCTTCCTGGTCGTGGCGTCTGCTTGCCGTGAACGAGGCCGGTCCTGACGATGAGAACGCTCTTGACCCTCGTGCTGACGATTCTCTGGTGGGGCGTGAGTATTCTCGCCTCGGTTGTTGTCGCCCTGCTGATCATCGGTTGGGTGGGTACGGTCCTGATCTTGGCCGTAGAGGTCGGCCTTGCCGTGCTGCCCCTTCTCGCGATTCTGGGGTTGCTGCTGTTCTTTGTCTCCGTTGCCGGACACGAACTCGGACATCTCCTCGCGGGATTGGCGGTTCGGTTTCGCCCTTATCTGATCGTCGTTGGGCCGCTCGCCATCTGGAGGCAGGGGAACGCCTATCGCTGGGGGCGCCATCGTCTCCACTACAACCCTCTTGGCCTGGTCATGTGCTACCCGGTCGGCAGCCGCGGGCTACGGACGCGCTACGCCCTTCTCGTCGGGGGAGGTCCCTTGGCCAACTTGTTGGTCGCTGTCCTGTGCCTGGCAGGGGCCGTGGCGCTGAACGACCCGCGCCCTGCCGCGACCTGGCTGGGAAGCATTGCCGACCTGGTGCCGCGAAACTTCCTCTCAGTCCTGCTCAGCTTCGCCGCCCTGCTGAACCTCTTCCTGGGGATCGGCTCACTCTCGCCGGGCCGGGCGCGTCTCTGGGAGACAGACGGTCAGCAATTGCTGGAACTGTTGGTCGGCGGCACGTTAGCCGAGCGCCGCGTCCTGGGAATACTTCTGAGCAGTAATACGCCAGCGGGAGTGCGGCCGCGCGATTGGGACGCCGCCCAGGTCGAGCGCCTGTTGGCCCTGCGCGACGGCTCCACGAGAGACGTTTTCGCCAACTTCCTGGGTTATTATCACGCCCTTGACAACGGACGGGTGGAACGAGCCGGCGAGCTGCTCGACCTCGCTCTGTCGCAGCGTGCCGGCTACCGGACCATCTTCCGGCAGAACCTTCTCCTGGAGGGGGCTTATTTCCACGGCTATCACCGCCACGACGCGGTGGCCGCCCGGAGCTGGCTGACGCGCACGATGTCCGGCCACGGCCTGCCGGCGACGCGCTTGCGTGCCGAGGCCGCTGTCCTCCTGGCGGAAGGTCGCTGTGCTGAGGCCGTCCCAACGGCGGAAGCGGCCCTGTTGGCGGCCGTGCGCGGGTCGTCGAGCTTTGCCGGAGAAGCCGATTGGGTGTGCGATTTCCTTGTCGAGTGCCGCCGCCGCGCCGAGGCAGGCGAAAAATCGGAGGCCGCTGCTGAACAGTTTCGGGCGCGGTAGTATGGCCGGTGTGCGCCCACCCTCCGGGAAGGAATTACGCCATGCTCTCCGTCCTCGGCCAACCGCGCCGTGCCTGTGACGGCCTCACCCGCCGCGAAATCCTGCGGGCCGGAGCCCTCTCCCTCTTTGGCGCCACCCTTCTCCCCGCCGCCGCGCCCGCCGCTCACTCTTCCGGCAAGGCTCGCTCCGTCATCCTCCTCGACCTGTTCGGCGGCCCGAGCCACATCGATACATTCGATCTAAAACCCGCCGCCCCGCCGGAGGTGCGCGGCGAGTTCAAGCCCATCGCCTCGTCGCTGACCGGCCTCCAGGTCTGCGAGCACATGCCGAAGCTCGCCCGCTGGATGCATCGCGTCAGCCTGATCCGCACGGTTTCGCACGTCTACAACAGTCACAATCCCTACGCCGTCATGACCGGCTTCACCGGCGGCAACGACCGCGAGGACTACTTCGCCCGGCCGAGCAACCATCCCAGCATGGGCTCGGTCTGCCAGTACTTCGGCGTCGGCCGCCAGCGCGGCCTGCCCGGTTACGTCGTGCTGCCGGCCTTCCCCGGCTACAGCCAGGGACTGCGCCGCGCCGGTCCCTACGGCGGCTACCTCGGCAACCAGTACGACCCGCTCTTCAGCACCTGCGAGGTCCAGCTGCCGCGGGCGCAAACCTCGGACTACGACCCGACCCTCGTCCCGGTGGGCGACCCGACGCTGCCGGCGCCGAGCCCGGGCATCACCGCCGACGCCCTCGACCGGCGGCGCACTCTGCTGGAGCAGATTGACGCCCAGGCCGCCCTCGCCTCGTCGTCGCGCGGCGCCCGACTGATGACCACGCGCCAGCGGCAGGCGTTCGAGCTGCTGCTGTCGCCGGCGGCACGGCGGGCCTTCGACCTTTCCAAGGAGCCGCCGGGGGTGCGCGACCGCTACGGCCGCGACGTCTTCGGTCAGTCGGTCCTGCTGGCCCGGCGCCTGGTCGAGGCCGGCGTCACCTTCGTCACGGTCCACACCGAGGCGAAGGGGGCCGGCCACTGGGACACGCACGAAAACAACTTCGGCATGCTGCGCCAGTACCTGCTGCCGTTCCTCGATCGGGCGCTGACGGCGCTGCTGGAGGAACTGGATGGCCGAGGTCTGCTTTCCACGACGCTGGTCATGGTCACCGGCGACATGGGTCGCACGCCGCGGGTGAACGCCAAGGCCGGCCGCGACCACTGGCCCAAGTGCGGCTTCTGCCTGTTCGCCGGCGGCGGCACCAGGGAAGGCTTCGTCCTCGGCAGCACCGACAAGCAGGCCGCCTACCCGACCGACCGTCCCGTCTCGCCGGGCGACCTCATCAGCACCGTCTACCACCTCCTGGGCGTCGATCACGACCGGACGGTGCCGGACCAACTCGGCCGGCCCATCGCCATCAGCCAGGGCGGCCAGCCGGTGCATGAGGTGCTGGCGTGAGCCTCGTTGGAATGCCGCCCCGGAGGCGCCCATGCCGATCGTCTCGCGCCTCTTCTCGATCTGCCCGCGCGTCGGCAAGAGGAAGGGAAAGCTCGTCGCCCTCACGGCCCTACGGTTGCGCCTCCTGACGCTCGGGGGGCTCTATCGCGAAGTGATCGTCGATCCGAAGGAAGAGGTCGTCCGCGTCCGCCGCCGCTACCTATGGGTCTTCAAGCGCGCCTTCCGCATCCCGTTCGGCTCGGTGCGGGCGGTGACCTACGGTTACTCCGGGACGGGTGGCCCACACGGCTGGTGGTGGGGGGCGCAGGACACGAAGGACGCCTTCCGCGTCGGCCTGCGCCTTTCGGACTTTCGGGAGGTGCATCTGTTCTGGTTCTACGGCGACGGGCCGTTCACCAACTACGGCCCGTTCCCCGACTGGCTGTACTGGCAGGAATACCTCTTCGACCTGCGCGGCACCCAGGAGACCGAATCGCGCACCTACGCGGAGGCGCTGAGTCGCCTGATCGGCGCCCCCGTGGAGCCGCCCGGCTCCTGAGCGACTACACGGTCAGTCGCAGACGGGGCTGGCTGTCGGCCGGGGGAATTTGCCCCCTGCGCTCCAGCTCTGCCGCTTCCGGCCGGATCCCCTCCAGCCCTTCGCGTAGCGTCCGCAGGACCTTCAGGGCCCCTGCCACGCTCCGGGGATCGGCCGCCCCGATGGCATGGTTCGCGAACTCGTAGAGGCGCAGGAACTGTGTGGCCAACTCGCCGCGGCTCGGGTCCACGGCGCTCACCAACCCGGCGAGCATGAGCCGGCCCCGGTCCAGAAGTTTCCTGGCCTCGCGGGCGTCCTTCCGGACGAGGGCGGCGTGTGCCGCCTCGAGCTTGGCGATGGTGCCGTCGTACAGGGCGAGCAGCATGTCGATGCGCAGCCAGGACGAGTAGGCTTGTTGCTGATACGCGTGGTAGGGATTCATGGCAGGTCTTCTCTTCCCTCAAAGGTCGTTTCAATGCGGGCGCGGGGGCGGCGCCGCGCCGGTCCGGTAGCCGATTCCTAGCCCGCCGTCGTCGAAGATGAGTTCCCGAAGGTGCCGACCGAGGACGAGGCGGAGCTGATGCCGGCCACGGTCTGCAGGGCGGCCGTCTGCTGCGTAATGAAGTTGCTGGCATTCTTCAGGTTGCTCAGGGTCGTTTCCATGTTCGTGAACTCCGTCGTGAGCGCGGCCTCTTTCGCGTTGTACTCCTGCTGAAGCTGGGTGATCTGGGACTGGTAGGCCGTGATCTGGGACTGGAAATTCTGGTCGATGTTCTGGAGCTGGCCGGTCGTCGGGTCGAGCAAACTGTTGAGCGCCTTGCCCAGTTGCGCGGCCACGCCCTGCGTCACCGTCAGGTTGGCCTCGGCGCCGGTCGTGATCTGCGAGGGGAGCAGCGTGACGTTCACCGACAGCCCGTCCGTGTTGGCGTTGCCGCTATTCCCCGTGAGCAACCGGCCGCTGCCCGTCGCCGACTCGGACTTGCCGTTGACCAGGAACGAGCCGGCCACGTCGGTCCCCGCGGCGCTCGCGGCGCTGCGGAAGCCGAGGACGGTTGCCGCACTGATCGACAGTGTCGAGGCCTGGCCGTAGGTGCCGGAGGTGAAGGTCAGCGCGTTGCCTTGTAGCCCGACCGTCACTCCGTCGTTGCCGATCTTGGGGTCGGAGTTGATCTGCGCCTGGAGGGCCTGCACGAGGGCCTGTTGCGTGTAGCCCAGGCCCGAACTCGGCGGGATCGTCAGGGTGTTCGAGGCCACGCCGTTCACCGTAAGGGTGAAGGTGTTGCTGCCGCTCGAGACGACCGTGTTCGAGCTCAGCGATGTGCCCGCCGTGAGGGTCGCCTGCTGGGCGGCCTGGGTGATGTCCACCCCGTACGGCGTGGCCGACGGCTTCGTGGCACTGGTGGAGTTGACGAAGGTGACGCCCGCGTTCGTGGACTGCCCGCCGACGGCGAAGAGGTTGCGCACGTCGCTGAGCGTCACGCCGCTCACGTTGCCGGACAGGACGTTGTTGAGCGTGGTGCTGTCCACCTGCAACTGCCCGCTGGCGTCGAGGGTGAGGCCCAGCGCGCTGAGGTTGTTGAGCTTTGGGTTGGCGCCGCTGACCGGCTGCGTGACCAGGCTCTGTATCTGGTTCTGGATGTTGAGGATCGACGGGTCGCCCAGCAGCGCGCCCGCGGTTTGTGTCTGTGGGTCGTAGCTCACGTCGTTGCTGATGGTGCTCATGACGCTGTTGTAGGCGGTCACGAAGTTCTGGATGGCCGTCTGCGCGGTGGTGGTGTCGTTGGCTACGGTGACCTGGACCGACTGTCCCGCGCTGTTGGCCAGGAGGTTGAGCGTGACGCCGTTGATGGCCGTATTCACCGTGTTGTTGGAGCTGGTGACGGTGAGGGCGCCGTTGCCGGAGCCGAGCGTCACCGAAGCGTCGGCGGCCGCCTGGACGGTCGGCACCGTCGTGTTGATGGTGAACTGGTCGCCCGCGTTTGGCGTGCCCGTGAAAGCGAGTGTCAGATCCGCGTTGCTGGTCGTGAGTTCAGCGTGGTTGCTGGCGATCGTGATCTGCCCCTTGTCCGTGTCGTCTGAGCTGTTGGTGTAATCCAGTTTGGTGGGGTCCGTCTGGTCCACTGTGAAGGTGTAGGTGTTGTTCGTCGCGCCGGTGTAGGTGCCGCCGGAAGTCGCGACCGCGCTGCCGCTGTTTGTGGACGCGGCGACGGCGGCGCCGACGGTGTTCTGGTTGAACTGCGGCTGGACGCCCCCAATGGTGAGGTTCGTGAGGTTGTTGGTCAGGGTGATGGCATTGGCGGTGCCGGTGTTGGTCGCGCTCAGCAGCAAGCGGTACGGTTGGCCGGCGGCCCCGGTGTTGATGACGGTGGCGCTGACTCCCGCGCAGGCGTTATTGATCGCGGTCGCCAGCCCCTGGAGGGTGTTGTTCGTGCTGTTGATGGTGACGGTAGCGCTGCTGCTGCCGCTGCCGATGGTGAGCGTCCCGGTGTTGATCTGGCTGGTGGCATTGGCGAAGCCCTGCGAGGCGATCTCGTTGGCCTGGGCGACGGACTTGACGGTCACCCCGTAGACGCCGGCGATGGCATTGCTGGAAGCGGCTGCCGTCAGCGCCGAGGTGTTGCTGCTGGTGGCGGTCCGGCCGTCGAAGGGGCCGTTGACCGACTGGGCGAGTTGCGTGACGCTGGCCTGGAAGCTGAGCAGCTGGGCCTGGAGGGCCTTGTATGCCGTCTCCTGCTGCGTGACGGCGCTTTGCCTGGTCTGCACGCTGGTGATCTGCTGCTGCTGGACGGCCAGCAACCCCGTGATGATCTGGCTGGTGTTGAGGCCGCTGATGAGGCCGCCGACGCTGATCGTGCCGGTCGAACTGTTCGGGGAGGAGGCCGAACTCGAGGCCGTGGTCGAGGAGAGTTGGTTCGCGGCGGTGCTCGTCCCGCCGACCGAGGAAAGTGAACTCATGACGGTTTCCTTGGTAAAGCGCGGTGCTACCGTTCAGGGGAGATCAACGGGAAGAGGCCGCTTGCGGCTTCGCACGGCTGCGAAGCCGCAAGCGGCCGGGACGTCGTCGCTGAGCGCTCCTCTTACTTGAGGAGGTTGAGGATCAACTGCGCGGTGGCGTTGGCGTTGGTCAACACCGTGGTGCCGGCCTGCACCAGCACCTGTTCCTTGGTGAAGTTGGCGGTTTCCGCCGCGAAGTCCGTGTCGCGGATGACCGACTGGGCCGCCGTGGTGTTCGTCAGCGCCGTCTGCAGGTTGGTGGCGGTTGCCTGCAGGGTGTTGGTCTGGAAGGAGCCCAGCTTGCCGCTCAGGGTGCTGATCTGGCTGATGGCCGCATCGACGAGGGCCAGCGAGTCCTGGGCGCCCTGGGCCGTCGTGACGTTGATCTGGCCAAGGTTCTGGAAGTTGCTGGTGTTGCTGGCGCCCGTGGCCAGGGCGTTCGTGTTGACGCTGTCGATGGCGAGCGTCGCGGTCTGGCCGGCGTTGGCCCCGATCTGGAACGTCAGCGTATTGTTGGTCAGCGCGAGGGTGCCGGCAGCGCCAGTCGCCGTCTCGTACGCGTTGTTGTCGTTCAGGGGGTTGATCGCCACGGACAGGCCGGCCAGGCTCGAGCCGGTCGCCCCCGAGAGGACGTTGCCCGACCCGCTCCCCACCTGACCGTTGATCGTCCCGATCACGTCGGTTCCGGTCACCGTCGTGGTGGTTGCGGCCGCGGTGAGGCCGGTCCCGCCGCTGCCCACGGGCCCGTTCTGATCTTCGACGGCGATCGTGGCCGCCGAGCCATAGGCGGTGCTAAGCAGGCGGAGCTTGTCCGTGGCAACGGTGGAAGCCGTCCGGTTGGTTTGAGCGACCGTGCCGCCCGTCCCGTTGCTCAGGCTCAGGCTCACGCTGACGTCCGCTGGGTTCGTGGTGGCAGTCCCGTGTGCGGTCCCGTCGCTGCTGATCACAATCTGCCCTGACCCGTTGATGTTCACCTCGCCATTCGCAGCAGCGGTGCCGAGAGCGGTCTGGATCGTAGTGATGAGGTCGCCGACCGTCTGGCCGCCAGCTGCTCCAGTGTAGGTGAAGGTTCCCGAGAACGACTTGCCGAAGGCATCGACGCCGCTGAACTTGATCGAGTCACCGGTGTTGATGATACCGCCGGCACCCGTGCCGTGGATCTGGTCCACGTGGGCCAGGTCGGTGGCGGTGGCAGCCACACCCGCGTCGGAGTCATGCGTGAATGCCGCTGTGAGGGCCGCAGTCGTGACCACGTCGGCGCTCACGTTGGTCTGGCTGGACACCGCGTTGATCGCCCCGGCGACCTGGGAGTTGGTGCTGCCGCTCGCGAGGTTGATGGTCGTGCCGTTGAGGGTCAGCGTGTCGGCGGCGGTGATCCCGGTGTCCGCGGCCGCGGCGGTTTCCACCCTCGCCTTGGTAGCGGCGGTG
>Ga0116224_10001001_pt1 | contig 19765 bp, 26 predicted proteins | sample Sb_taG_9_FD_89699 | JGI IMG/M metagenome (GOLD analysis project Ga0116224, IMG submission 89699) | Peat soil microbial communities from Weissenstadt, Germany - Sb_50d_b_LC metaG | ecosystem: Environmental > Terrestrial > Soil > Wetlands > Peat | place: Germany: Weissenstadt | collected 2010-09-21 | reverse complement strand
GTGCCCGTGCCCGTGCCCGGTCTGGAATCGGGCACGGGCACGGGCACGGGCACGGACCCGCGCCACCTGAAACGGCCCGTTTCTGAACCATGCCTGGAATCTGCTAAGCCGCTAGCGGCTCTCGCTACAGAAGGCGCTGACTATTCCTTCGGGGGGGAATCGGCGCCCTCGCGAGCCTCCGTGCGCAGCCGCAGCCGCTGGATGATCTTGCTCCGGGTCGGGACGCGGGCGAGCAGTCCGGCCGCGGCAGTCCCTTGCGCCGGCGGCGCGACCGCGGCCGGCGCAAGGGACTGCGGTTGAGCCGGAGCAGCGGGTAGGGGCTCGGCCGGCGCGGGGGGCGCCGGCGGTGGAGCCGCCTCGGCCGGCGCGATGCCGAACACCGCCTGGAGCTGGGCGTCATTCAGCGGCCTCTGGAAGCCCGCGTGGTCGAGGTGCTCGTAGGGCAGGATGAAGATGCGGCCCCCGTCGTTGCTGCCGGCGATGCGACCGCGCAGCAGCATGAAGTCCTCGTCCATGAGCAGCACGGTCTGAATGTTGATCTCGGTCCCTTGTGTTGTCATCAGCATCAGGTTGTCGATCTGTTCCGAGGGGATGCGGCGCAGGAGCGCCTTCCACACGTCGGCCTGCATTCTGCACTCCGTGAGGACGGGTCGTCGATCCGGACAAGTGTAGCTCATGCCCGCCGCCCCGTCACTCGTCCGCCTCGACCCGGAAGCGCTTCGTCAGCACGCGCTCGCCGACGCGCAGTTCGGCGACGTACTCCCCCGGCGCCACCAGCGACCCGACCTCCGACCCCTCCGCCGGCGGCGTGCGCAGCGGCCAGACCAGCCGGTGCAGTCCCGCGTCCTGCGTTCCCTTCAGCTCGATCAGGCTGCTGCCTCGGGCATCGCTGATCACCAGCCGCACCGGGGCCTCGGACTTCTCCCTGAGGTGGTAGTACAGCACTGCCCCAAAAGGGGGGTTGGGCGCCGCGTACATCTTCACCCCGCGCAGGCCGTGGGTGCCGCGCGACGGGTACATCCGCGCCGACTTCACGTCGAACAGGTGAACCGGGGCGGCCAGCACCTTCGCCGTCGCCTGCTCCAACGGGGCCACGTCCACGACGTAGATGCTGCGGCCGTGCGTGCCGATGACCAACTCCCGGTCGCGTGGGTGGATCACCAGGTCGTGGACCGCGACGGTCGGCAGCCCGGGGTACTTCTCCCAGTGCCCCCCGCTGTCGAGCGATACGAACAGGCCGAACTCGGTGCCGGCCAGTAGCAGGTCGGGGTTGCGCGACGACTCGCGCACCACGTAGACCGGCCCCCCCTCCGGCAAGTCGCTCATGATCGGCTTCCAGGTGCCGCCGTGATCGGTCGTGCGGAAGAGGTAGGGCCGGCGGTCGTCGTTGCGGTGGCGGTCGATCGCGAGGTAGGCGGTCCCCTCGGCGAAGGACGAGGCGATGACTCGGCTGACGTGGCGCTCGCGCGGCACGTCCGGCACGGCGGCCGAGACGTCGCCCCAGTCGCGGCCGCCGTTGCGGCTGACCTGGACCCGGCCGTCGTCGCTCCCCACCCACAACACGTCGGCCTTGATGGGCGATTCGGCGATGGTCGTGAGGGTGTGGCCGAAGTCGGGGCTGCGGCCGCGCTGACCGAGCGTCAGGTCCGGGCTGATCACGTCCCAGTGGTCGCCGCGGTCGCGCGAGCGGAACAGGCCGTTGCCGCCGAAGTAGACGACGGCGGGGTTGTGGGGGGACAGAAGGATCGGCGAGTTCCAGTTGAAGCGGTACTCGGGCTCGCCGCGCCCCGGCCTCGGTTTGACGGCGATCGACAGGCCCGTGGCGAGGTTGACCCGGCGCAATTCGCCGTATTGCCCCTCGGCATAGATGAGGTTGGCGTCGCCCGGATCGACCTGGCAGTAGAAGCCGTCCATCGCCAGCACGCGGAACCAGTTGGCCCCGGTAACGCCGTCGGCGTTGCGCGTGGCACTCGGGCCGCCCCAGCTGCCGTTGTCCTGCAAGCCGCCGTAGACCCAGTACGGGCGACTCATATCGACGGCCACCGCGTAGAACTGGCCGATCGGCAGGTTCTTCGGGTGCTCCCAGGTCTTGCCGCGGTCGTAGCTCAGGTAAGCGCCGCCGTCGCTGCCGGCGACCATGTGCTCCGGGTCTTTCGGGTCGATCCACAGGGCGTGCAGGTCGGCGTGTACCCCGGGGGCGGCGTCGTCGGTCGCGAAGGTCCGGCCGCCGTCCCTCGAGGCGTGCAGCGTCACCCCGAGGACGTACAGCCGGCGGTCGTCTCCCGGGTCGATCCGGACCTGGCTGAAGTAGAACGGCCGCGGGCACAGGTCGTTGAGCTTCACCCACGTCTCGCCCCGGTCGCCGGAGCGAAAGACGCCGCCGGTGGAGGGGTCGGCGTTCGTCCTGGCCGGCTGGCCCCATTCCGTCTCGCGGCGCAGGACCGTCGCGTCGGTCTGGACCACGGCGTAGAGGACGCGCGGGTCCTTGCGGTAGACGGCCAGGCCGCAGCGGCCGAGCGGCCGGTCGGGCAGCCCCTTGCCGAGTCGCTTCCACGTATTGCCGCCGTCGGTCGTCTTGTAGAGGCCGGCGAGTGGGCCGGTCTGCTCCGCCGGGTTGCCGCCGGAGAAGGCGTCGCGCCGCACCCGGTACGCCGCCGCATAAAGAGTATTCGGGTCGTCTGGGTCCATCACCAGGTCGATGAAGCCGGTGTCGGCGTCGAGGTACTTGACCTGCTTCCACGTCGCGCCGCCGTCGGTCGTCTTGTAGAGGCCTCGCTCCTTGTTCGGCCCCCAGACGTGGCCGAGGGCGGCGACGTACACCACGTCGGGGTTGGTCGGGTGGATGACGACGCGGCCGACGTGCTGCGTGTCGCGCAGGCCGACGTTCCGCCAGGTCTTGCCGCCGTCGCTCGATTTGTAGACCCCGTCGCCCCAGGCGACGCTGTTGCGCGGGTTGGCCTCGCCGGTGCCGACCCAGACGACGTCGGGGTTGGACGGGGCGACGGCGACGGCGCCGAGACTGACGGTCGTCTCGCGCTCGAAGACGGCGTCCCAGGTGGTGCCGTTGTTCGTCGTCTTCCACAGGCCGCCCGAGGCGGTGGCGACGTACAGGGTCGCCGGCCGGCTCTCGACGACGGCGAGATCGCTGACGCGGCCGCCCATGTTGGCGGGGCCGAGGCAACGGGCGGGGAGGGCGTCGAACAGCCGGGCCAGGCCGTCGGCGGCGCGGCCTGGCGGACAGCAGAGGACGAGCGCACCGAGGACGAGCGCCCCAAGTGTCCGACGGCGAAGGAGGAGGCGGGGGAGCATGGGGGCACCAGTCTGCGACCCCATCCGGCGGCGGGTCAGGTTAGTTCATTGAAAACGCCAGGTGGTAGGCCAGCCCGGGGATGCGGATGTAAGTGGGGCGGGACGCGGTACGGCGGGGAGTCTTGTCCTTGACGAGGATCTTCTTCGGGGGGGAAGAGGCGGAGGCGAGGGCCGCAACACCGAAGGCCACGGCCACTATGCCGAGGAGGGAGAAGCAGCGGAACATGCGGAAACTCCGGGGAACGGGACAGTGCAGCACTGCACACGCGCCGGGGCTTCGGCCCTGGCGCCGCAGGAAAGTGTAGTCATTCCTGAAAAAATAGCAAGCGCGGCCTGAAGCGTAGCGGCAAGCTGCCAGCTTGCCGCTACGGGCCCGTGGCGGCGACGGCAGGCGCGGTGGGCACCGCGGGGACTTGCGGCGGCTCCTCATCGCCGGTGAGAACCAGGATGCCGCCGCGCGTCACCGCGAAGGTGTGCTCGACGTGGACGCTCGGCAAGCCGTCGCGCGTCACCACGGTCCAGTGGTCGCGCAGCGTGTCCACGTCGGCGCGACCCATGTTGACCATCGGCTCGACGGCGAGGACCAGTCCCTCCTCGAGGCGGAAGTCGTGTTTGCGGACCTCGCGGTTGACGAAGTTGGGCACCTGGGGGTTTTCGTGCATGATGCGGCCGATGCCGTGGCCGACGTATTGCGTGACGACGCTGAAGCCGTTGCGCTCGACGTGCTGCTGCATCAGGGAGGCCACCTCGGACCACCACTTGCGCCGGCCCATCTCCACCCGGGCGATCTGCAGCACCTCGTCGCCGACCTTCACCAACCGCCGCCATTCGGGGCGCACCTCGCCGACGACGATAGTGAGGGCGGCGTCGGCGCACCAGCCGTTGAGCTTGCAGGCGGTGTCGATCTTGACCAGGTCGCCGTCGCGGACGGCGCGCTGGCCGGGGATGCCGTGGACGACCTGCTCGTTGAGCGAGATGCAGGTGACGGCCGGGAAGGGCACGCGGCCGGGGTAGCCCTTAAAGAGCGGGATGGCGCCGTGACTGGTGTAGAGCGCCTCGACGGCCCGGTCGATCTCGATGGTCCGCACGCCCGGCCGGGCCATGTCGCGGCAGATGCGCAGCGCCTGGGCCACGACCTTGCCCGCCTCGCGCATCAGGGCGATCTCGCGCGGCGATTTCAACTCGGGGGCCTTCGACGAGAACCACTTGAACACGGGAGCCTGCCTATCGGTCCAAGACCCGTTCGATGCGCCCGTAGACCTCCTCGATCCCGCCTTCGCCGTTCACGTCGCGGAGCAATCCCTGGCCCTTGTAGTAGGGGATGAGGTCCACGGTATTCTGATGGTACTGGCGCAGCCGCTCGCGCACCGTCTCTTCCTTGTCGTCGGGGCGCTGGAAGAGGGCGTTGCCGCATTTGTCACAGACGCCAGCCCGCCGCGGCGGGTTGTTGACGAGGTGGTAAGTGGCCTTGCAGTTGGGACAACTCCAGCGGCCGGTCATGCGCTGCACGATCAACTCGTCGGGCACGTTGACGAAAACCACGCGCTCGAGGTTGAGGTGCTGCTGCCGCAGCACCACGTCGAAGGCGTGCGCCTGGGCCAGAGTGCGGGGGTAGCCGTCCATGACGAAGCGGCTCGGCCGGTCGGGACGGGTGAAGCGCTCGTTGACCAGGTCGTTGACGAGCGGGTCGGGGACGAGCTGTCCGGCCCTGATGTACGGCTCGGCCAGTTTGCCCGGTGGCGTCCCCTGCCGAACTGCCTCGCGGAGGATGTCTCCGGTACCGACGTGAACCAGCTTGCGGCGCTCGCACAGGAGCTTGGCCTGTGTACCCTTGCCGCTGCCCGGGGGGCCGAGGAGGATCAATCTCATGAGCTGGCCCGTTCGGAACCTGCGGGGAGCCGAAACACCACCGTCGCGGCTTTGACCTTGATATCTTATTCGCGCGACAGTCCCGGGCCAACCGGGCGATTTATCGTTTCGCGCCGGCGATGCGAGCGCGAAACGATAAATCGTGACGTCAATCCTCGGTCAGGCCGGGGTAATTGCGCATGACCAGGTGGCTGTTGATCTTCTGCACCAGGTCGAGGGCCACGCTGATGACGATCAGCAGGCCGGTGCCGCCGTAGAAGCTGGCGATGCGATAATCGACACCCATCGTCGTCTGAATCACGCTCGGCACGATGGCGATGACGCAGAGGAAGGCGGCCCCGACGTAAGTGATGCGCAACATCACCCGTTCAAGGTACTCAGCCGTGCGCTTGCCGGGGCGGTAGCCGGGGATGAAAGTGCCGTAGTCTTTCAGGTTGTTGGCCATGTCCTTCGGGTTGAAGATCAGGGCCGTCCAGAAGTAGCAGAAAAAGATGATCAGGGCGATGTAGCAGACGTTGTAGACGTAGCCCTGGCGCTCGAAGGCGGAGTACAGGGAGACGACCCAGCCCCACTGGAAGCGCTGCTGCAAGAAATTGAGCAGGAAGAACGGCACCATGAGCAGACTGCTGGCGAAGATGACCGGCATGACGCCGGCCTGGTTGACCCGCAGCGGCAGGTAATTGCGGGTGCCGCCGTAGACGCGCCGGCCGCGGATGTGTCGGGCCGACTGCGTCGGGATGCGCCGCTGCCCCTTGGTGATCGCCACCACCGCCACGACCACGACGACGAACAGCACCATCAAGACCAGCAGTTTCTCGAAGCTGATGTCGGCCCCGCCGGTGCCGCCGAGCGTGAAGATCGACTCCTTCAGGCTGCCGGTGCTCGGGTCGAACAGCAATTGCTTGGTGGCGTCGGGCAGGCGGGCGAGGATGCCGGCCATGATGATCAGGCTGATGCCGTTGCCGATACCGTACTCGTCGATCTGCTCGCCCAGCCACATCAGGAACACGGTGCCGGTGGTCATCAGCAGCACGCCGGTCAGCTTCACGTACCAGAGGTCGTAGCCGGTGATGGTCCAGCCGAGGCCGCCGCCCCCCTGCGGTTGCATCAGGTGCTGCACGACGAAGTACGACTGCACCAGGCAGATCGGCACCGTGGCGTAGCGGGTGTACTCGTTGATCTTCTTGCGACCGCTCTCGCCCTCCTTCTGCAGCTTCTCCAGGGGCGGGTAGACGCTGCCCAGCAGCTGGAAGATGATCGACGACGAGATGTAGGGCATGATGCCCAGGCCGAAGATGCAGGCGTTGCTCAGGTTGCCGCCGGAGAACATCGACACAAAGCCGAGCACCTGGCCCAGCGCCGACTGCTGGGCGGTCTGCATCGACTTGAGCATCTGGTACTGGTCGATGAAGGGCAGCGGCACGTGCCAGCCGATGCGGTAGACGACCAGGAACAGCACGGTGATGAAGATCTTCTGGCGCAGCTCGGGGATGCTGAAGATGGCGACGATGGTGCGGTTGTTCAGCATCATGGCGGCGAGGCCGAAGGTCGCGATGCCCACCGCCACGGCCGCGACCCAACTGGCCAACCAAAACACGAGCACGCCGACGGCCGCGCCAACGACCGCGGAAATCACGTAGACCTGGCGCTTGTCCATAGCCATTTCCTCAACGGGCGTCGCGCAACGGAGAACGCGAAGGGGTCGTCAGAACAGGACCGGCAACCCTCGCTTTCTCGCCCTTCCTGGGATCACGCCTTGGCCGGTCGCGGCTTCATCTTGTTGCGCTTGGGCTTCTTCGGCGGCGGGATGACCTCCGCCGTGCCGCCCTTGGCCGCGATCTTCTCGGCGGCCGACTTCGAGAAGTGGTGCGCCCGCACCAGCAGCTTCTTCGTCACCTCGCCGGTGCCCAGGATGCGGACGCCGTCGGCCGGCCCCTTGGCCAGGCCGACCTTGCGCAGGGCCGCCGGATCGACGCTGTCGCCGTCCTGGAACAGGGCGTCCAGGTCGCCGACGTTGACGACGAGGTAGTGCTTGTCCCAGGTGGCATGGCTGAAGCCGCGCTTCGGGATGCGCCGGAACAGCTGCATCTGCCCGCCCTCGAAGAGCGGGGAGAACATCTTGGCGCCGGCACTGGCGTACTGGCCCTTGGAGCCGCGCGAGGCGGTCTTGCCGTGTCCGCTGCCGACGCCGCGGCCGACGCGCTTCTTCTTCTTGTGCTTGTGAACGCCTTCGTGGACTTTCGAGAGGTCCATGTATCCGCTCCTGGCCGCTTGCGGCTTCGCATGACCTGCGAAGCCGCAAGCGGCTCCGTTACAATGTCACGCCGCGCAGCCGGGCGACTTCGTCGCGCGTCCGCAGCTCCATGAGTCCGGCGATGGTGGCCTTGACGAGGTTGATCGGGTTGCTGCTGCCGTGGACCTTCGTCAGGATGTTGCGGACGCCGGCGACCTCAAGGACGTCGCGGACGCCGGGGCCGGCCTTGACGCCGGTGCCGGGGCCGGCCGGGACGAGGATGACGCGGCTGCCGCAGTACTTGCCGATGACGCGGTGCGGGATGGTATCGCCCTTGAGCGAGATGCGCTTCTGGCGCTTCATCGTCTCCTGGGCGTCCTTGGTGGCCTTCTCGACGGCCGGCGGCACCTCGTTGGCCTTGCCGTAGCCGGCGGCGACCCGCCCCTGGTGGTCGCCGACGACGACCAGGGCGTTGAAGCTGAAGCGGCGGCCGCCCTTGACGACGGCCGCGCAGCGGCGGATCTTCACCACCCGGTCTTCCAGGCCGTCCTGCCGCTGCTCGCGGCCGCCACGATCACGTTCTCGTCCCATGTTCGGTTTGATCCTATCGCTGAGCCGCAAGCGGCTGACGTCAGAACTGCAACCCGCCCTCGCGCGCCGCGTCGGCCAGCGCCTTGACGCGGCCGTGGTACTTGTAATGCCCGCGGTCGAAGGCCGCCTGGGCGATGCCCTTGGCCTTGGCCTCTTCGGCGATCTTCTTGCCGACCGCGACCGCCCCCTTGAGATTGCCGCCGTAGGGCGACTTGTCGCCTTCCTTGATGGCCACGCTGCTCGCCGCCGCCAGGGTCACGCCCTGGCTGTCGTCGATGAGCTGGGCGTAGATGTGCTTGTTGCTGCGAAAGACGGTCAGCCGCGGCCGCGCCGTCGTGCCGTTAATCCGGCGGCGGACGTGCTGCCGTCGCCGCAGCTGCTGCAGGCACTTCGCCTTTTGATGGTCCATGACTCCCTACCCTTTCGGCCCACGATTGCCGACCGTGAGCCATTTTCCCGGGAGCGCCGCCCGTAGGTCAGGCTTTCCAGCCTGACTCAAACAGAGTCAGGCTGGAAAGCCTGACCTACGGGCGGCGGCTAAACAATCATCAACCGCCACTGGTGAAGGACTTGCCCTCCTTGCGGCGCACCTGTTCGTTCTCGTAGCGGACGCCCTTGCCCTTGTACGGCTCCGGCGGCCGGGCGTGGCGGATCTCGGCCGCGAACTGCCCCACCTTCTGCTTGTCGGCCCCGGTGACCACGATGTGCGTCGGGTCGCTCAGGGCGACCGTCACGCCGTCCGGCGGGGTGAGCGTGACGGCGTTGGCGTAGCCGACCGTGAGCACGATCGACTTCTTGTCCATGCGCGCCTGGTAGCCGATGCCCTCGATGACCAGTTTCTTCTCGAAGCCCTTGGTGACGCCCTGGACCATGTTGGCGATCAGGCTGCGCGTCAGGCCGTGCAGGGCGCGGTTCTCGCGCTCGTCGTTGGGGCGCGTCACCTTGACGGCCTTGCCGGGCTCGTCGAATTCCACCTTCATGTTGCGGTGGTAGGCCAACTCCAGCTTGCCCTTCGGCCCTTCGACGTTCACCTTGCCCTCCGCGACGCGAACCTTCACGCCCGCCGGGACGGTAACAGGTTGTTTGCCGATACGAGACATCGTGATACTTCCTTCCCGATTTATCGTGTCGCGCTCGCGTGACATGACGCGAGCGCGAAACGATAAATCACCTACCAAACCGTGCAGAGCATCTCGCCGCCGAGCCTCTGGGCGCGGGCCTGGCGGTCGCTCATGACGCCGCGGTTGGTGCTGATGACGGCGATGCCGAGGCCGTCGAGCACCGGCTTGATCTGGTCCGCCCGCCGATAGAGGCGCCGGCCGGGGCGGCTGGTGCGCTGGATGGTGCGGATGACCTTTTCGCCTTCCGGGCCGTACTTCAGGAAGACGCGCAGGATCGCCTTGGCCCCGGGCGCATCGGCCTTCGGGGTGAACGTCGCCTGCCCGGACTCGGCGGCGACCATCTCGCCGACCTGGAAGTCGAGGATGAAGCCCTCGTCCTTGAGGACGTGGGCCACACGCGCCTTGAGCTTGGTGGCCGGCATGTCCACGGCGGGGCGCTCGATGCGGTTGGCGTTGCGGATGCGGGTCAGCATGTCCGCGAGAGAATCGGTCATCATGGTCGGCTCGCCCTCACCAGCTGGCCTTCATTACGCCGGGGATTAGACCGTCGCTGGCCATGTTGCGGAAACAAATACGGCAGATGCCGAACTTGCGGTAGACCGCCCGCGGCCGGCCGCACAGGCGGCAGCGGTGCCGCACGCGGATCCTCGCCCGCGCCGGCATGAACTTGCGCGGGTCGCGCTCGGCCTCCGGCTTGCGCAACTCGGCCTTGTGGGCCTCGAGCTTCTTGATCCCCTTGAGGAACTTCACGTACTGTGCTTCGGTCGCCACCTCGTTACTCCTCGCGGAACGGCATGCCGAAGGCGCGTAGCAATTCCCGCGCCTCGTCGTCGTTGTCGGTGTTGGTCACGAAGGTAACGTCCATGCCCTGGACGAATGTTACCTTGTCCGGGTCGATTTCGGGGAAGACGCCCTGCTCGCTCAGGCCCATGCTATAGTTGCCGTGGCCGTCGAAGCTCTTGGGGTTGACGCCGCGGAAGTCGCGGATACGCGGCAGGGCGACGCTGATGAGGCGGTCGAGGAACTCGTACATCCGCCGGCCGCGCAACGTCACCCGGCAGCCGATGGCGTTGCCCTCGCGGAGGCGGAAGCCGCTGACGGCCACCTTCGCCAGGGTGATCTGCGCCTTCTGCCCCGTGATCTGGGCCAGCTGCTCGGCGGCCTGGTCGATGCGGTTCTTGTCCTGCAGCGCCTTGCCGACGCCCATGTTGACCACGATCTTCTGCAACTTCGGCAGGCTGTACGGGTTGGTGCGCCCCAGCTTCTGCGCCAGCTGCTTGGTGATCTCTTTCTGGTAACGGTCCATCAAGCGGGCCATGATCGCCCCCACACTTCGTTTATCGTTTCGCGCTCGCTCAACTCTTCTTGGCGTAGGCCGGCCGCGCCTTGCTCAGGGCGCCGAGGCTGCCGCCGCACTTCTTGCAGTAGCGCTCCTTGTGGCCGTCGGCGCCGTAGCGACGGCCCATGCGGACGCCGCGCTTGCACAACGGGCAGAAGATCATCACGTTCGAGACGTCGATGGCCATCTCCTTCGACAGCCGGCCGCCCTGCTGGTTGCGGCGATTGGGCTTCAGGTGCTTGTACACCCGGTTGACGCCCTCGACGACGATCTTGCCCGCCTCGGGGATGACGCGCAGGACGCGCCGCGCCCGGCCCCGCTCGGCGTCGTCGCCGGCGATGATGACCACCAGGTCGTCTTTCTTGATGTGCATGGCTCTTCGTCCCGCGCCGCCCGTTCGTAGTGACCCGATTCATCGGGTCCTCCTTGAGCGGACCCGATGAATCGGGTCACTACGAACGGGCGGCGGCTAAATAGGGCAGCGGGTCAAATGACCTCGTTCGCCAGGTTCGTAATCTTGATGAAGCCCTTCTCGCGCAACTCGCGGGCCACGGCGCCGAAGATGCGGGTGCCGCGCGGGTTCTGCTCGGCGTCGATCAGCACCAGGGCGTTGCGGTCGAAGCGGACGTAACTGCCGTCGTCGCGCCGCGTCGCCTTCTTGCAGCGGACGACGACGCCGCGCACCACGTCGCCGGGCTTGACCTCGCCGCCGGGGATCGCCTTCTTGACGCTGGCGATGATGACGTCGCCCAGGCCGGCGTAGCGCCGCCGCGAGCCGCCCAGCACCTTGATGCACATGCACTCTTTCGCCCCGGTGTTGTCCGCAACATCGAGGTAGGTATACATCTGGATCATGACGCCGACTGCCTTTCCGCTGCTGAAATCTCGCCAAGCCGCCAGCGGTCCGTCACGCCGTCGGCGCCGGCTCCTGCGCTGCAGCCGGGGCCGGGGCCGGGGCGGCCGCCGAACCCGGCGCCCGGGTGACCACGCGCACCAGCCGCCAGTTCTTCAACTTCGACAGCGGCCGCGTCTCCATGATCTCGACGGTGTCGCCGCTGTGCGACTCGTTATTCTCGTCGTGGACGTGGCAGATGGTCCGCCGCTTGATGTACTTGCCATACTTGGCGTGCTTGACCAGGCGCGGGATCTCGACGCGGCGGGTCTTGTTCATCTTGTCGCTGGTGACGACGCCGACCTCAATCCGGCGTCGGCCGCGCGCCGTCGTGTTCTGGGTGTTGTCCGCCATCGCTGTCACGCCCCCTGCTGGCCGGCGGCCGGCGCCGGCTGTTTCGCGGCCGCCAGTTGGCGCTGGCGCTGGACCGTCAGGATACGGGCGATGTCTTTCTTCACCTTCTGGATCTCGCTGGGCGTCTCCAGGCGCTCCGTCGCCGACTGGATGCGCAGGTGGAAGAGTTGCATGACCACTTCCTTGTGCGTCAGCGCCAGCTGCTCGTCGGACATCGCCCGATATTCGACCGCTTTCATGGTGGTTGCAACCCTTACCTCAAATACTCGGCCGCCGCGTCACGAAGCGACACTTGAACGGCATCTTGTAGGCGACGCGAGCCAGGGCGTCGCGCGCCGCCGCCTCGGGCAGACCGCCGATCTCGAACAGGATCATGCCCGGCTTGATGACCGCGGCCCAGTACTCCGGCTCGCCCTTGCCCTTGCCCATGCGCGTCTCGGCCGGGATCGCCGTCACCGACTTGTGCGGGAAGACGCGGATGTACAGCCGACCCTCGCCGCGCACCGAGTGGGTGGCCGTGATGCGGCCCGCCTCGATCGCCTCGGCGCTGAGCCAACCGCCTTCCAGCGATTGCAGCCCGAAGTCGCCGTGCGTGACGGTGTTGCCGCGGTAGGCGTTCCCGCGGACCACGCCGCGCGACGTTTTGCGGAACTTCACTCTCTTGGGCATCAGCGGCATGGCCGCCCTCCTCGAAATCTCTCTGTGAACGCTAAGCCGCAAGCGGCGAGCGGCTAACCTCGTCGCCCGCCGCGGCGCGGCCGCTGCTGGCCGGGTGGCAGCAGGGCCGGGTCGGTCGAGGGGTCGAGGTAGTCCCCGTTGTTGATCCACACCTTGACGCCGATGTGGCCCTGGGCGGTCCTGGCCTCGGCGAAGCCGTACTCGATCCGCGCCCGCAGCGTCGAAAGCGGGATGCTGCCGGCCATCGCCTTCTCGTTGCGGGCCATCTCGGCGCCGCCCAACCGGCCGGCCAGCTGAATACGCACCCCCTTGGCCCCGTTCTCCATCGTCGTGTCGATGGACCGCTTCATGGTGCGCCGAAAGCTCGCCCGTTTCTCCAGCTGCTGGGCGATGTCCTCGGCCACGAGTTGGGCGTCGATCTCCGGCCGATTGATCTCCATCGTCTTGACCTCAATGTGCCGATGGCACAGGTCCTCGAGGTCCTTGGTGAGCTTGTCGATCTCGCTCCCCTTCTTGCCGATGATCATGCCGACCCGACCCGCGTAGACGAAGACGACCACCTTCTCGCGGGTGCGCTCGATGCGGATCTTGGAGATGCCGGCGTCGCGGTAGCGCTTCTTGACAAACGTCCGGATCTTCTTGTCCTCGATGAGCAGCTCGCAGAAGTCCGCCTTGGTGGCGTACCAGGTGCTCAGCCAGTCGGTCATGATGCCGACGCGGAAGCCAGTCGGCCGTACTTTCTGACCCATGTGACTTTGGTCCCCGTCATAAAGCCAACCGCCCTCGCCCGCCAGCCCCTGCGCCAGGCTGCCGGACGAGGACGCCCGGTCGTCTCCCCTGCCGATGCCCCGCCTACGCCGGCACCTCCGCGAAGTCGCTGAGGACGACGTGGATGTGCGCGTAGCGGCGCTTGATCGGGTAAGCGGTGCCGCGCGCTCGCGGCATGATCCGCCTCATGATCGGCCCGTCATCGACGCGCGACTCGCGGACGACCAGCGCCTCGACGTTGCGTGCGCCCTTGTCTTCCGCGTTGCCGACAGCGCTCTTGAGCACCGCCTCCAGCAGGCGAGCGCTCTTGTTGGGCAGGAACTGGAGCAACTCCAGCGCCTCGTCCACGGGGCGATTGCGGATCAGCGCCGCGAACGGCCGGATCTTCCGGGCCGACATGTCGGCGTAGCGGTGGATGGCACGGTATTCCATGATTCCGTCTCTCACGTCAGACACGTCAAGTTCCGGGGGTAGGATTTGAACCTACGACCTCCAGGTTATGAGCCTGGCGAGCTACCACTGCTCCACCCCGGGATCAATCCCATTGCAGATTTCAGATTGCAGATTGCAGATTGAATTCAATCTGCAATCTGCAATCTGCAATCTGAAATCTGCAATCATTTCTTGCCCTTGCCGCCGCTATGCCCGCGGAACAGCCGCGTCGGCGAAAACTCGCCCAACTTGTGGCCCACCATGTCCTCGGTCACGTACAGCTTGATAAAGTTCTTGCCGTTGTGGACCAGGAAAGTCTGGCCGACGAAGTCGGGCACGATGGTGCAGTCGCGCGACCAGGTCCGGATCGGCTCGCGGGGGCCGCCGCGCTGCTGCTTCTCCACCTTCGCCAACAGGCGCTCGTCGTAGTACGGGCCTTTCTTGCTCGAACGACTCATCGCAAACAACCCCTGTAAAAGGCTAATTATAGCCACGCGGGCAAGGGGGACCAGTGCCAGGCCGCAAATGGTTCCGATCAGCTCGTGGCGTAGTGCGGCCCCGGGCGGCGTCGGCGGATAATGGCGGCATTCGACGGCTTGCGCTTCTTGCGGGTCTTGCCGCCCTTGGCCAGCACGCCGGTCGGGCTGCACGGGTGCCGGCCGCCCTTGCTGCGCCCCTCGCCGCCGCCCAACGGATGGCTGACCGGGTTCATGGAGGTGCCGCGGTTGTGCGGCTTGCGGCCCATGTGCCGCTTGCGGCCGGCCTTGCCCAGGCTGATGTTCATGTGCTCGGCGTTGCCGATGGCCCCGATGGTGGCCCGGCACTCGCTCGACACGCGCCGCACCTCGCCGGAGGGCAGCGTCACCTGCGCCCATTTCCCTTCGCGGGCCGTCAGGGTGGCGCTGGTGCCGGCACTGCGGGACAGCTGTGCGCCGCGGCCGGGCTGCATCTCCAGGTTGTGAATGGTCATGCCCAGCGGGATGTTCTTCAGCGGCATGCAATGGCCGAGGCGCGGCTCGTTCTTCTCGCCGCTAATCACCTTGTCGCCGGCCTTGAGTCCTTCCGGGGCGAGGATGTAGGTCTTCTCGCCGTCCTCGTACTGGAGCAGGGCGATCCGCGCCGTGCGGTTGGGGTCGTACTCGATGGAGACGACCGTCGCCCAGGTGTCGTCCTTGCGCCGCTTGAAGTCGATGACGCGGTAGCGCTGCTTGTGGCCGCCGCCGCGGAAGCGCGTACAGACGATGCCCTGGTTGTTGCGGCCGCCCTTCTTCGGCTTGGGGCGCAGCAGCGACTTCTCCGGCCGGTTCTTCTTGCCGTGGGTCAGATCCGAGAAGTCACTGACCGAGCCGCCGCGCCGGCCGGCGCTCGTCGGGTTGTAATGGCGAATACCCATGTTTCACCTGATCGCAGATTGCAGATTGCAGATTGCAGATTGCGTCATTCAATCTGCAATCTGCAATCTGCAATCTGAAATTAAAAGAACTCGATCCGATCCTCGGGGTGCAGCGTGACGATGGCCTTCTTCCAGTTGGCCAGTTTGCCCTCGCGCATGCGGTAGCGCTTGGTCTTGCCGATGCGGTTCTGGGTGCGGACCTTGAGGACGCGCACGTTGAACAACTCTGTCACCGCCGCCCGGATCTGGTCCTTGGTCGCCCAGAGGTTGACCTCGAACGGATAGGCGTTGCGGTGCTCGAACTGGTGCGTTCCCTTCTCGGTCACCAGCGGCCGCAGGATGATCTGGTGCGGCTCCAGTTTCGGCCCGCGGGTTATCTCTGGGGTAGCCATCGCCGTTTCCTCTCCCTCACTGCTGCGCCGGGCCCTTGCGCAGCGCCTCGAACGCGGCCCGGGTCAGCACCAGGCGCTTCTGGCGGAGCACCACGTAGGCGTTGAACTGCGACGCCGGCATCAGCTCGACGCCCTGGATGTTCCGCGCCGACCTGTACAGGGTCGTGTCATAATCGGCCGTGCCGATCAGCCAGGTGATCCGGCGGGCCAGTTGCTTGCGCCGGCCGGCTTCCTGTTCCGGCGTCAACTCCTCCCCCGGCTTCTTCGGGACGGGTAACTGGTCGAGCTTCATCCCCTTGGCCAGCGCCTTGAGGACCGCCGCGAATTCCTTGGTCTTCGGCTGGCCGCCCGGGACCGCGAGGTCGTCGATGATGACCGCCTCATTGTCCTGCAGCTTGCTCAGGATGGCCATGCGGGTCGCGGCGCGGACGGCCTTCTTCGGCAGGTGGTACTCGTAGTCGCGCGGCTTGGGGCCCTTGGTGGTGCCGCCGCCCTTGCGCTTGTTGGTGCGGCGGTTGCCGACGCGGGCGTTGCCGGTACCCTTCTGGCGAAACAGCTTCTTGGTGCTGCCGGCCACTTCGCCGCGGCGCAGCGTCGAGTGGGTGCCGGCGCGCTGGTTGGCCAGGTACATCACGACCACGTCGTGCAGGAGCTGGCGGTTGATCGCCCCGCCGAACTCCGCGGGGTCCACCTGCACCGTGCCGACGGTCTCGCCCTGACGGTTGTAAACGTTCAGAGTCAATGGGCCGCTGCTGGCTGGCGTCTCTGCGGTAGACACGTTTGTTTCAATCCTCGCCCGACCTCAGCGGCGGGGCGCCACGAAGTCTCAAGCCCACGGGTCACGACCCGTGGGCTTGAGCCTCACTTTTGAGTCATCACACCGACGACAGTGGGAACGGAGAGTGTATAGGGACGGGCGGGGCCGTCCAGAGGGGTGCCGAATCCATTCGGTCAGCGGCACCCGCGGCCGGCGCTAGCGGCTCGAGGCTGGCACCACGCGGATCTTGATATCGACTCCGGGCGGCAGACTCAGACCCTTGTTCAGGGCTTCGATCGTCTTGCCGGTCGGCTGGAGGATATCGATCAGGCGCTTGTGCGTGCGAATCTCGAACTGCTCGCGCGACTTGCGGTCGATGTGCGGGCTGCGCAGCACCGTGTACCGCTCGATCCGCGTCGGCAGCGGGATCGGCCCGTGGACCACGGCGCCGGTGCGCTGGGCCGTATCGACGATTTCATGGGCCGTCCGGTCCAGGACCTCGTGGTCGTACGCTTCCATCCGAATGCGGATGCGCTCGTTGCTAAAACCCACCAAGGCTGTCTCCCCAAATGTCCTTCACGCCACTCTGCAGTTTCATCCCCAATGTCGGAAAGCGTTAAAGTAATGAGGAGACTGAGCGCTGTCAAGGGGAGCAAATAAGGAAATGCTCGTGAAAGTCGCAGGCGGCCTCAGCGGACGCGCGTCTGGAAACTGATCAGCCCGGTCTGTCCCGGCAGCAGCTTGCCGCTGACCTCCCAGCGCAGGATCACCGACCCGGCCTCGTTCTCCTGCATCGTGAAGACGGCGTTGCGGTCGGCCTTGGCGCTGCCGGGGACGTACTCCAGCCGGCCGCTCAGGCTGTCGCTGACGGCCACGTCGTCGATCGGTTTACTACCGTTATTGCTGTATTTCAGGTAGAACGTCACCACGTCGCCGACCTGCGCCGACGGCCGATCCGCCCACTTGAACAGGTGCATCGGCTTATCGACCAGCACCTGCGGCGGCTCGCCGCAGATCGCCGACACGTCGGCCGTCTCCATTGTCGCAGTATACAGGCCCAGCCCCTCCACGCGGCCGACCACGGCCGGACCCATCGATTGCCCCACCGACGTCGGGGCGCTGCGGTTGCTGAAGCCCTTGGCGAATTCGATCTGCTGAGTCAGCCGCACCCGCTCGACCTCGGTCAACTGCTGAATGCCCGGGGTGCCCAGGGCCAGCGCCGGCCCTTCGTAGACGTGGAAGGCGTCGAGCACGTCCACGCGCACCAGCCGGCCGACGCCGGTTTCGGACCTCGCCGTCGAGGCCCGCTGCCGCGCCCGCAGGGCGGTCAACTGCTCGTATTTGTGGGCCTCGATGCTGGGCAGCAGCGTCCCCACCTGGATTTGCCGGGCGACATCCTCGGCGTTGGCCGGGGCCAGGCGCGTCTCGTATCCGGCGAGGGGCAATTCGCTGCGCAGGGCGGCGAAGCGCGGCACGCACAGGCAGATGCGGTTGGACGGCATGACGCGCCGACGCCCCTGGCTGTCGGTGTATTCAACGATCGTATCGGTCGGCTCGAGCCCCTCCAGGCGACCGCCGGGGCCGATGGCGGCGCGGTGGCCGCTGTCGCCGCCGTCGCGCAGGCATTCCTCCTCCGGCGGCTTCGGGCCGAGGATTGGGTCGAACAACGGCACCGCACTGAAGGGGACCGACGGCGGCACGCGCGCCGGCGGGATCGACTTCTCCGTCGGCAGCAGGATGGTGCCCGGGACCCCCTGGCGCACCAGGTCGGCCTGCTCCTGGGGGCGCTCGCCGAGGCGCAGCACCATCATCGGCCGGCCGTACTGCCGCGCCTCTTCCAGGAGGTCCTCGCCGGGCCCGAGCGTCCGTTCGATGAGCTGGCCGGGGCGCGTCCCCTGCGGCACGGCCCGGTCGGGGTGCTCGAGGTAGACGATCTTCGTGAGGAAGGCCCCCTCGAAGACGTGAGCCACGTCCTCCTCGGTGAGGACGAAGGGGGCGGGGTAGTCGTCCGGGTGGACCTGCGGCGTGAGGAAGAGCGATCCACGGACTTCGAGGGTGGGAAAGAGCGATTGTCTCTGTCCCGGCAGCCCGTCAATCTTGAGGCGGTAGGTGTAGCCGGGACGGAAGCCGAGGGTGACGGGGTACTCGAACTCGCGCGGGCCGCCCTGGTCGCCACGGTAGACCGTCACGCGCCCCGCCGGTGCCCCGCTGAAACGGACGAACAGCAGCGGCGAAGGCCCGCGCCCGGCCGGCAGAGCTTGCCCCTGCGCCGCGGGGAGGAAGCCGAAGGTCGCGACCACGGCGAGGAGTGTGCGTTTCATGACGTGGCCCGGATGTGGGGAGACCCGTTTAGAAATCATTTCACTAATGGCGAGCGGCGCGGCGTCAGCCCGCCGGTGAAGCCGAAACCGGCGGGCTGACGCCGCGCCGCTCGCCATTAGTGAAACAGTTTCTCAACGCGCCGCCCCGAGGGCGGCCGCTAAACGAAGGGAGTTACCGTGGCTGCCCGGCGGCCAACTGGGCCGGCGTCAGCGGGTTGGTCTGCGGCGGCAGCGGCGGCAGCGACCCGCCCTCACCGGTCACCATCCCCACCGGCGTCCCCGGCAGGCTCGTCGGCGTCGGCCGCGGCATGGTGCCGCTGGGGAAAGCAGGCGTTCCCGGGCCGGCCGGTCCCATCATCGCACCGGGCGGGGGCATCATCATTCCGCCACCGGGGCCGGCCATCATGCCGGGCGGCATCATGCCGGGCGGCGCCATCCCCAGCCCGCGCGGGGCCATTCCGGCCGGTTGTCCCTGCGGCGCCGCCGGCCGCGCCGGCGGAGCGTCCATCGGCGGCGAGTGCCGCAGCTCCAGGTCGATGTTGCCCAGGCGCACGATCAGCAGGATGCTGCCGCGCTTGGCCGCCTCCGCGATCGGATCGATGCCCGGGTCCAGCTGCGTCGAGATCAGCTCACCCAGGCCGCCGCCCACGGCGATGTCCTGGAACTGCGGATCGGGCAGGTAGATCACCTTGACGACGTAGTTGCCGGAGTTGACCATGCGGAAATCGTCGGCGGTGAACGACACCGGCACCGAACTGTGGGCCAGGAAGGTCATCGCCCGCTGGTTCGCCGGCACAACTTCCAGCGTCGGGTAGAGGTCCACGCCGGGGTAGTCGGGGAGGTCGCTCAGCTTCAGGCGGTAGATGGCCGCCTGGGCGAAGTTGTAGGTGGCCGGGGCCTCGAGCGGTTTGTCGTTCCACAGCCGTCGGCCGTCCGGTGACGGGATCATCCAGGAAATCTTCATGCCGCGCGGCTCGATGAAGCGCACCGAGGTGCGCGAGGCGGCGAACTGGCTGGCGTAGTTGCCGGTGAGGGCGCCCGTGGCGGCGACGACCCCCGGCGGGTAGCCGGCCGGGATGATGCCGGGCGGGGCGCCCGGCATCATCCCGGGAGCGCCGGGCGGCGGTAGGCCGGGGCCCCCCTCGGGCGGTAGGCCGGGGCCGCCGGCGAGCATGAGCCCGCTGGTGGAGTCGCTCTTGTTGAAGGCGACCTGCTGCACGATGTCCGGCGGCATCTGCTTGGCGATGAACGCCTTGGCGGCGTCCTCACCCGAGGGCACCGCACTGGCCATCTGTTGCGGCGCTCGCATCGGCACC
>Ga0116224_10000994_pt1 | contig 19886 bp, 28 predicted proteins | sample Sb_taG_9_FD_89699 | JGI IMG/M metagenome (GOLD analysis project Ga0116224, IMG submission 89699) | Peat soil microbial communities from Weissenstadt, Germany - Sb_50d_b_LC metaG | ecosystem: Environmental > Terrestrial > Soil > Wetlands > Peat | place: Germany: Weissenstadt | collected 2010-09-21 | reverse complement strand
TACGCCGTTACGGTCTCGCTCAACCTGACGAACACCGGTCACGGGGTTACGAGGCCTGAAGGCCAGTAGAGTTGTGGGGCGAAGACAACACTTTTCGCTCATGTGGGCGGCCAAATGACCTAAATGGCCCGGACAAGGTGGCGAGGACCGGGTTTGTCCCGGCGCGGGGGAAGTCCCCCGGGGGCGAGGCCGAGAGGTCGCGCCGTGGGATCAAGGGCCCGATTCGACAGCGCTACCGAGTGTGCAGTTGCGGACCGCCGAGTGCGGTTCCGGCCCACGACGTGGGCTGCCGGCCGCCAGCCGGAGGAGCCTGGGGGTGAGGGGAGACACGGCGAAACCCGCGGATCAGGCGACTGAGACGGTAAGACGTCGGAGCTGCTCAAGGGAGAAAACGCCGGCAGACATCCGGACTGGTAGTCCGCCGCGGGGCGTGAACGCCAATCCGCACTCTTGCTTGCCCTGGGTCTCACGGGTTTCACCGCAGGATTTGCCCATGACTTGCCCCGAGTTGACAGGTGACAAGACCTCTCCCCTGGCCCCCCGATGGTCAAGAGGGGAGACGGCGTGAGTGAGGCCAGGTCGCGGCTTCGGTATGGGAATTGCGTCACCCCTACCGGACCCATTTCCCGAACGGGCTCGGGCGGCCAGCACCGAGAGGAGATAGTGGCGATGGTAAAGAGGAACCGCTTCCGGCATGAATCGGCCCCTGCGGAGCTGGTCCACCCGGTCCGCCAACTGGCCCTCCCGTTGCACGGGACTCTCGACCTCGACCCTCTCCTGCAGCGGATCGGGAACGCCCGTTTCGTCTTGCTGGGTGAAGCCTCGCACGGCACCTCGGAGTATTACACCTGGCGGACAGCAATCAGCGAGCGGCTGATCCGCGAAAAGGGCTTCTCCTTCATCGCGGTGGAGGGCGACTGGCCGGACTGCTACCGCGTCAACCGTTACGTCAAGGGTTTGCCGGATGCCGGCGACAGCGCCCGCGACGTGCTGCACGCCTTCGAGCGCTGGCCGACGTGGATGTGGGCCAACGAGGAAATCGTGGCCCTGGCCGAGTGGCTGCGGCGCCACAACGACGCCCTGCCGGAGGACCGGAGAATCGGCTTCTACGGGCTGGACGTCTACAGCCTGTGGGATTCGCTCTACCAGGTCATGACCTACCTGCACCGGGTCGAGCCGTCGGCGCTGCCGGCCGCCTGGCGTGCCTTCCGCTGCTTCGAGCCGTACGGCGAGGACGAGCAAAAATACGCCCGGGCGACGGCCTTTGTGCCCAACTCGTGCGAGCGTGAGGTGGTGGACCTCCTGACGCAGGTGCGCGCAGGGAGGCCAAAGCACCGCGACGACGGCCGGGAGGCGTACTTCGAGGCCGAGCAGAACGCTCTGGTGGTGAAGAACGCCGAGTCGTATTACCGGGCCATGATCCGTGGCGGCCCCGAATCGTGGAACATCCGCGACCGCTACATGGCGGAGACCCTGGACCGGCTGGTGCGCCAGCACGGGCCCACCGCCAAGGTGATCGTCTGGGAGCACAACACGCACGTCGGCGACGCCCGCTACACCGACATGGCCGAGGAAGGGATGGTCAACGTCGGCCAACTCGCCCGCGAGCGACACGAGGCCGAGGGCGTCGTCCTGGTCGGCTTCGGCTCGTACCGGGGCGGGGTGATCGCTGGCAAAGGTTGGGGGGAGCCGATGCGGCGCGTGCCCGTCCCCCCGGCGCGGAGGGGGAGTTGGGAAGACGTCCTGCACCTGGCGGGCAGTGACGACAAACTCCTCCTCTTCGGGGGCGGCCTGGCCGATTCCTTGCTGGAGCCGCGCGGGCACCGGGCCATCGGCGTGGTCTACCGCCCCGAGTACGAGCACCACGGCAACTATGTGCCCACGGTGCTCCCCCGCCGGTATGACGCCTTCCTGTACATCGACCAGACCCGGGCGCTGCGGCCGCTACACGTCATGGCCCACCTGGGCGGCGAAGTGCCAGAGACGTACCCGTCGGGGGTGTAAAAGGTGGTAGTTAGTAGCCCGTAGTCAGTAGCTTAACCGGCTTGTCGGGGACGCGACTGACGGAATCCTGTCGGGAGACGAGCCGTGCTGCGACCTGCGCAAGCGGTGTTCGTCGATCTCCAGCGGCAGATCGACGAGATGTTCGACGAGTTGATCTACCGCCCCTGGTCGATTGCGGGGCGATCCCCCTGGCGGCCCCCGCTCGACCTGCATGAGACCGCCGATGCGTACCTGGTGGAGATCGACCTGCCGGGCGTGCCCCCGGACCGGGTCACGATCCACCTGACCGAGAACGAGCTGACCGTGGCCGGCGAACGACCCGACGGACCGACGGGCGAAACGCTGCGCCGTCAATGCGAGCGGCCGCGGGGCCCCTTCCGACGCTCGCTCCGCCTCTCCCTGCCGATCGCGCGGGAGGGGAAGGAAAAGAGATCAGCTTTATCGCCCCGTGGGGTGAGATGATCAGCGTCGAGGATTCCCCCGATAGCGAAATCCGCCATTACATGACGGTCCAGCCGGTGACGGTCCTCCCCACGACTCCCGTCGGGGAACTGGCCCTGAAGATGGTCGATGCCCACATCCACCGCGTCCTGGTGGTGGGTGAACAACACCGGCCCTGTGGGATCGTCACCAGCACCGATGTCGTCGCGGCTGTCGCCCGCGCGGCCCAGAAGCCCTCCCGCAAGGCTAAAGAAACCTGACCGTCCCGGATAGTGAGGTGGGGGCCATCGGGGCTATGGGCGTGGGAAGGCGGGCCGGGCCCCGGCGGCGACTTGCCCACTGGGCCACGTCTTGGTGGTCAAGCCGTCATCGGGCGACATCCGCCCCTTGAAAGGGCAGCAGCGCTTCCTCGCACATCTCGCTCTGCGAATTCGCACACCCCGGCTTCTCACTCTTGTGCTTCGGCATCTCGCAAGACCTAGTTCTGATTGGACTTGCGACTATTCGCCGGGGGTGGCACAGGTCTTGCCTTGGTGGAGGCGGAAAAGTCCACGCAACGTGAGGAGGTGATTTATGAAGAAGTGGCTTTTGGCCGCCATCGCCCTCGTCGTCCTGCCCGGGGTGTGGGGCTGTAACAAGCCCGCCCCCGCCGAGTCCGCCGCCCCCGCCGATCCCGCCGTCAAACCGGCCGCCGACCTGGCCGAGGGGCTCGCTATGGAGCCCGTGGATCCGGCCGCCGAACCCGGCCTCGGCCCGCCGCCGCACCCGAAGCCCAAGCCCCCGCCCCACCCCAAGCCCATCGGCCCTGCGCCGAAGGGCTACTTCCTGCCCTATGCCGGCCACCCCTACCACGGCGGCATGTACGGCGCGTGGGCGAAACACTGGCTGGGCCACCACCACCACGGGCACTACTACCTCTACGGCGTCTACCTGAACACCTGGCGGGGCTACACCTACCGGGTCTGGAACGAGCGCTGGCTCTACTGGTCGCCCGAGGACTACTGTTGGTATCGCTACGACGAGGTGCTGGGCGTCTTCATTCCGCTGAACCCCGACGGCACCGACGCCGTTGATACAGCGCCCCCGCCCCCGCCGCTGCCCCCGCCACCCGATAAGTAGCGTGGGGGCGGGAGAGGAGCGCGTTTTGACTTACTGCCCGCTTTCGGGATCGCCCGGATGCGGGCCGCCGGAAAGAGTTGTCGATGCCTGGGCATGTCAACAGATGGGAGGGAATGCCGTGGACACCAAGGCCGCACGAGTGACACCGAAGAAGCACGAGCTGCACGAGCAGCGGAAGTCGCTGCGCGGCTGGTCGCGGCAGCTGCACGAGCGGCTCGCGGAGGTCTGCGAGGAGTTCGTGTTTGGCGACCTGACACGGGAGCACAAACGGACGATTCTCGTCCGCGAACTACAGTACCTGCTCGACTACTACAAGGCCGAGGAGAGCTGGGCCGGCATCGAATAGGCCCTCGGCGGGTGTGCGAAGCAGGGGCCACCGGGCGGGGCAATGAGGCGCGGCCGCACACGCGCCTTTCACCCCTCCCCCGCCGCCCAAAGGACCACGCCGGTGTTCCCGGTGGATTTTGGCCGCGCCGCGGGCCGGGGCACGGCGGTTGCACCTCCCACGGCGCCCGGCCGACGGGGAGGACCGCGCCATGCTGCCGATGAAGACCTTCTTGCACCCGACCGACTTCTCGGAACTGTCCGACGCCGCCCTCCAACTGGCCTGTGCCCTGGCGCGCGACCACAAGGGCCGCCTCGTGGTGCTGCACGTCGTTCCGCCACCGCAGTCGCACGGCGAGGAGGTGGCGCGGCGGCAGGACGACGGCTACCACGCGGACTTGTGGCGCATGCTGGAGCGCATGCGGCCGGAGGAGGCCACCCTGCCGGTGGAGCGCCGGCTGGAAGACGGATCCCCCGCCGAGACGATCCTGCGCGTGGCCCGGGAAGAGGGGGCTGACCTGATTGTCATGGGGACCCACGGTCGCGGCGCCCTGGGGAAGCTGCTGCTGGCGAGCGTGGCCGAGCAGGTCGTGCGCCGGGCGCCGGGCCCGGTGTTGACCACGAACGCCACGGTTCTCAGGTCCGGCGAGGGTCAACCCGCCGGGAGTGAGCATGACTCAGTCCCTCTTCCCCGATGACAGCCACCTCGGCCTGCTGACCGACCTGTACGAGCTGACGATGGCGGCCGCCTACCACGCCCACGGCCTGGCCGACCAGCCAGCGACCTTCGAGTTGTGGGTGCGCCAGCTGCCGCAGCGGCGCAACTACCTGATCGCCGCCGGGCTGGAGCAGGCCGTCCATTACCTGCAGCACCTCAGCTTCGCCCCGGAGCAGATCGACTACCTCCGCCGGCTGCCCGTATTCGCCCACGTCCCGGCCGAGTGGTTCGAGCGGCTGGCGGCGCTGCGCTTCAAGGGAGACGTATGGGCCATGCCCGAGGGCATGGCGGTGTTCGCCGGCGAGCCGCTGCTGCGCGTGACCGCCCCGCTGATGCAGGCGCAGGTCGTGGAGACGTTCCTCATCACCACCCTCACCATGCAGACGGTGGTCGCCTCCAAGGCGGCGCGGGTGGTGACCGCGGCGCGGGGCCGGCCGGTCGTGGACTTCGGCTCACGTCGGGCCCACGGGCCGCAGGCCGGGTTGTTGGCGGCGCGGGCCGCGTACATCGCCGGCTGCACCGGCACCAGCAACACCGAGGCCGCCCGCCTCCTCGGCATCCCCGCCGTCGGCACACAGGCCCACTCCTGGATCATGGCCCTCGGCAACGAGGTCGAAGCCTTTCGCAAGTTCGGCCAGGTCTTCCCCGAGGGGTTGACCCTGCTCATCGACACCTACGACACGGTCCAAGGGGCGCGGAACGCGCTCGCCTCGGGCGCCCCCTTCCAGGCCGTGCGCCTCGACAGCGGCGATCTGGCCCAACTGAGCCACGAGGTGCGGGCCGTCCTCGACGGCGCCGGGCGGAGCGACGTGCAGATCGTCGCCAGCGGGGACCTGAACGAGCACAAGATTCAGGATCTGATGGCCGCCGGCGCACCGATCAACGTGTTCGGCGTGGGCACCGAGTTGGTGTGCAGCCGCGACGACCCCGCCTTGAACACCGTCTACAAACTCGTGGAGCAGGAGACGCCGCAGGGTATTGTCGGCCGCTTCAAGCTGTCGAAGGACAAGCACACCTACCCCTTCGCCAAGCAGGTGTACCGGGAATCGGCGGCGGACGGAACGTTCCCCGGCGACGTGATTGCGCGGGCGACCACCCCGTCGTCCGGCGAGCCCCTCCTCGTTCCAGTGCTGCGGGCGGGGCAGCTTGTCGCGCCGTTACCGGCGCTGGACGAGTGCCGCCGGCGTTGTGCGGAGCAACTCCATCGGCTGCCCCCGCCCCTTCTCGGTCTGGAGCCGAGCGAGCCGTATCCCGTGTGCGTCAGCGAGGAACTGAAAGCCGAGGCTCGCCGGCTCGCCGCCGGCGCCCCATGGTCCTCGTAAGGGCCTGAGGAAACGGGCGCGCAGCAGGTCGTCCAGGGTGGCGTGCGTGATCTCCTCCAAGTCGTAGCGGGCGCGCTGCACGGGGCTTGTTCAGCCGCCGGAAGCGCCCCAGGTCGATAGGCGTCCCCACCAGGACCATGTTGGCGTCGGCTACGTTGATCGTCCGCCGTTCCAGTTCCTCGATCATGTCTGGGCCGTAACCCATCGCCGGCAGGACAGGGCCAATGCCAGGGTACTTCTGGTAAGTCGCGCGGATCGAGCCGATGGCGTAAGTGCTGTATTGGTTGTGCTTTTGGACCTGTTTAGTGTTTATACCATCGCCATTGGAAAACCGACGTTTAGCCACGAGGGCGCTGGTAGTGACCCGATTTATCGGGTCCTTCTGGTGGCACGAGCGCATAAATGCGGTCACTACCAGCGCGCTCGCGGCTAAACAACCGGAAAGCGAACGACGCCAGTATAAAGGAACTTCGTCATGCATCCCTCCAATGCTTCGACGACCGCTTTGGCGGTAGTACGCGGCGTCCGCCTCGCGGCTCTCGGCCGGCGGTCATAACCAGCCGTGCTTGAACCCCGCCCGGCGCAACCCCGTGATGATGTCAGGGCAGCGCTGCATCAGCCGCCAGAGCAAACCGGTCCGGTAGTTCTCTATCATCAGGATGATCGGCCCCTGGTCGATGCCGAAGTGCCAGGGCGACACCCAGCCGTGGTCGCTCCCCTCCACCGGAAACGTTCGGTTAAACGTCGCCTTGAATCCGTAGGGATCGAGCATGCCCAGGTCCATCTGCGAATAATTCTTGATGGTCGGCAGCACAATCTCTGGGGCGAACGGCAGGGAGGCGACTACGGCCCAGGGGGCGATGGTGCCGTCGTCGGGGCCATAGGGCGCGCCGCGCGCGATGTAGTCGAAGAAACGCCGCTCGATGCCCTTGACCTTGCGCATGGTCCAGCCAGGGCCGTCACTGGCCGTGATCCCCCAGCACAGCTCGTTGTACCCCTCGAACTCGAGCAGGTTACGGATCGCATATTGCTGGTGGACGTAGGTGGCCCGACGGCTGTTCTCGAAGTAGTCAATCCCCCGGTCGCACATGAAGGCGTCCTGGATGCCGCGGAAATCAAGCCAGAGATGCGACAGCTGGTGCGTGAACAGGGGCCCGGAGTACAAGTACTCGTGGCCATAAACCGTTTTCCATTCGTAGGTGGAAGCCCACGCGGCGTAACTCTCCTCGGGCAGCGGGTACGTCGGCGAGCCCAGACCGAGCACGTAGAGCAGCAGCGCCTCATCGTAGCCCTCCCACCGGTCGGGCAAAAAACCGGTTACCGGCTTCCAGCCGTGCGTCACCGTCGCCCCGCCGTTCAGGGCCCAGCGCCAGTCCGCGCGGCGATAGAGGGCATCGGCGAGGCTACGGATGTCGTGCTCATCCTCCGTGTTGCGGTCGAAATAGGTGGCGGCCGTCAGCGCGCCCGCGAGTAGGAACGCCGAGTCGATGGTGGATAGCTCGCAATTCCAGACGCGCCGCCCCGTTTCCATGTCGAGGAAGTGGTAATAGAACCCCTTGTAGCCGGTGGCGTCTGGCTGCGGCCCGTGCGGGCTACTCCAGAAAAACCGCAGTTTGTTCAGCACCCGCTCGGCGATCAGCTCGCGCGGCAAGTACGCACGTTCGGCGGCGAGCGGCAACGCCGCCAGAGCCATCCCCACGGCGGCGATGCTGGCCGGCGAGCCGGCCTGCGTCTTGTCGGCGATCAGGCCGTTGCAGTGGTTCTCCTCCCGGATGTAGTACTCGAGGGTCGTCCATTGCAACGCGTTGAGTTCTTCCTCGGTGATTGTAACTCGAGCCATGGCCGCATCCCTCCGCACGACAGTCAGCACGGCTGCCCCGCGTGGGGGTCACCCGTACTTCTCCATCCCTTTCCGACTGGCAGACGGCTTGGATAAGGCGTGGAAGACCCTGCACAGCCAGCCCTGGCTGTCTCGGGCGGGGGCGGATGTCCTTGACGCAACTGGCCCGTCAGGACTGCGCGTGGCCCGACGGCCAGTGATGCGGTCGATGCGGATGCGATAGAAGATAGGTGTCAACGGTTGGTCGGGATAGTGGTGGGTGCGGGAAACACAGCCGGGCTCCCACCATTCGGCGTGCTGTAGGAGCAGTTCGTGTGCGTGCAGCCGCCCCTGCTGACCTGGGGTGGAGCTGACCGACGTCGGGTGGACCATTGGCTGCGATGGTTCGCCTGCGCGTCGTTGCTCCTGATCCCATTCGGGGGTGCCCGGCAGTTCCGGTAGTTCCTCATACCGGCCGAAAATGACGATGCTCGTCCATTGGTCACTGTTCTCCACTTCGTCCAGTTCGACACAAACGAGGGGATTGGAGCGCATCCACTCCACTTTCAGACCCAGCGTCGTAAAGCCATAAAGAAAGCCATAAAGGTAGGGGCCTTCGTAAACGAAATAGATGGGAACGACGTAGGGCTGGTTCTCGTGCGCACACGCGAGCCTGCCGAGCCTCGCGCGCGCGAGGGCCTTAAAACAATCGTTCTCCGATATTTCTTGGATGAACATCACTAACATCCTCATTTTATTGGTCGCCGCCTGTCATCGCTTGACGGAGTCTCCCCCGAGGGGATCGAGGCGGCACCAAGCGTTTTCTTGCAGATCATGGGTGATGGTGTCTGCCGACGGGCCTCACGGTACTTGCCTGCCGCCCTTTCTTGCCCGCTTCCGCGGCGAAGGTTACCTCGGTTCTCAGCCGCAGATGATCGAAGCCTTCTTGCAATACGCTCTTGCGGTGGAAGTAGATCTCCCGGCCGTCCGGTCTCTCGATGAAACCATAGCCCTCCTCGGGGAAAAGCTTGCTCACACGGGCATGGGATGCAAGTTCATGGGCCTTCACGGATCCTCGCCTACGGCGCACGTAATCCTCCAACTGCCGGCGGGCAGAGTCGAAGGCGTCGCGAATCGCCACGTGAATGTCCCTGTATTCGGTGTGCTGACTCGGCTCGCGGGTGACTGCGATCTCCTCACCCGGCCCGGTAAGGTCGATGCGCACCTCGTAGAGATTGCCGTGCTCGTGGCGCTTGCCCGCCGGTTCCACGACCACTCGGCAGCCCATGATGTGGTCGGGGGAGGCGTCCAGCTTGGCGACCTTTTCGCGGATTAGCGCCTCGATCCCTCGGTTCGCTCGTAATCGCAACGTTATCGCAGGAAAAGACTTACAGCAGAGGGTCATTTTGGACGCCCGTTCACTATACTGATCGCAAGCCTTGTTCCTGCAATGAGTTGTGTCGATCACCATTGCCTCTCAAGCGAACCGAGGGCTCGATCGCCTCGGAATGCTCCATGTGGCGGAAGGAGACTTACAGGGGAACTTGCATGGCTGTGACCTCCATTCAGGATGGCAAGGAACGAGACCAGGGGTTCGGCGGCACGATCGCCCCTCAAGCCTCGCCGGCTGACCCACCCGTTTCTTCAAGGAATGCTTTCAGAACTACGGCTCCATTGTGGTCCTTGTCGTGCGCCGCGTGGACCAGCGTGAGCACGCCCTCTCGGCTCTTTTCCCGGAGCAGCTTGATGGCCCGGTGTTTGTCCTTGAGTTCTCTTCGGTAAAGGAGCTGGAACTCGTCCCACCGGGCCGCGTCCGGGTTCTCACCGAACGCCTGGTGCAACTCGGTGCTGGGGGCCGCCTCCTTGAGCCAGAGGTCCAGCTTGGCGTGCTTCTCGTCCAGGTCGCGCGGCCAGAAGCGCTCCACCAGGATCCGGAAGCCGTCCTCCGGTGAAGGCTTGTCGTAGGCCCGTTTGATCGTGATCATGAGTCATTCTCCTTCCCTACGGCGATGAGCGAGGGGTCTGGCCCGTCGCACAACCAGAGTCATTCGCGACCACAGAGGTGGCGCACCGCCTGGGCCAGCAGGGGGGCGACCCGGGCGACTTCGAGCCACGGTGGGGCGGCGACGGGGATGCTGTCCGTGGTGAGCACCCGGCCGAACCGCGCGGCGCCGATCTGCTCCATCGCCCCCGGGGCCATCACGGCGTGCGTGAAGGCGGCGTGGACCTCGCGCGCCCCGGCACGGCGCAGGGCCTCCGCGGCGCCGGCCAGCGTGCGCCCGGTGCTCGCCATGTCATCGACGATCAGGCAGACGCGGCCGCGCACTTCGCCCAGCACCTGGAGGTGGGCCGCCGCGTCCGAACGCGGGCGTTCCTTGGCGACCACGGCCACAGGCGCCCCCAGCGCGGCGGCATGGCGCTGGGCCCGCTTCAGGCCGCCGGCGTCCGGGGCAACGACGATCAGTTCCCGGAGCCCCCAGCGCTGGACCGCTGGCACGATAACCTCGTCGGCACGAAGGAGGGTCGCGGGCATGGGGAAGCTACTCTCCAGGGCGGGCGCGTGCAGGTCCAGAGTGACGAGGTGGTCCACGCCAACCGCGCCGAGCAGCCGCGCGACAACCTGGGCGGAGCGGGGATCGCCCAAGCTGCCGCGTTGTTCCTGGCGGGCATAGCCGAGGTAAGGGGCTACCGCCACCACCCGGGCGGCGCCGGCGGCCCGGGTGGCGTCGGCCAGCAGGGCCAGGGCCATGAGGTGGTCGTTGACCGGCGTTGGCGTCGGCTGCACGATCACCGCGGTCGCCTCCCGCACGTCCCAAGCGATGTGGACGCGCGTCTCGCCGTCGGCGAAGGCGGTGACCTCGGCGTCGGCCAGGGACACGTTCAGCTCACGGGCGACGTCCGCCGCCAGGACCCGGTGGGCGCTCCCGGGGACGACGCAGAGCCGATCCGAAGAGATTGAAGACACCTGTCTGACCTCGCTGGGCGCTAACCCGGCGACCCTGGCACAGTCCGCCCGCGCCACCAGGTCTGGGGAGGTGTGCGGGGTCAGGCGATCCGCGTGCCGGGGCAGGCCACCTGTTGGTCGTCGCCACTCGTGAACGGGCGCCGGCAAAGCGCCCCTGGACGTCTCGATAACAACGGGCTACTCGCAGGCCTCGATCTTGGGAAGTTGCAGGATGGCCATTTGATACCGGCTATCCCCGTCCACGGACGAGGCATCGATCCTGGCGAGCAGCTGCTCCGGGGTCCACCGCCGGTCACGCACGTCTTCCCAGAGGTAACTACGGCGCAGAAACTCGTCCCAGGAATAAGGCTGGCGCACGATGAGCGCGGCCACAGCCAGGCGCGAGGGCGCCTCGACGACTCGGAACGAGCGTGCCGACATTCCTTCGTCACAGACGCAGCTGACCAGGAACAACGCCATGTGGACCTCCCGGGATGAGGTGTTCCCCTGTCAGTAGCCCCGATCCGCCAAGTCGAAACAAGCGAGCATTGTCTTGTCGGTGAAGGACCGGCAGGGGAGCGTGCGCACGGCCGAGCGAACAGTGTCGGCCGGTTCGGACGACGAGTGACGTATCATCCGCTGGCCGGCGAAGCAGTTTGGCGGGCTGCGGGGTAAGTCCGGCCTGCCGACTGACACCCGCCGATTACTCCGGCGCAACACCCCTGTTCCCGGGCCTACTCGGTTCAGCCCGGCAGGCCGGCTCTGGGCGGGCTGCCGCTACGATTCGCTCTCAGCGTTCACCCGGCTCCGGCTGGGTGAAGTGCACGGTGACGGCCGCATTCGCACGCACCGCCACGTGCCGCGTCTGGGTCGCGTCCTTGCCGTCCTCACGCCACTGCGCCGTGACGTCGTAGACGTACTCTCGGCCGGGGGTAAGCGGCGGGGACTCGAACAGGCGCACCGAGCCGTCCTGCTGCGTCGCCCTGCTGCCGAACGAGACCTTCGCGCCCGGCGGCACGATCACGCGGACGTGGGCCGTGTTATCCTGAGTCGGCGCGGAGGCACCGTAATCGTACACCGGGGCCCTGTAGTAGTAGTTCGGGGTGGCGGCGTAGTACGGGTAGGTGTCGTAGACGGTGATGCCGCCGCCGTAGTACCCCGGCTGGTAGCCGTAGCCATAGTACCAGGGGGAGCCGATGGCCACGCCGATTCCCCAGCCGTAGTACGGGTAGCCCCGGCCGCCGTAGTAGCGGGCGCCGCCGCCGTAGTAGCGGGCGCCGCCGTAGTAGCGGGCGCCGCCGCCGGCGTGACCGCCACCACGGTGCTGCGCGACCGCGGTCCCCGGACTCAGCGCCAGCGCCGCCGCCGTCACCAGGGCAGCGAACGCCGAAAGACATTGCTTGGACATGATCGCACCTCCTTACGTTGCGATGCCCGCCCGGGACATCGATCAGGGAAGGCCAATCAGGGTCTCATCCCGCGAGCGAGTAAGACGTCCCCGCGCAAGCCACAAACCCTCCGAAGTCAACTAAGCCACCGGAACTCCGTTGTGCTGGTTGCAGATTTGGTGCCACGCGAAGCGCTGCTCTCGTCACAACGACCTGGCAGGCTGGTGGGGCGCCCATGCCTCTTCCCCAAATCATCGGCGACATGACGAAACCGCACACTCCCCACGTCGGAACCGCGCGCCTACGGGTTGGGTGAAGGTGTCTTCGTCTCGCGGCGCGAGTCCCGCAGCGGCGGCCGCGGCCGGTCGTCGTGGCCCTCCTCGCCCTCCAACTCCAGCTTCAAGTGGATGAAGCGCAGCAGGTCCTTCAGACTCACGATCCCGACGAGCCTTTCGCCCTCCACGACGAGCAGCCGACTCAGCCCGGTGCTCCGCATCTGGGCAAGCGCCTTCAGAGCGTCGTCGGGGGCGATGCCGAGCGCCTTCCAATCGTGCTCCATGACGTCAGCGACGGTGTGCGTTTCCCACTGGTCCCGCGGGTAGTGCGACAGTACCTGCGTGCTGACGTAGCCCTCCAGCTTGCCGTCGGCGCCGACCGCGGGAACGCCTTGCGGTGGTGCCGGTAGACGTAGTCCTCGACGAAGTGGCGCAGGTCGGTCCAGGGCGGGACGACGATGGGCTTCGTGTTCATGAAGCGGCTCAACGGCTCGCCCCCCAGCGCCTGCCGCACCAGCACCTGCTCGTAACTCCCCTTGGCGGCGTTGTTGAGGAACAGGCCGATGACTGCCAGCCAGATGCCGGAGCGAGCGGCACCGGGAACGAAGACGATTTCGAGGACGCCCACGAAGATCAGCACCCCGGCGGAGCCGCGCCCCAGCAGCGAGGCCCAGTAGGTGGCCTTGCGCAAGCGGCCGGTGATGGCCCAGAGGAGGGAGCGCAGCACCCAACCGCCGTCGAGTGGGAACGCCGGCACCAGGTTGAAGGCAAGCACAATCAGGTTGATCGTGCCGAGCCAGAAGAACACGCGCAGCGGCGGCTCGGGCCAACCGGCGCTACCGCCGACGATCCAGAGGAGCAGGAAGAGGCCGCTCAGGACGGCGCTGACGACCGGCCCCACGATGGCCATGAGGAACTCGCCGCCGGCCGTCTGCGGCTCCTTGACCAACTCGGCCACGCCGCCGAAGACGAACAGGGTGATGCCGCAGATCGGCAGCCCCGTGGCCCGGGCGACGAGGGCATGCCCGAGCTCATGCAGCATGATGTAGGTGAAGAAGGCCAGGGCCGTGACCAACCCCCTCCTGATCCGGGAATTGCTGGTCCGCACAGCGGGGGCAGCGCGGCGCAACGAGCGTTGCCCGCGTGAAAGGTCCCGCGGCAGCTGCCTTGAGGGGCTGGCCACAGGCGCAGCATATTCCGTTGACGGTTGCCATTGTCCATTCCCTTCGAGGCGAGTTGCCTCAACCGTACCAGACGGGGGGATGCTCGCTGCAACGCCAGGAGCGGCTCATCGACTGCCTCCACAAGTGGTTGCGTCAGATGGGCAGGATGGTATGGTCTGCGCGGCATGTCGGCGTATCTGCGCGATGCTAACGACGAAGGAGGCCAGAAAGGTGTTGCCGATGGCTTACGGCGCCGTTGCTTATTAGAAGGCCGCCCGGCAGAAAAGCGCGGTGTCAGGTGGGGATGGTAGCGGCACGGTCGAAATCACCGGCTAAATGCCCTCTTGACGCGGAATAAACGGCATCCATGTGCCAGGGGTCTCAATTCTCACCTGAGATGCTGCTCCATGCATGCCCGGTAGGCACGCGCCGATTTGTCCCATTCTGGCATGGACGGCGCGAACAACTTACCGCGGCGGAGGGCACTTGCCGGCGGGCGGGGCGGGCTTAGGTTAACATTGGGGCGACGTAACGGGGCGGCACAGGGGGCGGGCTGTGTTCCAGCGTCAGTCCTTGGGCGTCGGCCGAAATCCTCGCCGACGGATAGGCCGAGGTGACATGGTGAAGTGTTTGCAAGAAATACTTGCGGAAGTCCCGCAGCCGCGCGAACCCCTGGCCGAATTGCTCATAGGCGGCGGCCCACGGCACGAATTGCGGCTTGCCGGTCGCTACGCGGTGCAGCCGCTGGGCCAGCCAGACGTACACGTCCAGGGCCATCGACGATGACGCCAGGCTGGCGATCGCCCGGTGGTCGAGCGGGACGGCGTGGCGGCCGAGGCTCTGGAAGTATTCCTCGCTCAAGCGGACCGTCGAGGGCCACAGCACGCGCTGATCGGCTTGCTTGGGGAACCACAGGTCGAATGCCGCCACGATCTGCGTGTTGATCTGGACCGCCCTCCCCTCCTCCACTACCCCCATGCGGACGGTGGCCGAGGCCAGCCGGGCCAGCTGTTCTTTCAGCGCCTTGAGTTGCTGGCCGTTGGTTTCCAGGCCCAGCGACCGGGCGAAGGCGGTCATGGACCCCTCCACGTCCACTACCGGCTGGCTGGTGCGGACGGCTTCGGTGGCGAGATGGATCAGCACCAGCCGCGGTTTCTCGCCGTAGGGCAGCCCGACCTTCACGAACTCGCCGGTCTTCGGGTCGATAGCCGAGCCGGCCTCGATTCGCAGCGAGGCCCTCCCCTGCTTGCGGTCCCATTCGCGGACTTCGTCGCCCGGGTTCTTGTACGGGATGCCGCTCTGGCACTGCACGGTATGCAGGTAATCGATGCGGTCGGGCGGCGCTCCGCGGATCGCCAGCGAGGTTTCCAGCAACTGCTCCTGCCGGCGGGTGAGGGTGAGTCTTCCTGGATCGCCGGTCATCGCTGGTCGCTCCGTCAGGTGATGTAGCCGTTGGAGCGCAGCCAGGGTTGCAGGGCTTCTTCGAGGATGTCTTGCAGCGTGTTCGGAAATACGCCGCTCAATTGGCGTTCGAGCGAGGCCCGTTTGAGGGCGGCGGCGTAATCGCTGCGGACGCGCGTGGTCAGGGGCACGCGGCCCAGAGCGCCTGCTGCCTGCCCCTTCCCTTCCCGCATTTCCGGGCCGGCGGGGACTGCCGGCGCTGGTTTTGCCTTCGCGTGATCGCCGTAGACGAATGCCTTTTCGAGGGATGGATCAACGCTGCTGCTGGCTGTCTTGAGCCCTTCGACCAGTGACTTGCGCTCTGCCATGCCCCCCTCCCCTCGCCTCATCCCGCCGCCTTTTTCGGGGTACGGCGGCCCGCTTTGGAGGCACAGGCGTCGGGCAGCACTTCGCGGGAGAGCGCTTCCACCTCGTCAGCGGCATCGCGCCCACGGGCGCCGAGTTGCCATACGACGGCACCTTGGCCGGGGGCATCGGCGTAGATTTGTTTGAGCGTCAGGGCGGTTTTCGCCATCGGCAGCTCCAATGCCGCCGCCGCGTCTTTCATGTCCTGGGTCAGCCGGTAGGTCTTGCCGACCATGCTGAGGACGATCATCGCACGGGGTTGCCCTCCGCGGATATCCTGGGCTTGCCTCAGCACGTTCGTGGCCTGGGCCAGCGCGCGCACCTCTAGCATGCTGGCCTTGCACGGCACCAGGGCCAGGTCGCCGCGAAGCAGCAAGGCGCGGCTGGTTTCGGTGTTGCTGCCGGGACCGTCGGCCACCACGAAGTCGCTCTGCTGTCCGAGGGCGGGCAGGCGGTCGAGTATTTCGTCCGCATCAGCCAGGCGGACGGTCTTTACGTCGGGCACGGCGTCCTTCGCCCATTCGGACGACGAGTGCTGCGTGTCGCAGTCGGCGAGCGTGACGATGTGCCCCTGCTCGTGCAACCAGGCGGCCAGGTGAACGGCGAGCGTCGATTTACCGACCCCGCCCTTGGAATTTGCGACTACGATAATCATGCGGTGGACCATACACCACCTATCGGCATGCTTGCAAGCAATATGTCCAGCAGGTTGGCATGAGGGCATGTCAGCAGGCAGGCATGATGTCCGGAAAGCAACACGGCATGACAGCATCCAAGCCTGCTGGCTCACAAGCCTGTCAGCCAGCAATCGTGCAAGCCAGCAAGTTTGTATTCTTGCCAGCATGACAGCAAGCAATCCTGATAGCCGGATGGTATGTCGGCATGACAGCAGGCAGGCATGATGTCCAAAAAGCAACACGGCATGACAGCATTCAAGCCTGCTGGCCAGCAAGTCTGTCAGACGGCTTTCATGCAAGAATGTCAGCCAGCAACCGGGCAAGCAAGCATGATGGCAAGCCAGTAAGCTTGTATTCTTGCCAGCATGACGGCAAGCAATCTTGACAGCCGGACGGCATGACTACAAGCCGACCTGCTGGCAAGCATGTCAGCCAGCCAGCTGACTGACCGGCCGGCTGGAACGGTTCCATTCCGCCTATGCGCCGCATAGGGAAGATGCCTGTCCACTTCGCACTTGGGCATCCCGGTCGGATTTCACCCCGGCAGCGGCCTGCCTTGGCGGCGACTGGAAGGGCGACGGGTGTGCATGGGGAAGGGCAGGGATAGGGTGTTCAGGAATGGGAAGAAAGCGGTCGGCGTGCGACTGGAGGAGCGGTGATCGTCCTTTATTGTGACGGTCGCGGATCCGCGGACTGCCCTAGCTCCGAAGCAGAAAAAAGGGCCGGTGGTGTACCGGCCCTTGGCGAGTTAGCGTGTGGACTCGGGCGGTCAGAAGGCGATCTCGCCGCGTGCTTCGCAAAGAGCTGCAAATGCCTCTTGCCGTGCCTGCTCGATCTCCTGGGTGCCGGCCCGGTCATTCGGCTTAAGCCGTGAATCGACGAAGCGGGTCAACACCATGTAATCCTCAAGCATGGCATGGCAGGTTTCGAGGGCGGCGAAGAGCCGGGGGGCGGCCCTGTGCAGGTGGCAGGCCGCTTCGGCTTCCTTCCGGTCAAACTCCTGTCCCATTGCCTCGGCGATGGCTTCGCGGGCTTCCTTCACCCACTTGTGCTTTGCCGGATCGGCGGTGGCGACGGCGATCTTGAGCATGGCCAGCAGCTTGGGGGCGGCGGCCATCAGCTTTAGCTGGTAAACAAGAACGGGCGTTTCGTCCTCGTCGCATTCCGGCAGCCAGCAGTAGCTGCAAAATAGACTGCTTACTATCTTCTCGCCGTTGGCATCGAGGATCATGCCGAAATCCTCCGTGCCGTCGCGGTCAAAGGCAAGTTCCCAAGGGGTGTCAAGGGATGGGGGCTGTGTCATCGTCGTTCCTTTCTGTGCGTGTTTACTCATGGCTTCCTCCGCTTCGCGTAGGCGTTCAGTGCGTCCACGATCAGCCTGGCGTCGGCCTTCGCCTTTTCGATCCCGCTGCCGTCATCGAAGAGTGCCAGGCCGAGGACGTTGGCGATCACGCTGCGGTCAGGCGAGCGAATGGCGATGTCGATTCCTTCGGCGTGGCCGCTGGTGGTGGCGTAATAGCGTTTGCGTGGTTTCATGATCGCCTCCTTACGCCACATCATCGAAAGCACGGACGTGCCGGGGGCCATGCGGGCTTGCCTCACGCAAGCAAAGGTCGATCTCGTCCTCGGCGTCGATGGCCCCTTCCCAGAAGTTAATGCAGTAGTCGATGCTGTCGAACTGCTCGCCAGCGGATTGCCTGTCTTTCGCTTTGCTCATGGTCTGTCCTTTCCTTCGTTAGTTATCCAAGAAGTGCGGCCACTTGGGCCGTCACCTTCTTGGGTGGACAGCCATCTTCGGGGGGAATCCCTGTCAGGGCTGGGCAGCCAACTATTTTGTTCCGCGAGGAGGCCGCCAGGCCGGGGAAAATAGTTGGATGACCACACCGCAGGTGCTCGGCCTTGACAGGGATGGGGGCACGCCCCCTCTCTCAACCGGCGGTCAGCCGGCGTTTCATCGCCGCCGGGCCGTGGCGATTCGTCATGCGATAGTGATCGTTACCCGTCAGGGCGGAGACTCGTTCGCGAGGCTCCGGGAGCGCAGCGAGTAGAGCACGGGCCGCTTTCAGCGGCATCGCCCTGCTATCTCCTGACCCGGCGGCAGAGTCTCGACACGCCCGCCTGGATGCCGCTGGCGTATGAGCGGCGCGGGTTGACGGTTGTGCGGCTGGCCGCGATCTGGTAGGGATGGGGCATGAAAGACGCCGACAAGCTACTCGCCGCGTTGCTGGCCAGGTCGATCGCCGCGCTGTGCGTGCGGAACACCTTCCTGGAGGATCTGCACGCCGGCATCACCCCGTCGTCGCAGAGCGGGGATAACAGCGACGTGAAGGTGGTGACGCCCTACGGCGAAATCCCGTGGAGCGGCGTCTCCCGCATCAGCGATGAGGAGATGAAGCGTCTGATGAAGGAGATCGTGGACAAGCTCTATACCTTCCTCTGCCGGCAGGATGACCCGGAGTTCCTTGAGGCGTTCCTGGCAATGGGCGGCAGGGACACCGCCCGGTGGGATGAGCCGCGGCTGGAGGAGGGGTTCGTCCTGCCAGCCAAGCGCCGCCGCGGGAAGCCCCGCAAAAGCGGCGGCCAGTGATCGCGGCGGAGAGCCGTGTTCTCATGGCTCTTCGTCCTCCACTGGCCTGTCAGGCTTCGGCCGCCGGTTCGGGATGAGCCGGATGGCGCAATAGTCGATGCACTCCCAGCGCTTGCCGCTGCGGACGTAGAGCCCAAAGCGCGTGGCGCGGAAAAGCTCGGCGTGCCTGCCGCTGTACAGAGTGGCCCGTGTGTGGGTGCCGACAACCACCTTGCCGCCCGAGGCAAGATGGGCCGCGATCCTGGCGGCGGTGCGGCGTGCCTGCTGCCAGCGGAGGAAGCGGCCGGGCTTCATCTCGTCGTTGGTCATGCTGCCCTCCCGGTCGCCTCGGCAATGGCAGAGCGGACTTCGCTCATGTTCGCGTCGATGGTATCAGCCATCTGATTATCAGGAGCAATCCTGAGCATTTCCCCCAATTCAGCATAGCAGGATTGTAAAGCCTGAAGCAGCCTCGGCGCCGTGTGCATCACACGCAGACGTTCCTGCACCTCGCGGCTGCTGGTGAACGGTATCCCGGTGATCCGCTGGAACACGTCCTCGGCCTCTTCGCGGCTGCCGAACATGCCGATGGCCTGTATGCCCTCGCCGTCGATGTGGCCGTAGAGCCACCAGACGTCGGCCTCGACCGGATCGCAGACTTCGTAGGTCAGGCCGCTGGGATCGGGAAGTCCCGCGTCATCGACACGGCAGCAGGGACAGATCTCGTAGTTGTCGAATACTTTCATTGTGCGATTCCTTTCTCGGTTGATGGTGCGCGAAACCCGGAGAGCGGGCCGTCCCTGTCGCAATCGGGGCAGCGAGTCATGCTGGCGTCATCCCAGTGAAAGTCGGAGCCGTCAGCGATATCGGCACCGCCATCGGTTACGTCCGCAAGGATGGTGGCGACGACCAGGAAGCGATTCTCGTTCCCGCATTTCGGGCATTTCACACCGGCGAGGCAGTTCTGGTTTGTCATGGCGTTCCTCCCTCTACACGCTGCGGAAATCGGCGAGCGCTTCGCGGAGGGAGAAGAGCTGGCGGTCCAGGGCGTCGTCCGCCTCGGTGCCGGCGAAGGGATCAAGCCAGGCGTCGGATTCGTCGGCCCGCATGTCGGCGCTCCTCGGGGTGTGGTCGGCGTGTGCGTGTCTCATGGTGGTGTCCTCCTCGTTGGTTCCCGGCCCCGCTAATCGGGGCCTTAGGGGGTAAGTGCAACCACTCGGAAGTCACTCAAAACACAGTTCGATGACACGCGCAACCACTCGGAAGTCACTCGCTGAACGGCCTGCGCGGAAGCACGTAGCGGGTCTCCTTGACCATCGG
>Ga0116224_10000986_pt1 | contig 20046 bp, 18 predicted proteins | sample Sb_taG_9_FD_89699 | JGI IMG/M metagenome (GOLD analysis project Ga0116224, IMG submission 89699) | Peat soil microbial communities from Weissenstadt, Germany - Sb_50d_b_LC metaG | ecosystem: Environmental > Terrestrial > Soil > Wetlands > Peat | place: Germany: Weissenstadt | collected 2010-09-21 | reverse complement strand
GGTCGTCGAGGATGCCGCGACCAAGACGGATGAGCGCGCGCTGTTCCACCTCCTCAATCTCGGGCGCGAGGAGAAGGCATTTATCCTCTTCACGGCGCGCGCTGCGCCGGCGGTCTGGCCGGTCGTCATCCCCGATCTCGTTTCCCGGCTGCGCGCTTTGCCGGTGATCACGCTGCACGCGCCGGACGATGCGATGCTGCGCGCCGTCATCGTCAAGCTCGCTGCGGATCGCCAACTCGCGCTTGACGAAAGCGTGGTGGGTTACCTACTGCCCCGCATCGAGCGTTCGTTTGCCGCCGCGCGCGCGGCCGTGAGCGCACTCGACAACGAAGCGCTGCGGCAGGGACGGCCGGCTACGCGCGCGCTCGCCGCCGAGATGTTTCGCGGCTAGCCACTCGCGCCGAAATGTCCAGCGCGGCGGTCACGATCTCGCCCAAAAATCATCGCGATAAGCTATGCTTATCGAAGCCCCAAGCAATACGCATAGACATGATTGCGGTCCGCGCTTACATACCCAGCAACCCCCATTTTCGCGTGAAGTTCGGAGACAAACATGGACGCCAAGACTGACGACAAGAGCGCGGGCAAGTGCCCGTTCCTCCACGCACACACGAACCGCGACTGGTGGCCCAATCAGTTGGACGTCAGCGTTCTCCATAAGAACTCCGATTTGTCCGATCCGATGGGCGAGGCTTTCGACTACGCCAAGGAGTTCAAGAGCCTCGACCTGAACGCCGTGATCAAGGACCTGCATGCCTTGATGAAAGACTCGCAGGACTGGTGGCCGGCCGACTTCGGCCACTACGGCGGGCTAATGATCCGCATGGCATGGCACGCCGCAGGCACCTACCGTATCGCCGATGGGCGCGGCGGCGCCGGGGCCGGTCAGCAGCGTTTCGCGCCCCTCAATAGCTGGCCGGACAACGCCAACCTCGACAAGGCGCGCCGGCTTCTCTGGCCGATCAAGCAGAAATACGGCCGGAAAATTTCCTGGGGCGACCTGATGATTCTCGCCGGCAATGTCGCCCTCGACTCGATGGGCTTCAAGACGTTCGGTTTCGGCGGCGGGCGCAAGGATGTCTGGGAGCCCGAAGAGCTCTACTGGGGTCCCGAGGGGACGTGGCTGGGGGACGAACGCTACAGCGGCGAACGCGAGCTTCAGAATCCTCTCGCCGCCGTGCAGATGGGCCTGATCTACGTCAATCCCGAAGGGCCGAACGGTAAGCCGGACCCGGTCGCAGCGGCCAAGGACATCCGCGAGACGTTCTTCCGCATGGCGATGAACGACGAGGAGACCGTCGCGTTGATTGCCGGCGGCCATACCTTCGGCAAGACCCACGGCGCCGGCGATCCGTCGCTGGTCGGCCCGGCGCCAGAAGGCGGGGCAATCGAAGATCAGGGCCTCGGCTGGAAGAGCAAGTTTGGCACGGGCTTCGGGTCCGACGCCATCACCGGCGGCCCGGAAGTCACCTGGTCGCAGACGCCGACGACGTGGAGCAACCACTTCTTCGACAATCTGTTCAAATACGAATGGGAACTGACCAAGAGCCCGGCCGGCGCCTATCAGTGGAAGGCGAAAGGCGTCGCCGCCACGGTTCCAGACGCCTTCGACAAGTCGAAAAAGCATGTGCCGACCATGCTGACCACGGACCTCTCGCTGCGGATGGACCCTGCCTACGAGAAGATTTCGCGGCGCTTCTACGAGCATCCGGATCAGTTCGCGGACGCGTTTGCCCGGGCGTGGTTCAAGCTCACGCACCGCGACATGGGGCCGATTCATCGTTACCTCGGCCCGCTCGTCCCGAAGGAGATTCTGATCTGGCAAGACCCGATCCCTGCGGTGGATCACCCGCTGATCGGGGAGCAGGACATTACGGCGCTGAAGGCGAAGATTCTCGCATCCGGCCTGTCGGTGTCGCAGCTGGTCGCGACCGCTTGGGCGTCGGCGTCGACATTCCGTGGCTCCGACAAGCGCGGCGGAGCCAACGGCGCGCGCATCCGTCTTGCGCCGCAGAAGGATTGGGAAGTCAACCAGCCGAAGCAGCTCGCGACGGTGCTCGCGAAGCTCGAAGGGATTCAGAAAGAGTTCGGCAAGAAGGTCTCGCTTGCCGACCTGATCGTTCTCGGCGGCAATGCCGCGATCGAGAAGGCAGCGAAGGCCGCGGGGCACGACGTGAAGGTTCCCTTCACGCCGGGGCGCATGGACTCCTCGCAGGAGCAGACTGATGTCCACTCCTTCGCGCCGCTCGAACCGGTCGCTGACGGCTTCCGCAACTATTACCGCAGCCAGCACCTCATGGCGCCCGAGGAGGCGTTGGTCGACAAGGCGCAGTTACTGACGCTGACCGCTCCGGAAATGACGGTTCTCGTCGGCGGCCTGCGCGTGCTCGGCGCAAACGCCGGCCAGTCCAAGCACGGCGTCTTCACCAAGCGGTCCGGGACGCTGACGAACGACTTCTTCGTCAACCTGCTCGACATGAGCACGCAATGGCAGCCTGTCGGCTCCGATGGCGTGTACGAGGGTCGCGACCGGAAGACGAACGAGACCAGGTGGACCGGCACCCGTGTCGATTTGATCTTCGGTTCGCACTCCCAGCTGCGCGCGCTCGCGGAAGTCTATGCGTGCGCGGACTCGAAGGAGAAGTTGGTGAAAGACTTCGTTGCGGCGTGGACCAAGGTGATGAACCTGGACCGCTTCGACCTCGCCTGATTTTGGCGCGGAAAGACGGCCGGGTAAATTCCCGGCCGTTTTGCTTTGGTGGGCGCCTTATGATCCGGACTTCGGCAGCTTTTCGGCGATGCCGAGGCGGTCGGCGCGGCGGCGCATTTCGGCCCACACGTCCTCGGAGCCGATACCGGCGCGATGCCACAGGACCGCGAGGTGATAAAGCAGGTCGGCGCTTTCGCGCACGATGTTGCGATTGTTGTGCTTGACGGCCGCAAGCGCGACTTCGCCCGCTTCCTCGATGACCTTTTGCGCCACCTTGCGGCTGCTCGACGAAAGAAGCTTCGCCGTGCGCGGATGGTCTTCCGCCGTGACGGCCGCCAACGCAGCGTAGAGGCGGTCGAGCTCGTTGCCGACCGGCTCCGGGCCGGCCCCGAGATCGGAGGGCGCGATGCGCACCGCGGATTCATCCGCCGCCCAAAGCTCGTCGAGCGCTTCGTGGATCGCGGCAGCCGGCGCCGCGTGCTGGCGCTCGTGAGCCGAATGTTTTGCAGATTTTGAAGCTGTCAGTCTTGCGACCATCGCTCACCTCCTCACCGCACCGGCGGCTTCGGCATGAGCGTTGGCAAGAGATCATCGTCGCGATCGCTTGCCATCGCGCAGCCGTCGATGCCGCGCACGGTCTCCGTCATGGGCGGTGCGATCCACGAAAGCCTTCGTGCCGACCGCGCCGGGGTTGCGCCTGTCCATGGCTTGCCTTGCCGTGGTGCGAAATCGGCGGAACATCATTTTCCGGCCGACCGGGGGCACATAGGCTTCCTTGCTCAAGCCGTCAAGCATTAATCGCCCGTAACCCTTTGATCTCTCAGGGCCGGAAGGCGCGCTCGCGTCCGGCCACCCGATGGCTGGAGGGGGAGGCTTGACGGGGCGACACCCCGCCGCCTTATCTCAGTATCCTGAAGTCATCGAATCGTTACCGAGGACGGCGAGGGTGAGGCTCGGAGAACAAGGAGCAGCCATGGTCGAGCGCGGCCAAGCGACTGTCGTCGCAGTCGAAACCGGCCAGGCGCGGCGTCTCGACACCCCGGTGCGGCTTGCGGAGCCTGCGGAACGGCACGCAGCCTCGGCGCTGGCCTCGAGCCCCGAGCGCTTCATCAACCGCGAATTATCGTGGCTCAATTTCAACCGTCGCGTGCTCGAAGAATCCGCCAACCGCGGACATCCGCTGTTTGAGCGACTCAAGTTTTTGTCGATCTCGGCGAGCAACCTCGACGAGTTCTTCATGGTCCGCGTCGCCGGTCTGCGCGCGCAGGTGCGCGCCGGGATCGGCACCAAGAGCCCGGAAGGGCTTACGCCCGCCGAGCAGCTGGTGCGCATCGCCGAAGCCGTGCTGCTCCTCGTGGAGGACCAGCAGGCGCAATGGCGCGAGCTGCGCGCCGCGCTCTCCCAGGCAGGCATCATGCTTGTGGACGGTCCCGACATCGCCAAGTCGGAAAAGCCCTGGCTCGAAGACTACTTTCTGTCGCACATCTTTCCGCTGCTGACGCCGCTCGCCGTCGATCCGGCGCATCCGTTCCCGTTCATTCCCAATCTCGGTTTCTCGATCGCCTTGCAGCTTGCGCGCGCCAAGGATGGCAAGGCGATGAATGCGCTCATTCGCATGCCCAACCGCATCGAGCGGTTCGTGCGCCTGCCGCAGGCCGGCGAAGGCGGGGAAGTGCGCCTGATCTCCGTCGAAGGCGCGACCAGCCTTTTCATCGGCAAGCTGTTCCCCGGCTATGCGGTCAAGGGTGTGGGTGCGTTTCGCGTCATCCGCGACTCGGAGCTGGAAATCCTCGAAGAGGCCGAAGACCTGGTGCGGCTGTTCGAGACCGCGCTCAAGCGCCGCCGCCGCGGTTCGGTGATCAGGCTCGACATCGAGGCGAATATGCCGACGGAGCTGCAGCGCTTCGTGCAGCGCGCCCTCGACGCCGTCGACGACGGCGTGTTCAAAATCGACGGCGTGCTGGCGCTCAATGAGATGGCGCAGCTCGCCGGCCATGACCGGCCGGACCTCGAATTCGTGCCCTATACACCTCGCTATCCCGAGCGCATCCGCGACCATGGCGGCGATTGTTTTGCCGCGATCCGGCAGAAGGATCTCATCGTTCATCATCCGTATGAGTCCTTCGACGTCGTGGTGGACTTTCTGCATCAGGCTACGCGCGATCCGAACGTGGTCGCCATCAAACAGACGCTGTACCGCACGTCGGCGGACTCGCCGATCGTCAAGACGCTGGCCGAGGCCGCCGAAGCCGGCAAATCGGTCACCGCGGTCGTCGAGCTCAAGGCGCGCTTCGACGAGGAGGCTAATATCCGCTGGGCGCGCGACCTCGAACGCGCCGGCGTGCAGGTGGTTTACGGATTCATCGAGCTCAAGACCCATGCCAAGCTTTCGCTGGTCGTGCGCCGCGAGGGCGACGCGCTGGTTTCCTACGTGCATGTCGGCACCGGCAATTATCATCCGGTGACGGCGCGCGTTTATACCGATCTGTCGTTCTTCACCGCCGATCCGGTGATCGCCCGCGATGTCGCCCGCGTGTTCAATTATGTAACCGGCTATGCGGAGCCCGCCGAGCTCGAGCGGATGGCGGTGTCGCCGATGACTTTACGCAAGCGCATGGTCGACCATATCGACCAGGAGATCGCGCACGCAAAGGCCGGCCGTCCGGCGGCGATCTGGATGAAAATGAACTCGCTGGTCGACCCCGACATCATCGACGCGCTGTATCGCGCTTCCAGCGCCGGCGTGGCGATTGAGCTCGTGGTGCGCGGCATCTGCTGCCTGCGGCCCGGTGTTCCCGGCCTGTCCGAAAACATCTCGGTCAAGTCGATCGTCGGCCGCTTCCTCGAACACGGCCGCATCTATTGCTTCGGCTCCGGTCACCATCTGCCGCACCCGAAGGCGGCGGTTTACATCTCCTCCGCCGACATGATGCCGCGCAACCTCGACCGGCGCGTCGAGGTGTTGTGCCCAATCCTCAATCCGACCGTGCATGAGCAGGTCCTCGACCAGATCATGGTGGCTAACCTCAAGGACAACGAGCAGAGTTGGCACCTGTTGGCCGACGGTTCCTCGTCCCGTGTCAAACCCGGCGCGCAGGAAGAAAAATTCAACGTCCATACCTACTTCATGACCAATCCAAGCTTGTCGGGTCGCGGCAAGTCGCCGAAGGATTCCATTCCCCGCTTGCCGCACCGCTCCGATCGGGCGTAAGCGGAAAGCCGACCGCCCACTTTGGCCTTGTGCTGATTCCGACAGATGAGCCGCGCCACGATCGACGCTCCCGGACGCCTCGACCATGGCCCGCCGCTTGCCGTCGTCGACATCGGCTCGAACTCGGTGCGCCTCGTGGTCTACGAGGGGCTGTCGCGCAGCCCAACCGCGCTGTTCAACGAGAAAGTGCTGTGCGGGCTGGGCCGCGAGGTGCAGACGACCGGACTTCTCGCCGCCGATGCGGTCGAGCAGGCGCTGTCCTCGCTCAAACGTTACCGGGCGCTGTGCACCACCATGGGCGTGAAGCGAATTCTTGCGATTGCCACCGCCGCCTGCCGCGACGCCAAGAACGGCCGTGCCTTCATCAAGCTCGCCGAGCGCATCATCAGGACCGACATCGAGGTGCTCTCGGGACCGCGCGAGGCGGAGCTGACCGCGCTTGGCGTGATTTCCGGCGTCTATCAGGGCGACGGTGTGGTCGGCGATCTTGGCGGCGGTTCGCTGGAGCTGGTCGACATTCATGGCACCCGCACGCGGCGCGGCCTGACCCGGCCGCTCGGCGGTTTGGCGTTGGCCGACATTTCCTCGAAGTCGCTCAAAAAGGCGGAGAAATACGTCAAGAAAACTCTCGGCTCGTTGCCGGTGCTCAAGGGGTGCGAGGACCGCACCTTCTACGCCGTCGGCGGCACCTGGCGCGCGCTGGCGCGGCTGCACATGTGGCAGACCGGTTATCCGCTGCACGTGATGCACGGTTACACCATTCCGGCGGACGACGCGCTGGAGTTCGCCCGGCTCGTGCATCGCGTCGATGTCGACACGCTGGCCAATATCGAGGTGGTGAACAACGCACGCCGCCCGCTGCTCGCTTACGCGGCGCTGGTGCTGGAATACGTCTTGCGTATCGGCAAGCCGCGCCAGGTCACGTTTTCCGCGCTCGGTGTGCGCGAGGGTCTTCTCTACTCGCTGTTGCGGCAACGCGACAAGGAGAAGGATGCGTTGATCGAGGCGGCGCGCGATCTCAATCAGTTGCGCTCGCGCTCGCCGCTGCACGGCGAAGAGCTGATCGACTGGACCGACCGCTTCATGGCGTCTTCCGGCCTCGACGAGCCCGGCGAGGAGCGCCGGCTTCGCCACGCCGCGTGCCTTCTGGCCGACATGGGCTGGCGGGCGCATCCCGACTATCGCGGCGAGCAATCGCTCAACATCATCGCCCATGGCGGCTTCACCGCGATCGACCATCCGGGCCGCGCCTATCTGGCGCTGGCGGTGTTCTACCGCCACGTCGGTTTGGTCGCGGACGACGAGCTGTCGCCGCGACTGCGCGAGCTTGCCTCGACACGAATGATCGACCGCGCGCGCGTGCTCGGCGCGGCGCTGCGACTCGCTTACGTCATCTCCGCGGCGATGCCCGGCGTGCTGCCGAAAACCCGGCTCGGCGTGGAGCGGCACCGTCTGGCGCTGCGCCTTCCCGGCGAATATGCGGCGCTCGGCGGCGAACGCGTGCTCAGCCGGCTGCGGTCGCTGTCCCGCCTGATCGGACGCGAGCCGGTATTGTTGATGGGTTGAGCGCGCAGCGCACACGCGTGCATTGCCCAGGCTGGAATGATAGATTGAATAGCCACGAGAAATGGGGGAGGGGAATCATATGGAAAATCTTAAGCGCTTCCTGGCGGTCATCGCGGTGATTTCGGTTCTGAATGGCATCGGGCTCGTTCTGACCCCGGCCGTCGTGCTCGCCACCTATGGCATCGAACCCTCTGCCGGTGCGATGTTGGGCTTCCGGTTGCTGGGCCTGACATTGATCGAGTTCGGTCTGATCAACTGGTTCGTCCGGAAATCCCACGATTGGACGGCGTTGCGCGGGCTCTTGATCGGCGGCACGGTCGGCTACGTTCTCGGTTTCGTGGTCTCTCTCTGGGCCACGCTGACCCACGTCATGAACCCGGCAGGCTGGGTGCTTGTCGTGACTTACGCCGTGCTGCTGCTGGGCTACGTGTACTCGCTGTGGGCCGGGTCGCAGAAATTCACCGCCAGTTGAGCTTAGCCTTGTGAGCTGAAGCGGCGCGCGCTGCGACGAGCGCGCGGGCAAAATCACCGGCGCTCGACCGCGGCCACCCGGCCTTTCTCGATCGCGAGCGCGAGATTGCCGTGCTTGAGCGCCAGCGCCTTCTCCCCGAACAGCTCGCGGCGCCAGCCGGCAAGCGCGGGAACGTCGGCTTCGTCGTCGGCGGCGATGCGCTCGAGGTCGTCGACCGTGGCGATCACCTTGGCGGCGACGTGATGGCGTTCCGCGATCATGCGCAGCAGCACCTTGAGCAGCTCGACCACGGCGGTGCCGTTGGCGGAGGGCGGCAGGCGCGAGAGGTGCGGCAACGTTTTCATGTCGCGCTCGAGCCCGCGGGTCACCGCCGCGACGATAGCCTCGCCCCAGCGCGAGCGTTCGAAGCCCTTGGGCAGCGAGCGCAAGTGCTTGAGCCGCTCGATCGTCGTCGGCGCCTGCACCGCGAGGTCGGCGATCACTTCGTCCTTGAGCACCCGCGAGCGCGGCACGTCGCGCGACTGCGCCTCGCGCTCGCGCCAGGCCGCGACCTCGATCAGCACCGCGAGTTCCTTGGGTTTGCGCACCCGCGTTTTCAGCCGCTGCCAGGCGTTTTCCGGATCCATGCGGTAGGTGTCGGCTGACGTCAGCACCTGCATCTCCTCCTGCACCCAGTCGGCGCGGCCGCGGCGGCCGAGATCGTCAAGCAGCGCCAGATAGACGTCGCGCAGATGCGTCACGTCGGAGACGGCGTAGGAAAGCTGCGCCTCGGATAGCGGACGGCGCGTCCAGTCGGTGAAGCGGTGCGACTTGTCGAGGCTATCGCCGGTGATCCGTTGCACCAGCTGGTCGTAGGAGATCGAATCGCCGTAGCCGAGCACCATGGCGGCGACCTGGGTATCGAAGATCGGATGCGGAATAAGCTCGGCGCGATGCCATACGATTTCGATGTCCTGGCGTGCGGCGTGAAAGACCTTCATCACCTTCTCGTCCGCCATCAGCGAGAAGAAGGGCGAAAGATCGATGCCCGGCGCCAGCGCATCGACGACCACGGCCTCCTCGGCCGTGGCCATTTGCGCCACGCAGAGCAGCGGATAATAGGTGGTTTCGCGCAGGAACTCGGTGTCGACGGTCACGAAGGGGTGGGCGGCCATCCGCCGGCACGTGGCGGCAAGCTCCGACGTCGTCGTAATCGGCTGCATCGCGAACTTGGTACCGGAATCCAACATCATTGTCGCCGCTTAGTGTCGTTCCGATACCGCACGGGTGGCAAGGGCGGCGCGCAAATGTCAGGACGCGCGGACATAGTCTACTCCGGCATGGCTAACGGCCGCGCACCCGGCCCATGAGGATGAATTCCCACGGGCTCGGCATGGCGCCGACCGGCACTTCGATGAGGCTCGGTGCGTCGCGCCGCGAAAACGCCTCGCGCAAAGCCCGGCGCAATTCGGCCGGACCGTGGGCGCGGGTGGCCGCGGCGCCGAAGCTTTCGGCAAAGGCGACGAAATCCGGATTGGCGAGATCGCCGGCGATGAAGCGATTGCCGTAACGCTCCTGTTGGATGCGGCGGACGTTGCCGAAAGCGCCGTCATTGAACACGATTGTCACCAGCGGGATGCGGTGACGCATAGCGGTCGCAAGCTCGGTCGCCGTGAACAGGAAGCCGCCGTCGCCGGTGATCGAAACCACCGGCAGGTCCGGCCGGGCATGCTGCGCGCCAAGCGCCGTGGCAAAACCGTAGCCGAGATTGTCCTGGTAGCCAGGCGAGAGATAGGTGCGCGGTCTGTGCACTGGAAACGCTAGGCGCGAGGCGAAGCCGACTTGCGTCACCTCATCGACGAAGATGCCGTCTTCGGGCAATTCGGCGCGGATCGCCGCGAGATAGGAGAGTTGCGGCTGGAGCTTCGCCAGCCGCTTGTTCATGCGCGCGTGGCGCTCGTGCATTTCGTCATTGCGCGAGGCTCGCCGTGCATTGTGCTTGGGCAGCACGTCGAGCAGGTGGCGCAAGATCGGCGTTGCCGGACCGGTCAGCGCCACTTTCGGCTTGGCGATACGGGCATGCGCCTTCGGATCGGCATCGACACGGATGATCGCCAGATCGCGGTCGTATCCCCAATGCAGTAGCGGGTAATGCAGATGCGTGCCGATGGCGAGCACCACGTCGGCTTCCGCCCACAATTCGCGGCCGAGCGGCAGATTGACCGAGAGCGGGTCGCGGTCGTCGATCACGCCGCGGCCGCGCCGGTAGGAGATGACAGGCGCTTGCAGGAGATGCGCGAGCCGCGTTACCTCGGCTGAGGCATCGAGCGCGCCGCCGCCGGCGACGATCAGCGGTCGTTTGGCGGCGCCGAGGTGCTTGGCGGCGGCTTTGATGGCGTCTTCGTCGATCGGCGGCACAGGCACGGGCAGCGGCGGCAGCGGGCGAACCTCGCCCGCGCGTCCCCACACGTCGATGGCGCATTCGAGCGCGGCCGGGCCGGGCCGGCCGGTGAACATGGACCGCATCGCTTCGGCGATCAGCCGCGGCGCCTCGTTCGGCGCGCGGATGCGGGCGGAATGATCGACGAGCCGCGCGACGATGCCGGCCTGGTCGAGGATTTCGTGAAGATGCCCGAAGCCTCTGCCGATCGCGTCCTGCGGGATCTGGCCAAACAGCGCGAGCACGGGGGCATTCATGCCGTAGGCGGTGAGCAGCGCCGCGGAGGAATTCAGGAGCCCGGGTCCGGGGACGACGCAATAGGCTTGCGGCTTAGCCGTCGCCAGCGCGGCGCCGAGCGCCATGTAAGCGGCGCCTTGCTCGTGGCGGGTATGGATGGTGCGGATTTTCGCGGCGTTCTTCGCCAACGCATCGAAGAAGTCGTCGTTGTGGATACCCGGCAGTACGTAAATCGCATCGAGGCCGTGGGCGACAAGCGCGCCGACGACCGCCTCGCCCGTGGTCATGCGGGCCGTGCCGGGCCTGGTCTTTTTGGTTCGTGCTTTGGTCATTTCCGCGCGGCAGCATGCGTCGGGTGGCCGTGGCGGGCAATGAAGAAGTAAAGTCGCCCTCGCCTTGACAAAGCCGCCCTCGCATGCGCTTTCCGCGTTCCGGCGCAAGCTTCGACGAGGGAACGCAAGAGACAATGCACCGCTATCGCAGCCATACCTGCGGCGCGCTCCGCGCAACCGACATCGGCGGCGAGGTGCGCCTGTCCGGCTGGTGCCATCGCATCCGCGATCATGGCGGCGTGCTGTTCATCGATCTGCGCGACCATTACGGGCTGACGCAAGTGGTGGCCGATCCCGACAGCCCGGCGTTCAAGGTGGCGGAGACGCTCCGTTCCGAATGGGTGGTGCGCATCGACGGCAAGGTGCGCCGCCGCCCCGGTGGCACCGAAAATCCCGAGCTGCCAACGGGCGAAATCGAGGTCTACATCAGCGAAATCGAGGTTCTGGGCCGCGCCGGCGAATTGCCCATGCCGGTGTTCGGCGAGCAGGATTATCCCGAGGACATCCGGCTCAAATACCGCTTCCTCGATCTGCGCCGCGAGCACCTCCACCGCAACATCATGAAGCGCGGCGAAATCATCGATTCGCTGCGGCGGCGGATGAAGGCGCAAGGCTTCTTCGAATTCCAGACGCCGATCCTCACCGCCTCCTCGCCGGAAGGCGCGCGCGACTATCTCGTGCCCTCGCGGCTGCATCCGGGAAAATTCTACGCGCTGCCGCAGGCGCCGCAGCAGTTCAAGCAGCTGATCATGATTTCCGGCTTCGACCGCTATTTCCAGATTGCGCCGTGCTTTCGCGACGAGGACGCGCGTGCCGATCGCTCGCCCGGCGAGTTCTATCAGCTCGATCTGGAGATGAGCTTCGTCACCCAGGAGGACGTGTTCGATGCGGTCGAGCCGGTCATCCGCGGCGTGTTCGAGGAATTTTCCGCGGGCAAGGATGTGACGGCGAAATTTCCGCGCATTGCCTATGCCGACGCGCTGGCCAAATACGGCACCGACAAGCCGGATCTGCGCAACCCGATCGTCATACAGGACGTCTCGGAGATTTTCCGCGGCTCCGGCTTCAAGATTTTCGCCCGCATTCTGGAAAGCAGCGCCAAGGCGGCGGTGTGGACTATTCCCGCGCCCAAGGGCGGCTCGCGCGCCTTCTGCGACCGAATGAACTCCTGGGCGCAAGGCGAGGGCCAGCCGGGGCTGGGCTATATCTTTTTCGCCACTGACGCCGGCTCGGTCGTCGGCCGCGGCCCGGTCGCCAACAATCTCGGGGCGGAGCGGACGGAGAGGTTACGGGCGCAGCTCGGGCTGAATGACGGCGACGCGGTGTTCTTTGCCGCCGGTGAGCCCGCGGCTTTCGTGAAGTTTGCGGGCCTCGCGCGCACCAAGATCGGCGAAGACCTCGGCCTGATCGACAAGGATCGGTTCGAGCTGTGTTGGATCGTCGACTTCCCTATGTATGAGTGGAACGAGGAGGAGAAGAAGATCGATTTCTCCCACAACCCGTTCTCAATGCCGAACATGCCAGCCGAGGAATTTCTCGCGCTCGACGGCGCCGATCGCGACAAGGCGCTAGCTCTCCGGGCTATCCAATACGACATCGTCTGCAATGGCGTGGAATTGTCCTCCGGCGCCATCCGCAACCATCGTCCCGACGTGATGAAGAAGGCGTTCGCCATCGCCGGCTATGACGAAAGCGTGCTCGAGCAGAAATTCGGCGGCATGCTGCACGCGCTGTCGCTCGGCGCGCCGCCGCATGGCGGTATCGCGCCTGGCATCGACCGCATCGTCATGCTGCTGTGCGGGGAGGAAAATCTGCGCGAGGTCGTGCTGTTCCCGATGAATCAGCGCGCCGAGGACTTGATGATGGGCGCGCCGTCGGAAGCGACGCCGAAGCAATTGCGCGAGCTTCATATCCGCGTGGTCAAGCCCGGGCCGGCCTGAGCCGAGCGCTGCCGTTTTCATTCCGCCGGCCGCGGCGAACGAGGTGGCGCTTAAGGCGGCCACGATCAATTCATAGTCACCCTGCATGCGCTTTCTCCGCAGCAGCCGCAGGATGAGGCGGAGCTCGCGCAAGACCTCGAGCGAAAGCCGGCTGGCGCAGCCGAGTGCGGCGGCGATGGCAAAGGCTTTGCGCTCCTCCTGCCACTAGCGCTCGACGGCGATAACCGCATCATCGAATTTGCGGCCGCGCAGCATATGCGCGCGCGCCGAAGCGGGCGCGCAAGGCGGGATGATTCGGATCGAGTTGGATCAGCCGCTCGATCCTGATCTTGAAGGTGTTGATGCTTGCGGCTTCGTCGAAGGCCGTGCCGATTTGCGCAAGCGCGACCGCCATGGCCGGTCTCGCTCTGGCGCGTGCCGCCGCGGAAGCGCGGCGGATGCGGGCAAGTTCGCGCTGCCGGCGCGGTACGGGTGCGCCGGGCCGGGAGTCTGTAAGCGGCATGGGGATCGGATCTGGCGTCTGCCGCGCTTCACGGGAGCTCGGGCGCATAATGTAACTGAAATAGGGACACTTGTCAAGTTATTTTTTCAAAATCGGTGACGAGAGGGAGCGACAAAAGCGACGGTGCCGAATCGGGCTCGGCCCCGGCCGGGGCTGGCGCGGCGGCGCCGCCATGCATTCGTTCGCGGGAAAAAGGGACGGACGCCCGGCTCAAATCAGCTTGAGGCAGCACAGTACCTTGCCGACGACCTCGATCTCGCCGAGCGCGATTTCCTCACTCGGATGATTCGGGTTGTCGGAAATCACCTTGACGCGCGTCGGGCGCGACGAGCGCACCACCTGCAAGCGCTTGACGACGATGCATTGGAAGGTGTCGCGGATCGCGTAAAGCCCGTCGGGCGTCGGCGTCTTGTGGCTGGTATCGACGATCACGCGTTCGCCCGACACGATGGTCGGCGCCATGCTGTCGCCGGTGGTGTCGAGGACGAGCAGACGGCCCGGCAAGGTGTGCAGCTGCTCACGCACGAAACCTGCCGGAAACAGCCATCCTTCGGGCTTTAATGGGTCGGCGTGACGGCCGTCCTTGCGCACTTCGCGGGCCGGTAGGCCGCCGCCTAGACCGGCGCGGGTGTCGAGCTCGGGCACTCGCCCGGGCGATGGGCCGAGCGGCTCGTCATGCGCGGCCTCCTCGCGCAGCACATCGCTTGATTCGACATGGCTGCCGCCGGTGCCGGGGTAACGCCCCCACAACAGAATTTGCTCGGGCGTGTAGCCGAGATGCGGGGCGAACGGCTTGAGGTGATCGAGGCGAAGCCTGATCTGACCGTTCTCCAGGCGGGACAATTGTTGCTTGGAAATCCCCGACATTCGCACCAGCTCGGAGCGCGAAATGCCGCGCTGCACGCGGGCGTAATAAAGCCCCGTCCATTGCTTCGCCGGTTGTCGATTTCGCCGCGCCATGCGGGGATTGTCACCAATTCGGTTCTACACCGCTAGCATCCAAAACAGTGACTTTGATTGTCACCGTTGATGGGACAATTAGTCGCAAACGGTGACGCTTTCCAGGCGCCGCCGCTCATCCCGAAACCTCCGCCGCGCCAACGCGGCGCCCGCCCGGAGTCGCGCGAATGCACGGCGAGATGCGAAGCGATCATGTTCCGCTTTTTGGACCGGCGAACGCGTCGAGCTTTTGAAACGACTGTGGAGCGAGGGGGCAACGGCTCTCGCCCGGCCGCCGCGAATGTCTTTGCAGCACGCGGCTGGCTGCGGCGGCGGCGCGCAGGCGCATGTGCGCCGCCCCGCCGGTGGCGGTCTCGCAGCACAAGTCGCTGATCGAGCTGACCAACATCACTTGCCGCTGGGCCTCGATTGGCTTTGCCGGCTTTGTGGTGTTCGGCTGGATCGTCGAGGCAACCGTCAAATGGTTGGTGACATGGACCTGGTCACACCTTCAGTGAAGGCGCCGACGCCGACTCAATACGCTGAGATCATCTCATCGGAAACGCTCACCACGCCAGGCACGCCTTCGGCCAAGGCGAGCAAGGCTTTGTGCTCCTCCGGCGAGCCGACCAGGCCCCACAGGTGGACGACGCCGCCGCTGACGATCACGTTGCGCTCGCCGAAATCGGTCCAGTCTTGATTGTCGAGCCGATCCAGGAGCTCCAAGCGGATCTTGCGGTCGGAGTCGCCGCCTGATGCGGCCCCGGATTGAGCGCGTGACGACGACGCCAGCGCCTGAATGAGGTTCGAGCGGCTGACGATGCCGACCAGTTTGCCGCCACGCAGGATCGGCACGCGTTTGATGCGATGCCGTTCAAGCAATGTGGCGATCTCGCCGAGCGCTGTGTCTTCGGAGGCGGAAACAACGTCCGTCGACATAACTTCTTCAACGCGGCGGCCGTGCGACTTGGCGAATTCGCCAGCCAGCGTCGAAGCCGGGGTCACGGCTTCGAGCCACCACGGGCGCTGCTTGTCGGTGCCGATCTCCTGGCGATGGATGAGATCGGCTTCGCTGATCACGCCGACGACGTTTTCGTCGTCGTCGACCACAGGCAGGGCGCTGACATCATGCTCGGCGAGAAGGCGCACCGCCTCAGCGACTTGGTCGTCCGGCTTGACGGTGACGACGTCGCGAACCATGATATCCACGGCCTTCATGTTGCGCTCCTATCCCGCCAGCGGTCTTCCTTTGCTGCCACCGCGCGCTGCGCGGCGTCCACGCCGGCTCCCGCTAAAACCCAATCAGCAAAGACTTCTTGCATTGCATCTGTGTGACGGCGTTGCCCGGAACCAGCGCTGATGCGGCCCATGGCCGGCGCCCGGCAGGAGTGCCCAAGTTTCAAGCGCGATTGCCGCAATGCTTGGCATCGGGTCTGGGTCATCAGGAAAATCGCCAGATCAATCAACTTGATAGCCTATGCCGCGAATCGCCGCGCGGCCCGGTTACCGTGCATGAGCGGGCCTGGAGGCCGGATGACATCAAGGGCGCCGCTATCGCGGTCGGGGCGTTTGCCGAGGATGCGGATGCAAGCGCGTTCGCCGAGGCGGCGCGCGCCGCCGGTGTCCCGGTCAACGTCATCGACAAGCGGGCCTTCTGCGATTTTGGCTTTGGCGCCATTGTCAACCGCTCGCCGCTGGTGATCGGGATATCAACCGACGGCGCGGCGCCGATTTTCGCGCAGGCTATCCGGGCCAAACTCGAGAGACTGCTGCCGAGAGGTTTCGCGATCTGGGCGGCGGCGGCGCAAGGCTGGCGATTCGCGGTCAGCGCATCGGGATTGAGCTTCGCCGGCCGGCGCGAATTCTGGCAGCTTTTCGCCGCGCATGCCGTGGTCCATGCGAGAGCGAGCCGGGTCAGGAGGATTTCGATCGTTTGCTGGCGGGAGTCCGAGGGCAGGGGGCCGCAATCGAGAGTGGGTCGGTGACGTTCGTGGACGCCGGGCCGGGCGATCCCGAGTTGCTGACATTGCGCGCGGTGCGCGCGCTGCAGTCCGCCGACATCATTTTGTTCGACGATCGCGTCTCCCGAGAGGTTCTCGACTTTGCCCGCCGCGAAGCGCGCAAGCTTTTGGTCGCTAGCGCCGGCAACGAAGCCGACATCGATGCGCTGATGGCGGGTCTTGCGCGGCGCGGCGGAAAGCGCGTGGTGCGGCTTCGCGGCGGCGATGGCGCTGCCGCCGGATCGGTGCGTACATTCGAAGGGCCGGAACTGGCCAATATCAGTTCGGTCGCCGCTCCAAATGCATCTTCAGTCCGTAGCGGGGCCGCAGCGTAATCAGGCCTTGCGGATCGACGGGATGGCCGGGCTTGAGCCGCAGTCGATAGCGTTGCGCGATCGAGGCGAGAATCAGCATCGCCTCCGTCATCGCAAACGCCGCCCCGATGCAGATGCGCGCACCCGCGCCGAATGGAATGTAGGCAAAGCGCGGCCGCGCCGCCGAGCGTTCGGGTGAAAATCGCTCGGGATCGAAGCGGTCGGGATTCTCCCACAGCGACGGCTTGCGGTGCAGCAGCCAAGGCATGATCAAGACTTCGGCGCCGGCCGGGATGCGGTGGCCGAGAATCTCGTCGGCGGCGATGGGCTGGCGTCCGAAGGTGTGCGCCGGCGGATAGAGCCGCATCGATTCTTCGATCACCATGCGCGTATAGCGAAGGTTGGCGACGTCTTCGTAATTCGGCGTGCGGCCTTCCAGGACGGACGCCAGCTCCGCATGGAGCTTGGCTTCGATCGCCGGATGTTGCGACAGCAGATACCAGGTCCACGACAGCGCCTGCGAGGTGGTCTCGTGCCCGGCCATGAAGATCGTCACCACCTGATCGCGGACCTCTTCCGGCGTCATGCCGCCGCCGGTCTCGGTGTCGCGCGCGGCGATCAGTCGGGCCAACAGGTCCTTCGGCTCGGCGTCGGGTTGCCGGCCGCGCTCGGTCAATAGGCGATCGACCTTTTCGTCGAATTCGTTGAAAATTCCCTCCGTAGGCTGCGGCGCAAGCAGCCGCGAAAGCCATAACGGAACGTGCAACAGATCGGGCAGGCTCGGCCGCACCGTCGTCTGATACCTGTTGACGCCGCTTTCGACGACGTCGACGATTTCGTCGGAGTCCGAGGAGAACATTGCGCGCGAGATGATGTGCAGGGTGGCGTGCATCATCGCCGCCGCCACATCCAGTTCACGCGGCTCCGTCAGTGCGTCCCATTTCGCCAGCAGCTCTTCGGTGACCTTGGTCATGATCGGCGCGTAGCCGGCGACGCTGCGCGGATCGAACGACGGCGCCATGATGCGGCGATGGCGTCGCCACGTTTCTCCTTCGCTGGTCAAAAGGCCGCGGCCCAGGCCGGGCTCCAGCAGCCGGCGGCCGACCTCGGACTTGGTGTAATTCGCGGCGTTATCGAGGACGACGTATTTGATGGCGTTCGGTTCATTGATGATGAACATGCGGCGCCACAAGATGCGCTGCGTGATGATATCGGCCGCGAAATTTTCCGGGTCGTGAGCGGATAGCGCATTCTCGCGCATGGCGCGGAGCGCCTCCCGCATATTGGTGCGGCCTTGCGGCCGGCGCGGCGCGGCCAAAGCCGGAAATTCGTTGCTGTCGATGGCGCTCATGGCCGCCTCGGGGCTCGTCGTGTGGGCCGAATGCGTATGTCACTATAGCAGACTGAAGGCGCAGCAAATCCCCGGCTCACCGGATTGCGCATTAGCACAATATCCCAAGGAGTTATGAGCAGGGCGCGGCATTCACCCTGCCGCGCCGCCGGCCTTGAGATCGACACGATGCGATTGCTATAAGTGTGCGATGGGGATGCAGGGGTCCAGTCGCGCAATCGCGCGCGGTGAAGCCGCCGGTCAAAGCTGGCACACGCGTTTTGCTTATATAATGTGTCCCCTTGTGCTGGGGACGCTCCTTGCCGCCTGTTCCTCTCTCGCCGCCCTGTTCCCCGGACCTAACCAACCGGTCACCGTTTCCCAGACGGCGGGGGCTTCGGCTCAACCCGTCTCGATGACTCCCGCCCCCATCGCGAAGGATCAAGCGGCTTCCGTCGGTCCATATCCCACCCAATCCCTCGTCGACTATTTCCGAGAAGATTCCGCACCAGCTTCTCCGGCGCCCGCCATTCGCTCCGTTGCTACGGCGCCGCCGTCTGCCGGTGCGGCGCCTTCCGTCGGTCCGTATCCGCAGCAGTCGCTCTCCGATTATTTCCGCGGCTCAACTTCGTCGACGCAGACCGCGAATGTGCCGCATCCGCCGAGCACATATACGCCTGCGGGCCAGCCTTACGTTCCGCCGTCCGGTCAGCTGAATTACGGGGTGCCCCAACCGCCGGTGCAACCCGCACCCGCCACTCAAGCCGCCGCCGCGCCACCGCCGCCGCCGGCCCCGACCGGCCCGTATCCCTCGCAGTCCATCTTCGACATTTTCTCAAACAATTCCGGCTCGCAATAAGATCGCGCGACCCATCCAAGCTTGCCATTGTGCGGCCGCTTGGCTTCAACCCAAATTTATTTCTCGGCAGGGGTTCGAGCGCCGCTCGCTGTGGCGTAACTGGCTGGGGAACTAGGATTCGAACCTAGATTCTCGGAGTCAGAGTCCCCAAGCCCACGCTGATTTCTAAAAGCTTTTCTCCCAACTGAGGAGAAAGGCGGCCATGCAACATCAATGTGTTGCATTCGATTTTCCAACCAGTTCCGAGACGCCGACTGACTCGGCGACAAACGCAATAGCGGAGCAGTCGCTAAGCAGGGTCGGGCGTGCAATCCACGAGGCCGTCAACGCATGTAGAGACCCGGATCAGCTCGACGAAATGAGCCGTCGACTCTGGAAGCACTACGGCGACGGCGGCATCGGTGACGGCGAGGCTACGTACCTTTCCGCCATCATCGAAAGGCGACGCCCTCTGAGACGCGGCACCGCCACTGGGGATACCAAGCCGCTTAGCAGATTTGCAGGTCGACTATGTGGCCGCTTTACTTCCCGACAACGCCAGCGATCGCCCGATCGAAAGGCGTCAAGGGATCGACGCCGTAAGCTCGGTGGGTCGAGCGCGTTGCCCGCCAATCTCAGACATTATTTCACAGAGGGTCAGCGGTCGGTCCTGTGCATCGTGGCCGGTGAGGTTAAGTGCCACGGCATCTGCGACCTGCCGATCGACAAGATCGCAGCGCTCGCTGGTGTGTGCCGGACGACAGTCCAGACCACCATGCATGAAGCGCGCATGCGCGGTCTCATAAAGATCACGGAGCGCCCACAACCTGGCCGCAAGAGTCTCCGCAACCTGGTCGAGATCATCTCCTCCGAATGGCGCTCCTGGACACGGCGAGGCCCATCTGTAGCGCGCCGGATAGGGTCCAATTCCTTGAAATTGGTGAGCACCACGAAGAACACAGATTTAAGAAAGAAAGGGGCGGCCGATAAAAAAGAGCCAGCGTGCGACGTTGGTGATCGGCGATGAGGCGAGGCTCGATCTCAACCCGCCGGATGCTTAACGGTGGCTGAGCGCGTCGGTCGAGGATCGCTGACCGGGTGGTGGGAACCTCGGCCGGGAGCCTGCCCAAACATCCGCGGCGGGATCACAATCGAGCGCGATCTCTCGACCGGAACCAAGCTTTGGCTATCAGGTTGGACTAAGCCGATCACTGGGGGCGACTTTGTGTCACTCCT
>Ga0116224_10000971_pt1 | contig 20270 bp, 17 predicted proteins | sample Sb_taG_9_FD_89699 | JGI IMG/M metagenome (GOLD analysis project Ga0116224, IMG submission 89699) | Peat soil microbial communities from Weissenstadt, Germany - Sb_50d_b_LC metaG | ecosystem: Environmental > Terrestrial > Soil > Wetlands > Peat | place: Germany: Weissenstadt | collected 2010-09-21 | reverse complement strand
GCCTCGACTGGCGCGTCGAGCTGGATCAGGCGCGAAAACTTTTGGGCCGCGGAGTGGCGCTGCAAGGGAATGTGGACCCGCGCGCATTGCTGGCGTCGCCGGAAATTGCCGCGGCGGCCGCGCGGGGGGCGATCGCGAAAACCGGCGGGATCGGCCATATCTTGAATTTGGGGCATGGGATATTGCCGCAGACGCCGGTTGAAAACGCGCAGGCTTTCGTACGCACGGCGCACGAGTTTCCGTTGCCCACCGCCGAGGAGCCGGCGCGCCGCGAGACTAGCCGGCGGGCGATGTGGTGAGCTGAGGATTTTATGTCCGACTCGAGACACAATTCGCTTGATGCCCGCGCTGTTGCGGCGGTGTCCGGGGAGTTTCTCGCCAAATACAATCGGCCGGGGCCGCGCTACACCAGTTATCCCACGGCGCCAGTGTGGAAAGACGATTTTGGGCCTGACGATCTGGAGCAGACTTTCGCTGCGGCGGATGCGGCGAGAACGCCTGTCTCGCTTTACATGCACATTCCGTTTTGCGAGAGCTTGTGCCTGTTTTGCGCTTGTAATGTGTCGATTCAAAAGAACAAGGGCGTTGCGGTGCCTTACCTTGCGACGCTGAAGAACGAAATCGCGCACGTCGGGCGGTTTGTTTCTAAGCAGCGGCCGGTGGTGCAATTTCATTGGGGCGGAGGAACGCCGACCTATCTGACGCCGGCTCAGATGGACGATCTTTTCGAATTTACGCGCGAGCGATTTACATTTGCGGCGGATGCCGAAATCGGAATCGAAGTGGATCCGCGCGTGACGACCACCGAGCATCTCGAAACTTTGCGCCGGTTGGGATTCAATCGCCTGAGCATGGGAGTGCAGGATTTCAATCCGTTGGTGCAGGAGACGGTGAATCGCGTGCAGCCGTATGAGATGACACGAGATCTGATTGCTGCGGCGCGGGCGCTGGGATTCGACAGCATCAATGTGGATTTGATATATGGGCTGCCTTATCAGACGGCCGATAGTTTTGCTGACACGCTGGATAAAATCCTTACGATTGCGCCGGATCGCGTGGCGATGTTCAGCTATGCGCACGTGCCGTGGCTGAAAAAGCAGCAGGGCTCGTTTCAAGGCCATTTGCCCGAGGGCATGGAGAAATTCCGGATTTTTTGCGTCGGGTTGGAGAAATTTTCGGGGGCGGGATACGAGTACATCGGAATGGATCATTTCGCGCGGCCTGCGGATGAATTGGCCGTCGCGCAGCGCAATCGAACGCTGCACCGAAATTTTCAGGGGTACACGACCAAAGCTGGTGCCGATCTCTACGGCATGGGCGTGAGCGCGATCAGCGGATTCGATGCTGCTTACGCACAGAGTTACCGCGAGGTTCCGGCGTATTCGGACGCGGTGGTGCGCCGCGGGATCGGCACGATGCGCGGCTATCGCATGACTGAGGACGATCGGCTGCGGCGGGCCGTGATTTCGCGGCTGCTTTGCCACACGGTGATTGACAAGCGCGAGATCGGACGCGAATTCGGAATTTCGTTCGACGAATATTTCGCACCGGAACTGCGGCAGCTGGATGAGTTTCGCAGCGACGGACTCGTGGAGACGAGTGCGACTGAAATTTGCGTCACACCGCTCGGGCGCGTATTCATTCGCAATCTCGGGATGATTTTCGATCGCTATCTGCGCGAGCAGCAGATGGACGCTCGCCCACTTTTTTCGAAAACGCTGTGATGTAGCCCGCCAAATGCCCAATTCCATTCAAGTCGCGATCGTCGGCGGAGGAATTTCCGGGTTGGCTTGCGCGCACCGGCTGCGTGCGCTGGGAGTTTCAGCGGTGGTCCTTGAAGCCGGAGAAAACGCGGGCGGAGTTATCGGAACGGTGGAGCGGAGCGGATTTCTGTTCGAAGCCGGGCCGCAAAGCTTTCTGGGCACGGTGCCGGCTCTCGATCTGATTCGCGAGTTGAAGCTGGACGGCGAGCTGATTCAGGCCGATCCGAAAGCGCCACGCTACGTTTACGTGAAAGGGCGGCTGCAGGCGGTACCGATGTCGCCGGTGGCGTTGTTTACCACTTCCCTGCTGAGCGTTGGATCGCGTTATCGCGTTCTGACTGAACCGCTGCGCAGGACCAGGCCGACCGCCCACGAAGAATCGGTCGCGGATTTTGTGCGGCGAAAGTTCGGGCACGAGATTTTGGAATATCTCGTGGCGCCGTTTGTGTCTGGCGTTTATGCCGGCGATCCGGAGACGCTTAGCCTACGCGCCGCCTTTCCTTCGCTCGATGAGTGGGAACGCGAGTACGGCAGCGTGTTGCGCGGTGCGATGAATTCGCGCAAGCAGCAGCCGGGCCCGCGTCCTGGACTGTGCACTTTTCGCGGCGGACTCAGGAGTTTGCTCCAGGCGCTGGAGTCAGAGCTGGGAGATGGTTTGGTTAAGGGCGCGCGGGTGGAGGCGATTGAAAAGGTTGAGCCCTCCGGATTCACCGTGCGATTCTCCGAGGGCAAGCAGCACGAGTCGATCCCGGTCAGAGCTGTCGTCATGGCCGCGCCGGCTTACATTGCCGGGAATTTATTGGCGGGGCTCTCGCAACGAGCCGCCGATGGACTGCGCGGCGTGATTTACGCTCCGGTGGCAGTGATTGCGGCGGGATACAAACAACAACAAGTTGGAAACAAACTCGACGGGTTCGGCGTGCTGATTCCGCGCAAGGCTGGGCTGCACACGCTGGGCACGGTGTGGAATTCTTCGCTCTATCCGGGCCGGGCGCCGAATGGCTCCGTAACTTTGACAAGTTTCGCCGGTGGCGCAACCGATACCGAGATTGTTTCGCGCGAGCCGAGCGAGATCGCGGCGCTAGTCGAGGCCGAGCTCGAAGATTTGCTGGAGATCAGCGGTCCGCCGGTGGCGCGGGAGATCTGGCGCCATCCGAAAGCGCTTCCCCAATACAACCTCGGGCACGCGCACGTATTGGCGAATGTGCGCGGAGCTTTGGCGGACGTGCCGGGAATTCATTTGGCGGGAAATTACCTCAGCGGGCCTTCCATTGGGAATTGCATCGAGCAGAGCAATCGGACTGCGGAGGATGTGCAGGCATTCTTGCAAGGTAAACCCGCGGGCTCGCCAGGCGCGGGTGGCACTGGATAAGCAGTCGGCACGCGATGCATCGGACCCACTCTCCTGCTAGCAAAATTTCTGAATTCGAGTGACGTCGCATAAAAACGCCGGCTTGTCCTGAGTTTCGAAGGACTGGCAGCACTTCGCAGCTCAGTGTTATAACCGGCGCCACGAGGTGCCTTTAGCTTTCGATGACTGGGCGCTTGTAGCGATGCGCTAAGCGAATCTTGCGGCGACCGGCGGCTTCGCGGAAGCGGCGGCGGTCGTCGTCGGTTTCGAGGATTAGAGGCGGAACTTGCTGCGGATTGCGTTCGGCATCGATCGAGACGAACGTTAGATAGGCGCTGCTGGTGTGCAGGCGCTTGCCGGTGATGAAATTTTCCGAGAATACCTTTACGCCTACCTCCATCGAAGTATGGAAGACGCGATTCACGCTGGACTTGAGGATAATCAGTTCGCCGACGCGCACGGGATTGCGGAAATCAACATAGTCGACCGAAGCGGTGACGACGTGGCTGTGCGCATGGCGGTGCGCGGCGATGGCCCCGGCGATATCAACGAGGTGCATCACGCGGCCGCCGAGAATGTAGCCGAGCGGGTTTGCGTCGTTGGGAAGCACCGCCTCGACCATTTCTGAACGCGAAGCGCTGACCGGCCGGCCCTTCGATTCATCGGAACCGAAGCCCTCGATTTGCGCCGCCGTCCCCTTCGATCCCGGCTTTCCTGACTTCTTCGGCATTTTTCGGCTTGCTCCCGCGATTCGCCGTGTGCGTCGCAAAACAGCTCTTGCGGCGTCTGCTTGGCGCGAATGGCTGCGCCCGATATAATACGCACTTACGATAATGACCCAAACGACGAAGTCCCGGCGCGAAATTCTCGAAGGATTTGTGCAATCAAACCCGAGTGATGCTTTTGCGCGCTACGGCCTAGCGCTAGAGTGCGCGAAGCTGGGCGACGATTCTGCTGCTTCGGAGCACTTTCGCCAGCTTCTCGCCGCGCATCCGGAATACGTCGCCGGTTATTTTCAGTTTGGCCAACTCCTCGCGCAGCTCGGCCAGATTCCTCAGGCAAAGCAAATTCTCGCGGCGGGTATTGCGACGGCGGCGAAGACGGGCGATACGCACGCGCGCGATGAAATGCAGTCGGCACTCTCCGCGCTCGGATGAGAACCGCGAGTCCAGCACGGATGGGATTCTAGAAATTGGCCCCCGAACGCATCACGCTCTTTCCACTGCAATTGGTGCTCTTTCCGCACGGCGCGGTGCCTTTGCACATTTTTGAGCCGCGCTACCGTGAATTGATCCGCCACTGCATCGACACGGAATCGGAATTTGGAATCGTGCTCGAGCGCGACGGCGGCGTGGCGAAAGTCGGCTGCAGCGCGCAGGTTGTCGAAATCACTCAGGAATATGAAAACGGCAGGATGGATATCGCCGTCGAAGGCCGGCGCGTGTTTGAGATTCTGGAATTGTTTCAAGACAAGCCGTGCCTCGAGGCGACCGCGAAGTTCCTGGTCGACGATCCGGACCCGAAGACGATCGTAGCGCCGCCCGAAGTGATGCAAGCGTACGACAAGTGCCACGAATTGCTTTATGGCTCGACGCCGGATGAGATCGATCGCGACGAGCATCCTTCGCTTGCTTATGCCATCGCCGAGGATTTGCCGATCGACCTCGACGACAAGCAGGCCTTACTGGCATTGCGCGATGAGAACGAACGGCTCGCGCAACTCCTTCCTATGATTCAGCAGCTCGTGCCGCGCGCAGAGATGCGCCAGCGCATGAGGCAGAAAGCCGGCGGCAACGGCCACGCCAAGGTCTGATCTCCAGGGCAACTATCGGCGCCTTGCGGCATCATCTATAATGAAGGGGTGCCGCGCAATTGTGCGGCGTTTGGATTCATTTCATTGAGGCACTCATGAGCAATCGTCCCAGGAATCTCGGCGAGCTTCGCCGCAGCGCTTGGTCGGAGGAAAAGGTCGCGAAGCGCAGCGTGAAGCAGGAGCTGCGCGAAAATCTTTTGGCGCGGCTCGGCAAGGGCGAACCGCTCTTTCCGGGGATTCATGGCTACGAAGAATCGGTGATCCCACAGATCGTGAATGCGCTGCTCTCGCGGCACAATTTCATCTTGCTGGGACTGCGCGGACAGGCGAAGACGCGCATTCTGCGCGGGCTGGCGGCGCTGTTGGATGCCGAGATTCCCGCGATTGCCGGCTGCGAGATCAACGACAATCCCTATGCGCCGATCTGCCGCTCGTGCCGCGAGCGCGTGAAGAGCGAAGGCGACGCGACGCCGATCATGTGGATCGAGCGCGATTTGCGATACGTCGAGAAGCTGGCTACGCCCGACGTGACGATTGCCGACATGATTGGCGACGTCGACCCGATCAAAGCGGCGCGCGGCGGGCGCGACCTTTCGGACGAGCTGACCATTCATTACGGATTGCTGCCGCGGGCGAATCGCGGCATTTTTGCGATCAATGAACTTCCCGATCTTGCCGGAAAGATTCAGGTAGGGCTTTTCAACATCATGCAGGAAGGAGACGTCCAGATTAAGGGTTATCCGGTGCGGCTGCCGCTCGATGTGCTGCTGGTGTTCACGGCGAATCCGGAGGATTACACCGCGCGCGGGAAGATTATTACGCCTCTGAAAGATCGCATCGGCTCGGAGATCCGCACCCACTACCCGGCGACCGTAGAAGAGGGAATGTCGATCACGGCACAGGAGTCGTGGACTTCGCGCGATTCGCATTTGCGCGTGGATGTGCCCGTTTATCTTACTGAGGTGATTGAAGAGATTGCGTTTCTCGCGCGAGAGGATAAGCGCGTGGACCGCCGCTCGGGAGTGAGCCAGAGGCTGCCGATCAGCGCGCTCGAAAATGTGGCCAGCAGCGCCGAGCAGCGCGCGGTCCGCAATGGCGAGAGGCACGCAGTCGCGCGCGTGGCAGATATTTACTCGGCGATCCCCGCGATGACCGGGAAGTTCGAGCTGGAGTACGAAGGCGAACTGCGCGGCGCCGACAATATCGCGCGGGAATTGATACGCGCGGCCGTGGGGAAAGTATTTACGCGCTATTTTTCGGATGCCAATTTGCAGCCCGTGGTGCAATGGTTCGAAATGGGCGGTGATTTGAAAGTCGCGACGAATGCGCCTGCGGCGGAGCATCTCGCGCAATTGAAGAAGATTCAGGGCCTCTTCGACAATCTCTCGCCGCTTGGCGTCCGGCCGAAAGATGAAGCTGGGGTGGCGGCAGCCGCAGCGGAATTTGTTCTCGAAGGGCTTTGGGCCCACAAACGGATCAGCCGCAGCGAGGAGCGCGGTTTTTTTGCCGAGGCTCGAAAGGCTCCCGAAGCACGGGAGCAGCAGCCCGGCCGCATGCCGCGGCGGCAGTTCAATTGAGGATGGCTTAGCTCGGACGATGCGCTACATCCGCTATTCGCGATACACCGGAGAGGCCGCGGACGGCGTGGACCTCCAGGAACTGATGAACAAGCTCTCCGATTTTCTGCTGCAAAGCGGATTCGAGTCGCAGTACGGGATTTACGAGATGGATCCGCAGATGTCCACCGAGCGGATGATGGACGAATTGCGCGAGGCGATTCTGCGGGCGCTCGAAGAAGGCGATCTCGTTCCGCCAGAGCTGATGGAGCAGCTTTTGCAGAATCCCGACCTCTCGAAAAATCAGGAATTGCGGGAGATGATTGACCGCTTGATCGAGCGGCTGCAGGAAGAAGGATTCATCTCGCAGCAGCCGCCGCAAGTGACTCCAACCCCTAGCGAGACCCCCGGCGGGCAAATCGGCCGCGATCAGCCCGACGCGCGGGCGCGATTTGAAATCACTGATAAGGCCATCGATTTTCTGGGCTTCAAGACGCTGAAGGATTTGCTGGCGTCGCTCGGGAAATCGAGTTTCGGCCGGCACGATACCCGCGATCTTGCCACCGGCGTGGAATCGGGCGGGATTTCCCGGCCCTACGAGTTCGGCGACACTTTGAATTTGGATATAGGCGAAACTTTGTTTCGGGCGGTGCGGCGGCAGGGCGCCAAAGTACCCATTGAGATCGATTACTCGGATTTGATGGTGCACCAGTGCGAGTATCAGAGCTCGTGCGCCACCGTGCTGATGCTCGATTGCAGCCACAGCATGATCCTTTACGGCGAGGATCGCTTCACGCCGGCGAAGCGCGTGGCTTTGGCTTTAGCGCAGTTGATCAAGACGCAATATCCGGGAGATTCGCTGCACTGCGTGCTGTTCCACGATTCGGCGGAGGAGATTCCGCTCGGCAAGCTGGCGCGCGTGCAAGTTGGCCCTTATTACACGAACACGCGCGAAGGATTGCGGCTCGCCCAGAGGATTTTGAACAAGCAGAAGAAAGATATGCGCCAGATTGTGATGATCACCGACGGAAAGCCTTCAGCGCTGACTCTTGAGGATGGCCGGATTTACAAAAATGCGTTCGGACTCGATCCGCTGGTCGTAACGCAAACCCTCGAAGAAGTAACCAAATGCCGGCGCGCGGGGATTTTGATCAATACATTTATGCTGGCGAGCGATTACAGCCTGGTGCATTTCGTGCAGAAGGTCACCGAGCTTTGCCGCGGCAAGGCTTACTTCACGACTCCGTACACGCTCGGCCAGTATCTTCTGATGGATTACGTTCAGAAGAAAACCCGCAATATTCACTAGCCCGCGCCCCGCAGATGTATCCAATCGGAAATTCAGAAGCTTTCGGGTGCGGCGAGCATCAGATACCTTGCGGTAGAATTGTGCTTACCGCGCACGCGGATCGTTCGATGATTGACGGAGAGGCATAGAATCTCGATGCTTGCTGCAGGAAAATCAGCGCCTGATTTTAAGCTCACAGGGATCGACGGAAAGACGCATTCGCTTTCGGAAGCGTTGAAAAAGGGCCCCGCACTTCTTGCCTTCTTCAAGGTTTGCTGCCCCATTTGCCAATTCACATTTCCCTTTCTCGAGCGTCTGCATGAGACGTACGGCGACTCCAAGGTCACGCTATGGGGCATCTCGCAGGATGACGCGCCGGATACGCGAGATTTCAATCGTGAGTTCGAGATTTCGTTTCCCGAACTCATCGATGACAACGGATACCCCGTATCGAATCGCTACGGCATTACCAACGTTCCCACGCTTTTTCTAGTTGGGACGGACGGAAAAATTCGCGCGAGCGAGACGGGATTCTCTAAGAAGGACCTGGAGTACGCAGCCAAGGAATTCGCGGCCGCGAGCGGCAAGTCGGCGGCGGCGCTATTCAAGCCCAGCGATATCGTCCCTGATTACAAGCCAGGTTGAGGATCGAAAAACTAGGTTCCGGCGGAACCTTTCAACGACCACCTGAGGGCCAACGCTCATTCGAGCGCTTCTTCGATTAGTTCCTTCTTGTGCTTCGGCGGCTTCTTGCGCTTGTCTGGGATTACGCGCTCGGTTTGCGGCGTTCCGATAGCGATTCGAGCGCGCCGGCGCGCTTCCTTTGCCGCGCGGAATTTTTTTGGCTTGCGTAACGGGCTCACTGGCACAATCTCCGAGATGAAACACTCAAAGGCAAAGTATACACTCGCCGGACTTTCAGCGTAACGCTGTGGGATACTTCTTCATGCTCCGTCGGCTGCGCGCGTTTGCGACTTCCCTGCCGCTGATAGTGATTGTCGCGGCGATACTGCGCCTCGGATTTTTCTGGGATTACGCGAGCCAGAATCCGCATCACGCACTGGGCGTGCTGCCCTTCCTATTCGAGCCCGGAAATATCGCGGCATCGATGGTGTCCGGCCACGGCTATGCATCGCCGTTCCGCGTGCCGAGCGGGCCGACCGCCTGGATGGCGCCTGTCTATCCGCTCCTTCTTTCCGCCGTCTTCAAGATCTTTGGCGCCTACACGTTTGGTGCGTTCGTCGCGGCCACCGTACTCAACATTGCTTTCTCGACGCTCACCTGTGTTCCCATTTTTGGGGCCGGGCGGCGAGTCGCAGGCCTCGGCGTCGCCGCCGGGGCGGCGTGGCTCTGGGCGTTTTTTCCGAATGCGATATTAATTCCGTTTGAGTGCATGTGGGACGCGTCGCTTGCGGCGTTGCTCGCCGCAGCCATTTTGTGGGCGACGCTGGAGCTCGAGAAATCGCGCCGGATGCGCGAGTGGTGCGGCTACGGCGCGCTGTGGGGACTCGCGCTGATGACGAATCCTACGTTGATCTCGCTGCTGCCGTTTCTACTCGGCTGGCTGGCATGGCGGCTGCGCAAACACGGGCAGGAGTGGCTGAAGCCTGCGGGCATCGCACTGGGAGTGATGGTGCTTTGCTGTGTGCCGTGGACAATACGCAATTACTTGGCGTTCGATGCATTTGTCCCGTTGCGCGCAAATCTCGGCGTGCAACTCTGGTGCGGCAACAATGATGGTGCCCGCGACCTCTGGCTCGGCGAAGGGCATCCTATCCATGATTCGGGAGAGCGCGCCCGCTATCTCGAGCTGGGCGAGATTGCCTACGAGCACGAGAAGCGCAACGAGGCACTGAATTACATGCTGACGCACCCGCGGCGCGAAGTGCACCTCACCTGGGCGCGATTCCTCACGTTTTGGAGCGGAGGAACGCCTACGCCGCTCGCGGATTTCATCCGCAACGGTTCGCTTTGGTTCCGCTACGTGCTGATGTTCAATCTTCTGACGGCAGTCGGAGCGCTCGCCGGAATCATTGTTCTCGTCGCTCGGAGAAGCGCCTATGCGTTTCCCTTGGCGATCTTCCCGCTTGTACTTCCGTGGGCCTACTACCTCACCATCGTCGAGCCGCGCTACCGGCAGCCAGTGGATCCGGTTGTCATGCTTCTTACTGCAATTGTGTTTTCGCGCCCGCTGTCGCGATCAGATACCCAATCACGAGCGTAGCGGATGTACCTCACCATCTGGTGCGCAAATGCCGGAAACTCTCACGTTCAATTCAAACCCGTTTGCGGGGGCTGCTAAATTCGCTTGTATCCGGGCCGCCGCCGGCGGGTACCACGAGTCACGGAATATTGTGATTGACGTCACATCATATTCCGCGATAGTTAGCTACAACAGCGGCAGCGGAGGGAGTCAAACGCAGGCGGCTCTGCGCCTCGACGAGTCGAGAGCAACACGCAGCAGCCGGGAAGGAGTTCTCCGATGGTTCATCGTGGAGTCGCAAGTATAGCCCTGGCTCTGGCGACGTGCTTTTTGCTGTTGAGCCATTTCGATCCGCAGTTCTTTCTGGTTCACTTCTACGAATCGCTGATTTATCTGGCGATCGTGCTGATGCTGTTCTACTTCGAAGATCGCTGGGCCTACATGCTGGGGATTCTGGCGCCGGCGGCCTGGCTGGTCTTATTTACGCTCATAGGCGGCATGACGGGAATTCTGCATCAAGTGATGCTGGTTCTCACCCTGCAGCAGCCGGATTTTGCGGCGCATTTTCTTGCAGCCATTACGCTGATTCTCGCGGTGTTGCTTATGATTTTCTGCGCGTACCGCTGGCGGCGCGAATTTGCGGATGCGCATAAGGGATGGAGCACATTCCTGGTGTGTCTCGGAGTGGTGATCGTATATTACGGCGCGATGGTGATCTGGATTCTGAAGTGGCCCGCAGCGGTGGCCTGAGAGCGGAGGACACCATGAAGATCTTACTTGGTATGGATAGCTCGAAGTTCTCGGACGCGGCGCTGAAGGCAGTGATGAGCCAGTTCCGGCCTCAAGGCACGGAGGTGCGCGTCGTTCATGTCGTTCAGCCGGTTACCGTCGCGACGCCGCCGCAGATGGCGGCGGCGTATGCACCCGAGCTGGAGGATCAAGTCAAGCTGGGAAAAGAATTGGTGGCGCAGGCGGCAAAGTCGCTGCAGGCAGCAGGCTTCAAGGCAGATACGGCGGTGGAGACGGGCGATATCCGCGTGCGGCTGATCGATTCGGCGGCGGAGTGGAATGCGGACTTAATCGTGATAGGCTCGCATGGACACGGAGCGATTCGGCGATTCCTGCTGGGCAGCGTAGCGGAATTTGTAGCGCGGAATGCCTTTTGTTCCGTGGAAATCGTGCGCATCCCCGATGGCAAGTGAGCGCCGGGCGTAAGCGTCGTGGGAACCAAGCGAGAACTGGGCCTGCAGGACGCGCTGATTGAAGTTTGGCGGCAGACTCTGGTGGAAGAGAGCCGCGAAGTAGAGTTGAATGGGTTGCGCTTTCCTGTACGGCTAACGGCCAAGAAGCATTTGCGCGAAGTGGATTTCCGCGTGGGCGATGAAGGCGTCCGCGGAATCGAGCAGAATCCGCAGACGACGTCGCGGTGGGCGCAGTTGGCTCGCAAAGGGCACAAGGTGATGCAATTTCTTGTGCGCGGGCGCTACTTTGCGAACGTCGTGGACGGCAAGCTGATGCTGTACGGGAAAAAATGAAGAACGAAAAATGCCATCCGGGGCCTAGTTTGCGCGCGGATGGCATTTTTCGCTTGGCCTGCCTGCGACCATTTGCAGATTGTGGAATCTAACTCAACGGACAGGCCTGCACGCCTGACAAAGGAGGGTTCGATTTATGGCGACATCAAACTTCTCCTTGGCTGAAAAGTGGCTGGTAAAGAAAATCCAGCGCTCCATCGGACACGCTCCGGTGCGAATGGTTCTCGGGCGAGACGATGAGATTCCCCTGCCCGGCGTTGATTCGAAGCCTCGAGTGATTATTCGCGACCGCAAGGCGCTCCTCAGAATGCTCCTCGATCCCGAAGTCGGATTCGGCGATAGCTATATGGAAGGGCGTGTAGAAGTTGACGGCGACCTCGTTCGTTGCCTCGAGGAAGTGTTCCGCTCGATGCACAAAGCCAAAGCGGCGACGTGGTACGGGGAGCTGCTTTCGCGCTGGCTGGCGTGGGCGCAGGCGAATACACCGCGTGGATCGGCGAAAAATATTCACCGGCACTACGACCTCACAACCGATTTTTACAAGCTCTGGCTCGATTCGCGCATGGTCTATACCTGCGCCTATTTCCCCACCCCACAAACGAGTCTCGAGGACGCGCAACTCGCGAAGATGGACCACGTATGCCGGAAAGTTCAGCTCGGCGCGGGAGAAAAAGTGATCGAGGCCGGCTGTGGCTGGGGCGCGCTGGCGATTCACATGGCGAAGGAGTACGGCGCAAATGTCCGCGCTTTCAATATCTCGAAGGAGCAGATTGCCTTTGCGCGCGAGCGGGCGCGGCGCGAAGGCGTGGAACACCAGGTGGAATTCATTCAGGATGATTACCGCAATATCTCTGGCAAATGCGACGTTTTCATGTCGGTGGGGATGCTCGAGCATGTCGGAGCGGAGCATTACACGCAACTCGGCCGTGTGATCCATCGCACCATGGGAAATTCCGGGCGAGGACTGCTGCACTTCATCGGCCGGAATCAAATCCGGCCGTTCAGCACGTGGATCAGAAAGCAGATATTCCCCGGAGCGCACGCGCCGGCGCTGCGGGAAGTGATGGATATATTCGAGCCGTCGAATATGACCGTGCTGGACGTCGAAAATATACGCATGCACTATGCGCTGACATTGGAGCATTGGCTGGCGCGCTTTGAAAAATCGACGCAGCGGGTTCAAGAAATGTTCGGTGCTGATTTTGTCCGCGCGTGGAGGCTGTATCTGGCCGGATCGATCGCCGCCTTTACGACCGGCTCTATACAATTGTTCCAAGTCGTGTTCGCCGGCTCGGAGTGTAAGCGCATTCCCTGGACTCGCGCTTACCTGTATCAAGATCAGCAAGAAATTGCCGCCGAGAAAGAGCCGCGATGGATTCGTGCGATGTCCTGATCGTCGGCGGCGGACCGGCAGGCTCGTCCTGCGCTTGGAGCCTGCGGCGTGCGTCTCTCGACACCGCGATTTTGGATCGCTGCTCTTTCCCACGCGATAAAGTCTGCGGCGGGTGGATCACTCCCGCCGTTCTCGAAGAACTCCAGATTGACATTGAAGAATACCGCCGCGGCCGCGTGCTGCAGCCGATCACCGGTTTCCGTACGAGCAGCATCGGAGGCCCGGAAATTGAGACGGACTATGCGACGCCGATCAGCTACGGCATTCGCCGCTGCGAATTCGACGAGTATCTGCTAGCGCGCAGCGGCGCGCGCCTGCTGCCGAGTCAGCCGATCAAAACCATCGAGCGAACGGGCGATTCGTGGCTGGTGAACTCGCAGATCAAGACGCGCCTGATCGTCGGCGCCGCAGGGCATTTCTGTCCGGTGGCGCGACTCCTCGGGGCGGGAGCGCGAAGCGAGGTGGCGGTAGCAGCACAAGAAATTGAATTCGAAATGGACGCCGCTCAACGTGAGCGTTGCACCGTGCGCGCAGAATTGCCGGAATTATTCTTCTGCGCGGATATGAAAGGATATGGCTGGTGTTTTCGCAAGCAGAACTTCCTCAACATCGGCCTGGGCCGCCTCGATCAACAGGGCCTGCCGAAACATGTTTCTAGCTTCCTCGAGTTTCTGAAGAAAACCGGAAAAGTCGAATTTGAGTTGCCCCCCGGAATGAAAGGTCACGCGTATCTAATCTATCGCGAAGCGCACCGCAAAGTGATCGGCGATGGCGTGCTGCTTGTAGGCGACGCCGCCGGGCTGGCGTATTCGCAAAGCGGCGAAGGAATCCGCCCCGCGATTGAGTCGGGCCTGCTGGCCGCCAAATCGATCGTCGCGGCAAACACAGACTACTCCGAGAACACCCTCACAAGTTATCGGAGGCTCCTCGAGTCGCACTTCGGAAGCGCGAAAGACGATTGGTCCACCGCGATCGGCCGCAGGCTTCCCACCAGCGTGATGAGCGCAATTGCCCAGCTGCTACTGACGAGCGGTTGGTTCTCCCGCCACGTCGTCCTCGACCGCTGGTTCCTGCATCGCGATGTGCCTGCCTTAGTCTGACAACTCTTCTCAGCCTCCCGGGCAAAGGCGCAATTCTCGCCTACAGATCACTCCGCCTCAGACGATTCCATAGAAGTAATCAGACCTGTTGCAACCCTCGAAGTCCGCGGCTTATGATGAGGGCCGCAGGGCCGCAAACGCGTACCCAGCAGTGACGAATGTGCGTGCCGCGCCCGGATTTCAGCGCGGGGCAAGGGCATGCCGGACACAAGCAGCACCCTAAGACCCGGAGAACGGGTTGGCAATTATCAGATCCTGGCCATGGCCGGCGCCGGTGGTATGGGTGTGGTTTACAAGGCGCTGGACATCAAGCTCGAGCGCACCGTAGCCCTGAAGTTCCTTCCTCCCGAACTGAACTCCAGCGAAAAAGACAAAGAGCGCTTTTTGAAGGAAGCGCGCACGGCCTCCTCGCTCGATCATCCGAATATTGGCGTCATCCATGGCGTGGAAGAAACGCCAGACGGCCACGCCTTCATCGTGATGGCGTTTTACGAAGGCGAATCGCTCACGCAGAAAATTCGCCGCGGCCCGCTTCCCGTGCGCGACGCCGTGGACATCGCCATTCAAATGGCCAAGGGCCTGGAAGCCGCACACGCGCGCAATATCGTCCATCGTGACGTGAAACCCTCGAACGTCCTGATCACCCAGCACGGCCTGGCAAAGATTGTGGATTTCGGTCTCGCCCGCGTGGTCACGTCCCCCACGATGACGCAGACCGGCGGCACTTCCGGCACGGTCGGCTATATGTCCCCCGAGCAGTCCCTCGGCAAGCCCATTGATCTGCGCACCGATATTTGGGCGCTCGGCGTGGTTCTCGCCGAAATGCTGGCTGGTCAGAATCCGTTCTGGCGCGACAGCGTTCCGTCGACCGTCGTCGCGATCCTGAACGATCCTCCGCGCCCGATGGAAGGAGTTCCTCTAGAACTTCAGCAAATCGTTTATCGCGCTCTCTCGAAGGATCCCGCTCATCGCTACCAAAGTTGTACGCAACTGCGCACCGATCTCGAGAGCATCCGCAATTCTGTCGCGCCGAAATCAGGCGTAGACCTATCGGCGCCCACGATCTCCCTCAAATCGGCGCAATTCCAGAAGTATCTGAGCAACGCGTCGCAATCGACCTTGGGTCACGCCGCTCCACCGAAAAGCCGCGCCTGGCGATGGTGGCTCGCAGCAGGCGCTGCCGTCACGATTGCCGTGCTCGGCTGGCTAGTCCTTCCTTCGCTGCGGAGCCGCCTGAATGGCGGGCTACTCGCGCCGAGCGAGGAACACATCGCGGTACTTCCCTTCGACAATATCGGGAACGATCCCGCGAATGAGCCGCTCGCTGAAGGATTAATGGACAGCCTTACGGGGAAGCTCTCCGATCTCGACGTCGGAGGCAAGTCGCTCTGGGTGGTCCCGTCCAGCGAAGTGCGCCGACGAAAAATCTCCGACCCGGCATCGGCATTGCGCGAGTGGGGCGCCACCGTAGTCGTGAAAGGCAGCATCGCCCGCGACGGCCAAGCCGTTCAACTCACCGTCAATCTAATCGACGCCAAAAATCTGCGCCAGATCGGCTTCGCCAGCTTCGAAGATCGGGCCGGCGATCTGGCCACGCTTCAGGATGAGGCCGTCGCCAAACTCGCCAAGCTGATGCACATCGACGTTTCCGCCGACATGATTCGCAGCACAAACGGCTCCGCCAATCCCGCCGCTTACGAGTCTTATCTCAAAGGCCTCGGCTACGCGGAGCGTTACGACACGCCCGGCAATCTCGATCTCGCCATCAACGCGCTCAATAGCGCCGTAACCACCGATCCGCAATTCGCGCTGGGTTTCGCCGAACTTGGCGAAGCCTATCGCCTGAAAAATTCCATGGATCCGAATCTCAAATGGCTCGAGGAAGCCTCCGCCAACTGCAGCCACGCGCTGCAGCTCAACGATCGTCTCGCCGCCGCCTACGTCACCCTCGGCCGCGTGCACGCCGCCACCGGCAAGCTCGACCTCGCTCTCGGCGAATACCAGCACGCCCTGCAGCTTGAGCCGCACAACGCCGACGCGGTGATGGGCGAAGGCAACGTTTACCAGAGAATGGGCCGCATTGCGGACGCCGAAGCAGCCATCAAGAAGGGCGTCGCTCTACGCCCTGATTATTGGGATGGGTACAACACCTTGGGCCAGTTCTACGACGCGCAGCATCGCTACGACGACGCCATCGCGCAATACCAGCACGCCGCGCAGCTCACGCCCGACAACGCCATCGTTTACATCAACCTCGCGGCCGCCTATCTGGACCGCTCTGCTCCTAGCGACGGGCCGCTCGCCGAAGCCGCGCTGAAAAAATCCATTCAGCTCGGCCCAAGCTATCCGGCCTATGCCAATCTCGCGTTGCTTTACATGAACGAAAAGCGCTACGCCGAATCCGTAACCATGAGCCAGAAGGCGCTGCAGTTCAACGACAAGAACTACCTGGTGTGGGCCAATTTAATGAGCGCTTACGAGCTGCTGGGCCAGAAAGACGATGCCAAACCCGCCCGCGGCCATGCGATCGCCTTGCTCGAGGAACAACTGAAAGCCGATCCCCAAGACGCCACCAGCCAGGCCTCCCTTGCCGCTCTCTACGCCGAAGACGGCCAGCGCGACAAAGCCCTCACGCGCCTCCAGGCCGCTCTGGTCCGCTCTCCCGACGACTCGAATATTCTTGAATTGGCCGGCGAAACATACGAGAATCTCGGCGACCGTCGTCAGGCCTTGGATTACATCGAGAGAGCCTTACGAAAAGGGTATTCTCTCGACGATCTCAAGAGCAACCCCGACCTCCAGAATTTGTTGTCCGACCCGAATTTCAGGCCGAACGGAAAAAAGGTAGCACCCTAAAAAGGAGACATCATGGCTGAAGCAGTAAGAGCAAAAGCTGGAGCTCCAGCAACCGACCCAATCACCATAACCTGGAGCCAAGGGAGTGGATTCGGAATCACGCCACCAGTGGACTCCGCAGTCGAAGTGAGCGGAACGGTCATTTTCACTACTGCCCATGCCTGCAAGGTTTGGACTTGCGTGAACGGTTCCCCCACCAACGTCTTTCTGAATCAAACAGGCTACTACGTGCTTTGCAACGCAGGACCGAACAGCTTTACGATGAACCAGCCGTTAGACACGGTTGTTGTCTACCAGCCGACGCTCACCAGCGTCGTAGTGACACCCGCGTGCCCCACTAACCAGGAATTGATCGTGAAGGGCTCGATTAAGGTCGGATCGATGGGCGAGGGGAAAAAAGAGAGAGAATAAGTCCCGTGGAAATGTTCGCGCTGGCGTCTGGCTCGCCGCTCGACCCGTCGAGCCAGACGTCCTTCTCTCCGCCAAGTCTCGTCCGCTGTTCTCCGCGACCTCAGCCTCTCTGCGGAAGGCCTTCCGTTCATGCCCGCCGCGCGGGCGTCGCGCATCCCGTTCAAGCGTAATTCCCGCTGATCTTCCTTTCGACCTAAAGTCAGTACTAGCCCGGATATTGACAACTCTAGCCACGAAGACAATAATGCGCGCGCACAACCCAGAGTTTTCGAACCTTCCTCAACGCGCCGCCCCGCCACGAAGGAAGAGGAGCCATCCATGCACCCAGCCGCATTTCGCACGAAAATCGCTGCCAATCTACTAGTCGCGGCGGCTCTCCTCCTCCTAGCCGCGCCGCTCTGCGCGCAGTCCGACAAGCCCGCCCCATTCAAGGACATTCCCGGCTATGTCGCATGGATGAAGGCGAACCACAAAGCGCCCTTCAACCTGATAGGCGCGAACGTGCCGAGCGGAAGCTCCAACGCGCTGCTCCAAACACGAGCCAAGGCCAATTCGCTCAACGCTCGCACCGCCGCCAACTCCCAGCGCGCCTATCAGAACATCCAAGTCAACCAGGATCGGAATCCCTGGCCCAAAGCGGGCATCTCCTCCGCCGTGAATCCCGCCGATCCGCGCAACTGGGTCGTCATCACCAATGACTTCCGCGTCAACGCCACGCGCCTCTTCTATCACGTCTCCACCGATCACGGCCGAACCTTCACCGACGATTTGCTCGTCGGCGGCACCGATTCTTTAATCGGGGGAGTCCCGTTCACGTTTAATGTGAACCCGTCGGTGTCCTTCGACAATGCCGGCAACAGCTCATTTTCGGTGCTCAGCGGCGACGAAATTATCGATGTCAACAACAACTACTTTAATTTGGACAACGAAATCGACGAAGTGCAGGGCTTCGCCGACGGAACCTATTCGAATGTGTTTCCGACGCTGATTGACGCGCAGCAGTGCAGCGGCGGGCTGTTCAGCGGTCCTTTCACCTGCCCCGGAAACGTAAGCCAGCCGCTGAACACGACCGATTCCAACCCCGGCAGTCCAAATGTTGGAACCACCTACGTCTATTACACTTTCTTCTGCAATCTAAATCCCGGCACGTGCACCGATGGCACCGCCACAATCCCAAGCTTCGGCTCGGTAATTCTGGAATCGCATTCACCGAACGCCGAAACGCCCTTCAGCCCTCCGGCGCTGGTCAGCGGCCCGCTCATAAACGCGCAATTCTCGACGATGGTCATCGATGCCGCGGGCACGCCGCACATTTTCTTCGACGACTTCACCAACGCTCCGGTCATCACCATGTGGGAATCCACTCTGATCGGCGGAGTCTGGACGGTCTCAACGAGTCCCGTCGCGACCTTCACCTACAACGGCCTCGGCAACGTCAACTGGGCTTTCACCGACAGCGGCGCCGTGCAGCCCGGCTGCGGAATCCATCAGTACACGGCGTATTGCGCCTTCTCCGCTGTGCAAGTCGCAGGAGGCAGCCTCGAAAGTTCCCCCAGCGTTTACGTCGCCGCAGTCAACGTGAATACGGGCGCGTCAAGAGTGGCGCGCGTGAACAACGATGCTTTCAACGCCGGCAAGCACCATTTCTTCGCATGGGCAACAACCACGCCCGGCGGCGCTGTCTACGTCGGTTGGTACGACGACCGGCACGATCCGCTTGATACCAACGTGGAATACTTCGTCGGAAAGTCCTTCGATGGCGGACGCACCTTCCCGATTCAAAAGGCCGTGAACGACGTCCCCTTCAACCCGTGCAATGGCTTCCAGGGCTGCGGGTATTTCGGCGACTACACGCAACTAGTCTCCGGCCCCGGTGGGCAAGTCCACGCTGCCTGGGCCGACACCCGCGACGGTGTAAGCATGCAGATCTGGTCGCAAACCGTCCCGTTCTAGACGACGGCGTAGTCTCCCATCCTGGGGCTTGCTCGCCGTTGCTGCGAGAATTGTGTCCGTCCGAGCCTGATCTACGTACCTTTGGCGCCCTTCACCGATCATCCGAGCATCGCCGCCTCGTTTACTTACGCCCTCAGGAATCTAGCCCTCAAGCGCCCACTACTCTTTCACACCATTGAGGTTAGCGTTTTCTCTCCCCTGCTGCTTTCGCGCCCAGACAGGCCGGAAGAACCACCGAGTACTAGTAAAAAATAGGACTTTAGTCAGCTAAATTTGCGCCCGCCGCTCCATTGTGGTGCACATTCCGGAATATCACACTTTGAGTACCTGAGTGGACCCTGCGATGGGTCCCAGGATGACCTTTGAACCAATTTATTTTTTGACAGTGTCAGTTTCGTTTTCGAAAGCTTATGGAATCGCTCGGCAAATACAAGATTGAAGCCAAGCTCGGCCAAGGGGCCATGGGGTGTGTCTACAAAGCATGGCACCCCGGCTTTCATGATTACGTAGCGCTGAAGACCATTCAGGACACCCGCCTCGAAGGCGCAACGCTGCTGGAACGCTTCAAGCGCGAAGGTCAGGCGCTGGCCAAGCTGAAGCATCAAAACATCGTTCAAATCTATGACGCTGATCAAGCCGAGGGAATGCACTTCATCGTCATGGAGTATATGAACGGCGGAAGCCTGGATCGGATCATCGAAAAACGGGACGCCAGCCCGCTGGCAAAGCGCCTGGGCTACATCCTCGCAGCTGGCCTGGCGTTAAGTTACGCGCATCGCCGCGGTTTGTTTCACCGCGACATCAAGCCCGCGAATATCATGCTGCACAACGACGGCAACGATGAAGTCGTCAAGGTCGTCGATTTCGGAATCGCCCGCCTCGTGAATCTCTCCGACACGCAGAATTTCTCGATGTCCCAGACCAATATGCTGATCGGATCTCCTGCATATATGGCGCCCGAGCTATTGACCGGAACCGACCGCGCGAACGAGCGCACCGACATTTGGGCCTTGGGAGTGACCCTGTACGAGCTGATAGCGTTCGAGCG
>Ga0116224_10000967_pt1 | contig 20344 bp, 20 predicted proteins | sample Sb_taG_9_FD_89699 | JGI IMG/M metagenome (GOLD analysis project Ga0116224, IMG submission 89699) | Peat soil microbial communities from Weissenstadt, Germany - Sb_50d_b_LC metaG | ecosystem: Environmental > Terrestrial > Soil > Wetlands > Peat | place: Germany: Weissenstadt | collected 2010-09-21 | reverse complement strand
TCGTGTTCGACACGGTCGGCCAGGGGGCACTCCGGGCGCTCGCGCGCCGCGTCGGGATGACCCACTTCGCCACTTCCCCGATCTGGGGCGAGACCGAGATCACCGCCGCCGACCAGACCAGATTCTTCCTCCGAATCGACAGCTACATAGCGAAACGCCACCGGGCGTACGCGATGTCGCTGCTCGCGGGGATCGTGCCGTCCGAGCGCTGGGGGATCGGCGAGGTCGCTCCGCAAGGCTGGAAGCTCTACTTCAAGGGCGGCTGGGGCTACGGCACCGGGCTCCTCGACCACCAGGTCGCGCTGCTCGTCCGCGGCTGCGCGCGCGTGTCGATCGCGGTGCTCACGATGTACGACGGGTCGCACGCGTACGGCAAGGAGACGCTGAAGGGCATCTTCGAGCGGCTGCTCCGCGGATTTCCCGACCATTACACTCGACGCCCCACACACGGGGCGTAGCGCAGCCTGGTTAGCGCGCAAGCTTTGGGTGCTTGAGGTCCCCGGTTCGAATCCGGGCGCCCCGATCTAATCTATCGACCGCCGATGGCCGCCCGAGTCGGTAGCCTCAGGCGCCGGCATGGCCGATGTCGAACCGCTGCGGGCGCTGCATTACGACCTGGACCGGACCGAGGGTCTCCAGGACGTGGTCGCCCCTCCTTACGACGTTATCGACTCAGACCAGCGAGCGGATCTGGAGGCCAGCTCTCCGTACAACGTCGTCCGGATCGACCTCCCGGTCGGCATCAACCCCTACGACAACGCGGCGCGTCTGCTCGCGGCGTGGCGCGAGGAGGGCGTGATCGTCCGCGACGAGAAGCCGGCGCTGTGGCCGCTCGAGCAGCGGTACAAGGGACCGGACGGACTGATGCGGACGCGGACGGGGTTCCTCGCGCGCGTGCGCGTGGACGATTACGGTCCCGGCCGGATCCGACCCCACGAGCGCACCCACCCCGGTCCGAAGGAGGACCGGCTAAGGCTCACCCGCGCGACCAGGGCCAACCTGTCGCCGATCTTCTCGCTGTTCGCCGATCCCGCCGGCGCCGTCACCGAGGCCCTCGCCGCGGCGACCTACGGCAACCCGCCCTGGGGCGAGTCGACCGACGACGATGGGACCGTCAACCGGCTCTGGCGGATCGAGGACCCGGCCACGATCGCGGCGATCCACGACGCCCTCGAAGCCTCCGAGCTGCTGATCGCCGACGGCCACCACCGCTACGAGACCGCGCGCGTGTACGCGCAGGAGATCGGCGGCGAAGGCCCGCAGCGCTACGTGCTGATGTGCCTGGTCGCGCTCGAGGATCCCGGGCTGACGGTGTTCCCGACCCACCGACTGCTCCACGATCTGCGCCCCGATCAGCACGAGAGCCTGGCGAACACCATCAGACGGGACTTCGACATCAAGCGACTCGACAGCACCGACGAGCTCGTCCCGGTGTACGGGCAACCGGTGAGCCTCGGCTACATCGACGCCCATTTCCGCCAGCCGTGGATGCTCACGCTCAAGGACCAGGCGATCGCGGACGCCGCGCTCTCCGATCACGCGGCGCCGTACCGGCGGCTCGACACCGCCGTGCTGGAGGCGCTGATCCTCAAGGGCGCGCTCGGGATGACCGACGACGACATCGACCACCTCGCCGGTCTGGGTTATGCGCGCGATTTCGACCAGGCGCTCGAGCTCGTGCAGGACGGCGACTACGACGCCGCGTTCTTCGTCGCCGCCACCCCGATCGAGCAGGTGCGCGAGGTCGCCGGCGCGGGCGAGAGCATGCCTCCGAAGTCGACCTACTTCTTCCCGAAAGTCCCCACGGGGTTGCTGTTCAACCCATTGTCCGAATAGCCCGAACCAAGCTCGGACAGCGCGCGAGAGCAACGCTACGATGAGAACTGTGACCACCTTCAACAAGCGAGGACCAGGACGATGAAGGCCATCGCGCGCCGCACCGCACGGACAGCATTCACGCACCGCATCGACGTACGACAGCATCGGCTCGTGGCCGATGAGCCGGCGGAGCACGGCGGCGACGACGACGGCCCGAGCCCGCAAGAGCTGCTCGCCGCCAGCCTCGCCGCCTGCACCGCGGTCACGATGGAGATGTACGCCAAGCGCAAGGGCTGGGACCTCGGACCGGTCGAGGTCCAGTGCGAGTACCTGCCCGCCGAGCGGGGGTGCATGACGAACTTCAAGCTCGTGCTGCGTCTGCCCAGCGACTGCACCGAGGAGCAGATCGAGCGCCTGCGCGTGATCGCCGCCAAATGCCCCGTGCACCGCACGCTCGACGGCGAAGTCAGCTTCGACGAGCGCATCGAGCTGGTGCAGCCGGCCGCGGTCTAGTCGACGACCTCGACGCCGGCGGCGCGCAGCTCCTCCACGGCCCGCTCCCCGTCGCCCGGCGAGACCTCGACGGCGCGAGTGGCCCCCCGATGCACGGTCACGTTCAGGCCGGCGCGCCTGGCGTCGAGCGCGGTGGCCTTGACGCAGTAGTCGAGCGCGAGCCCGGCCACGTCAACCGCGTCGACGCCGTGCTCGCTCAGCAGCCGCTCGAGCTCGGTCCCCTCGAAGCCGGAGTATCCCTCGCGGTCAGGAACCTGGCCCTTCTCGACGACGACGTCGATCTGACTCGCGTCGATCCCGGGGTGGAGCTCCGCTCCCGGCGTGCCCTGCACGCAGTGCACCGGCCACCGACCGCCCTGCGCGGCGAACGAGCCGTGGTCGGGCGGATGCCAGTCGCGAGTGGCGACCACGAACGGCGCCTCGGACGCCATCCGGTTCACCGCGTCGACCACCGCGTCGCCGTCGGGGACCGCGAGCGCGCCCCCGGGACAGAAGTCGTTCTGCACGTCGACCACGATCAGGGCCCGCATGACACCGCGAATATAGTCAGCGGATGCCGTCGGCCAACGATCACCTCGAGGAGGATCTCCGCCGGGTACTCCTGACCACCGAGGACGCATTGACGCTCGATGTGCGGGGCCGAACCGACGCCGCGGTGCTGGTCCCGCTGTATCTCGAACGCGGCCGGCTCCACGCCGTGTTCACCAAGCGGCACGACGATCTGCGCCGGCACCCGGGCGAGATCTCGTTCCCGGGCGGACGCTATGACGAGGGCGAGCAGGACCTCCGCGCGACCGCGCTGCGCGAGGCGCAGGAGGAGATCGGACTGCCCCCGGACGCGGTCGAGCTCGTCGGCGCGCTGCAGCCCACGCCGACGATCGCCACCGGCTACGCGGTGTATCCGTTCGTGGGCCTGATCGAGCCGGGGCGGACGTGGACGCCGAGCGTGCGCGAGGTGTCAGAGGTGCTCGAGCTGCCGCTCGCCACGCTGCTGGCCGGATACGCGCGCCGGCGCCTGATCCGCCGAGGCGTGCCGATCCGGACCGACACCTACCTGGTCGGCGACCATCTCATCTGGGGAGCAACGGCCCGGATCCTGGCCGACCTGTTCGACCGGATCGGGCCGCTGCTGTCGGAGCGTGAGCCCGCGGCCCGGGTCAGCCCCTCTCGATCGGCACGTTGACGAGGTTCCCCCACTCGGTCCACGACCCGTCGTAGTTCTTGACGTCGGGCTGACCGAGCAGCTCGTGGAGCACGAACCACGTGTGCGCCGAGCGCTCGCCGATCCGGCAGTACGCGATGATCGGCTCGCCCGATAGCACGCCCTTGCTCCCGTACAGGTCGCGAAGGTCCTCGGCGGACTTGAACGTCCCGTCCTCCTTGACCGCCTGTGCCCACGGGATCGACTTGGCACCGGGAATGTGGCCGGCGCGCTGCGCGCCCTCGTTCTCGTAGCCCGGCATCGCGATCAGCTCGCCCGAGTACTCCTGCGGCGAGCGGACGTCGACGAGCTCGCGCGAGTCCTTGAGCGCGGCTAGGACCTCGTCGCGCTTGGCGCGGATCGAGTCGTCGCCGGGCTTGGCCTGGAACGTCGTCTCGGGGTAGCTCGGGTCCTCGACGGTCGTCGGGCGCCCCTCGGCGATCCAGCGCTCGCGGGGGCCGTTGAGGAGCCTGACGCTGTCGTGCCCGTAGTACTTCAGGTACCAGTAGGTGTAGGCGGCGAACCAGTTGTTGCGGTCGCCGTACAGGATCACCTGATGGTCGTTCGAGATGCCGCGGCTGCCGAACAGCGCGCCGAACGCGTCGGGGCCTAGGAAGTCGCGCTTGACCTGGTCCTGGAGATCCAGTCGCCAGTCGAATCCGATCGCGCCCGGAATGTGCGCCTCGCGGTAAAGCGCCGGGTTCTCATCGACCTCGACGATCCTGATCGAGTCGTCGTTCAGGTGCTGCTCGAGCCACTCCGGCTCGACCAGTACGTCGTTCGCATAGTCAGCCAATGGATCCTCCTGGGAATTCCAGTCGCCTTTTACTTCTTTTGTTTTCAGTCTATCGTGAGCCCACTGGGCGGCCATCGAGCGCGCGGTTGACCGCGGCCACCGCCGCGACCGTCCAAGCGTCAGCGTCGGCGGGATCGGCCTCGAGCAGCGCGTACGGGATCCGTGAGTCCTCGCAGCGCTCAAGTACCTGCGCGGCGCCCGCCTCGAGGACGGAGCGATCGACCGAGCCCACCGCCTCGTACACGATCCCCCGCACGGTCGTGTCGAGCATCCGGGTCAGCAGCATCTCGAGACGCGTGCCGTGGAGCGCCCCCAACTGGTCGGGCGACCCGACGGCCGAGCCGAGCAGCACGCACGCGACGCTCACGTGCTCGAGCGAGCCGGCCAGCGTCGCGACCACGTCGGGATCGCCGATCACCGCCTCCGCGCCCGCCGCCTCGATCTCGCCGCGGCGCGCCGGGTCGCGCGTCGTCCCTCGGACCGCGTGACCGGCCGCGATCAGCTCGCGCGCGAGTGACAGCCCGCGACAGCCACAGCCGATGATCAGGCAGCGAGCCAGCGGTGATCAACCCTCATGGCGCCGCTGCTGCTCGGACAGCTCGCGCAGGACCCGGGCCTCGACCTCGTCGGCGGTGACCTCGGCCTCTCCCCTCGCCCGCCGGCGCTCGTTGTGCGCGGCCAGCATCTGGTCCAGATCCTCGGCCTCGAGCGCCTCGCGCCGCTCGGCCAGCTCGCGGGCCGACCTCAGCCCGACCTGCTCGAGCCCCGACCCCGGGTAGTAGCTTCCGAGCAGCCAGAACACGACCCCGACCGCTACCAGCCCACCGACTACGACCACCGTAAACGGGTCCACGAACAGCAAGTCTAGACCTGAGCGCACTAACCGCAACTTCGTGGTTGAAAGTGTGTTTTCAGGGGCGTTTCCGATAGCCGCCGCCTGGTAGGGAGCCGGGAATCCCAGCGGAGGCACTCAATACACCACCGCTGGGAAAGGAGCCTCATGCGCCTTCGCCTTGCCGTGCTCGCCACGTTGGTGACAACGCTCGCGGCCGGTGCCGTGTCTAGCGTCGCCAACGCCGCGCCAAGGCACAATCGCGGCCTCACCATCAACGCGATCCCTAACCCCATCGACGCGGGTGAGGGCGTGTTCATCTACGGTCAGTTGAACGTCGGCCCCGTGGGCGGCCAGACGATCGTGCTGTACCACCACCTGGCCGGGTCGTTCCGCGGCTACACGAAGGTCGGTCAGACGACGACCGACTCCCGGGGTTTCTATGAGTTCACTCGCGCCGAGGATGTGGTGCTGACCAACCGCAGCTGGTTCGTGCGTGAGCAGGGTATCCATCAGATCCACAGCCGCACCGTGTTCGAGCGCGTATCGGCGCTGGTCAGCCTTGCCGCCAGCACGACGACCGCGGTCACCGGCCAGCCGGTGACATTCACCGGATCGGTCACCCCAAATCACGCCTTCGAGCGTGTCGTCCTGCAGGAGCAAGGCGCCGACGGCAACTGGCGTGACCTCAAGAGCGGTCGGCTCGACGGCGGCTCGAACTACTCGATCACCTACCGGTGGCGGTTCGCCGGCGACCACACCGTCCGGGTCCTGTTCCCGAGCGATGCCCGCAATATCGCCGGGACCGCGAATCCGGTCACGGTGGCGGTTCAGCAGAAGCAGGTGCCGGGATTCACGATCTCGAGCTCCGATCAGCTGATCTCCTATGGTCAGTCGGTGACGATCTCGGGCGTGCTCGATCAGTCCAGCTCGTCGACCAGCGGCGAGGCGAACACGCCAGTGACGCTGTGGGCGCGCACCGCCTATCAGAGTCAGTTCACTCCGGTTGCCGACACGACCACGGGTTCGGACGGCAGTTACACGTTCGCGCCTCAGGTGCCCACCTTCAACACCGTGTATCAGGTGCGCACCACTCTGGCTCCGCACCGTCACAGCGCGGCGCTGTTCGAGGGCGTGCAGGACGTGCTCACCATGACGCCGAGCTCGACCACCTCCGAGGTCGGCGGTCAGGTCACGTTCACCGGTACGGTCCTTCCCGACAAGGCCGGTCACGTGATCTACCTTCAGCGCCTCGGCGCCGACGGTAACTGGCACAACGAGGAGGTCCGGTTCGTCACCAACGCCTCGACGTTCCAGTTCGGCTGGACGTTCGGCAAGGCCGGCGCGTACCAGTTCCGCGCCCGGATCACCGGCGATCGCGGCAACGTCGGTGGGGCGTCGGCGCCGGTGACCATCGCCGTGTCGCCGGCCGTCTCGACGATCGGGCTCCCGCCCGCCTCCTAGAGACAGGGGACGCACCGGACAGCGGGGGCGGCCCCACCGCCGCCCCCGCTCCGGTAGCGTCCCGGGCATGGACTTCGAGCTCACCGACGAGCAGCGCCTGGTCCGCGAGACGGCGCGTGCTTTCACCGACAACGAGATCGTCGAGCGCGCGCGCGAGAACGATCGCAACGAGCATTTCGACCTCGAACTGGTCGAGAAGATCGCGGCGCAGGGCTACCTCGGGGCGATCGTGCCCCGGGAGTACGGCGGGGCCGGACTGGACTATCTGACCTACGGGCTGATCGTCGAGGAGATCGGCCGCGGGGACTCGGCGATGCGGACCGTGGTGTCGGTCCAGACCTCGCTCGTGTGCTCGGCGCTCGTGCGCTGGGGTACCGAGGAGCAGAAGCAGCACTACCTGCCCAAGCTGTGCTCGGGCGAGTGGCTGGGCTGCTTCTGCCTGACCGAGCCCGACACGGGATCGGACGCCGCCAACCAACGCACCCGGGCCAAGAAGACCGACTCGGGCTGGGTGATCAACGGCGCCAAGATGTTCATCTCGATGGGCAACTACGCGCGGCTTGCGCTCGTGTTCGCGCAGACCGACCCCGATCTGGCTCACCGAGGGCTCGCCTGCTTCCTGGTCGACACCGACCAGCCGGGCTACCAGCCAAGCCCGGTCCACCACAAGCTCGGGCTGCGCGGCTCGGACACCGCGGAGATCTCGCTGAGCGACGTCGAGGTTCCCGACGACGCGATCCTCGGCGAGATCGGCGACGGCTTCAAGGTCGCGATGAGCTCGCTCGACTCCGGGCGCTACAGCGTCGCCGCCGGCTGCGTCGGGATCTGCCAGGGCTGCCTCGACGCCTCGATTCGCTACTCCAAGGAACGACGGCAGTTCGGCCGCCCGATCGCGAGCTTCCAGCTCGTCCAGGAGATGATCGCCGACATGGCGCTCGAGACCGACGCGGCGCGGATGCTCGTGTGGCGCGCGGGCTACCTGAAGGACACGGGCCAGCCGAATACCACCGAGACCTCGGTCGCGAAGCTGTACGCCACCGAGGCCGCGGTCAAGTGCGCGAACGCGGCGATTCAGGTCCACGGCGGCTCGGGCTACGTCGACGACTACCCCGTCGAGCGGTATCTCCGCGACGCGCGCGTGACCACGCTGTACGAGGGCACGTCGCAGATCCAGAAGCTGATCATCGGGCGCGCCCTCACCGGGATCAACGCGCTCGTTCCCGTTTAAGCCCGGCCCCGCGGACAGCCCGGCCTCCACGGACGGCATGATCCCAGTCATCCCCATCCCCGGAGCAGCCGGCACCATCGGCGTCGCCGGCGCCGGCACGATGGGCGCCGGGATCGCGCAGCTCGCGTGCCTGTCCGCGGCGCGGACGCTCGTCCACGACCCGGATGCAGCCGCGCTCGAGCGCGGGCTCGAGCGGATCAAGCGGCACCTCGAGCGCGGCGTCGATCGCGGCCGCCTGAGCGCGTCGGAGGCGGCGGACGCGGCCGCGCGCCTCGAGGCGGCGCCGGCGCTCGAGGACTTCGCCGGCTGCGAGCTTGTGATCGAGGCCGCGCCCGAGCGCCTGGAGATCAAGCACGAGCTGTTCGCGCGGCTGTCCGAGCAGATCGTCTCGGACGAGTGCGTGCTCGCGACCAATACGTCCTCGCTGCTCGTGACCGCGGTGGCCAGCGCCGCCAGGCGACCCGAGCGCGTCGTCGGCATGCACTTCTTCAACCCCGCGCCGGTGATGCGACTGCTCGAGGTCGTGGCCGGGGAGCAGTCGTCCAAGCCCGCGCTAGCGCTCGCCCGGGCGACCGGCGAGGCGATGGGAAAGCACGTGATCGACGCCGCCGACGGCCCGGGGTTCCTCGTCAATCGCTGCAACCGGCCGTTCGGCCTCGAGGCGCTGAAGCTGCTCGAGGAGCGGATCGCCTCGATCGGGGAGATCGACCGCATCTGCCGCATGGCCGGGGGCTTCCGCATGGGGCCGTTCGAGCTGATGGACCTGGTCGGCGTCGACACCGGCCTGGATGTCTCGCGGTCGTTCTACGAGCAGAGCTTCGGCGAGCCCCGGTGGCGCCCGTCGCCGATCACGGTGCGGACGGTCGCCGCCGGCCGCACCGGCCGCAAGAGCGGGCGGGGGTACTACGACTACGGCGACGGCTCCGGTCCGTACCGGCCGGCCGACCCCGAGCCTCTGACCGCCGGCGGCGGCGACGGGTTGATCGTGATCGGCGGCCACTCCCCGCTCGCGCAGGAGCTCGAGAGCGCCGCGGCGGCCGCCGGGTGGGAGGTGGCGTTCCCGGACGAGGCGCAGCAACTCCAGGCGCCGTTTCTGATCCTGGATCTGAACCAGGGCGAGGACCTCGAAGCTCCCCTCCAGGGCGGCCCGCAGGCGATCTGCTGCGCCGCCGGCTCGCTGGCGATGCTCGACCCCGGCGGCGCCGCCGTGGGCTTTCACGCGCTCCCGCCGCTCGGGGAGGCGAGCCTGGTCGAGCTGACCCGCGGCCCTGACACCGCGCAGTCCGCGGTCTCGGCCGCCGAGCGTTTCTTCGCGACGATCGGCAAGCACACCGTGTGGGTCGCCGATGCACCCGGCCTGGTACTCGGCCGGATGGTCTGCCAGGTGGTCAACGAGGCCGCGTTCGCGCTCGCCCACGGCGTGGGGAGCGCCGCGGACGTCGATGCCGGGATGGTCCACGGCCTCAACTACCCTCGCGGGATCCTCGATTGGGCCGACGCGATCGGCCTCGACCACGTCCTATCCGTGCTCGACGGTCTGTACGACGAGCGCCGGGAGGAGCGCTACCGGGCGTCCCCGTTGCTGCGCTCGCTCGCGATGTCCGGACGGCTCGGCCGGCACACCGGCGAGGGTTTTTTCATCTACGGGGAGTAAACCGATCGTTTTCGGGGTATTACGCCGCCGGGGTTCGCGGGAGGACCCGGAATTCCCGCGTTTTGCGTCCGTCCGCGTCGCTTTCGCATCACTTTTGTCGACCAATCGGCCATTTAACCTAACCCGCGTGTGAGGGCTTCGGTGTTGTTGCCGATTTTCCTCCCGATGCATAGCCGTTCCCTCAAGCGTTCAACCGCAAATCGGGCCGGCCGTCGTCGTCTGTCGCATCTCGCGACCGGAATCCTCACCCTCCTCTGCATGGCAGCGCTCACGATCGTCCCGGCGGCGACCGCGAGCACCTCCGGCGCCGGGCACCGCGCCCGCGTTCGGCGGGCCCGCGCGGCGGACGCGTGCCCCAACGCGAACGCCGTCGTAGGCCGCGCGTCCGTCCAGGCGCTGCGCACCGCGGTCGTCTGCCTGGTCAACCAGCAGCGCATGGGCCGCCATCTGCCCCCGCTGCGTGCATCGCGGCTGCTCGACCGCTCGGCTCAGAACTGGACGAACGCGATGGTCGCAAGCGACGTGTTCAGCCACGGCACGAACTTCGCCGCGCGGATCAGCGCGGTCGGCTACGTGTGGCGCGCGGCCGGCGAGAACATCGCCACCGGCTTCCAGACGCCGAGGGGCGTGGTCAACGCCTGGATGGCGAGCACCGGACACTGCCAGAACATCCTCAACCCGACCTACGGCAACGTCGGGACCGGCATCAGCGCCCATGCGGTCCGAGGCTGGGCCACCGGCGCGGGGACCTGGACCCAGGACTTCGCGCTGTCAATGTTCAAGTCGCCACCGTCGGCCAACTGGGGCCCGGCGGACGGCTGCCCGTACTAGACGGGCGTCCTTCTACGCCGACGCCTGCGCCGCGGCACTGGCCTCGCTCACGACGTCGGCGCCCGGAAACGGCGTGTCGCGCAGATACCACTCGGCGTCGAGCGCGGCCTGGCAGCCTGACCCCGCCGCCGTGACGGCCTGGCGGTACGTGTGGTCGACGAGGTCGCCGGCGGCGAACACGCCCGGGATGCCGGTCAGCGTCGAGCGGCCCTGGGTCACGACGTAGCCGGCGGCGTCGGTCTCGACCTGGCCGTCGACGAGCTGTGACTGCGGCTCGTGGCCGATCGCGATGAACGCGCCGGTCACCTCGAGCTCCCGCGTCGAGCCGTCGGCCACGTTGCGGAGCCGTGCGACCGCGAGCGAGTTGCCCTCACCGCCGCTGAACTCCTCGACCGCGTACGGCGTCAGCCACTCGATGTTCGGGATCGCGCGAGCGCGCTCGAGCATGATCTTCGACGCCCGGAACTCGTCCCGGCGGTGCACGATCATGACCTTCTTGGCGAACTTCGACAGGAACATCGCCTCTTCCATCGCGGAGTCGCCGCCGCCGATGATCAGCGTCGGCGCGTCCCGGAAGAACGCCGCGTCGCAGGTGGCGCAGTAGCTGACCCCTCGCCCGGCGAGCTCGAGCTCGCCGGGTACGCCCAGCTTGCGGTGCTGTGCGCCCATCGCCAGGATCAGCGCCCGGGTGACGTACATCTCGTCGCCCGTCCAAACCTTGTGCAGCCCGCCGTCGGTGGAGATCTCGACCTGCGTCACGTCGTCGGTCTCCAGGCGCGCGCCAAACCGCTCGGCCTGGTCGCGGAAGTGCTGCATCATCTCCGGGCCCATGATCCCCTGCGGGAAGCCCGGGTAGTTCTCGACGTCGGTCGTCTGCTGGAGCAGGCCGCCCCAGGCGAACCCTTCGATGACCAGCGGCTCGAGGTTCGCGCGGGCCGTATACAGCGCGGCGGTGTAACCGGCCGGTCCGCTGCCGACGATGATCACGTTCTCTACGCGCTGATCTTCCACTTCAAAAAGTATAGCGTGGGCTTGCGGATGGCATAGCCGACTATTACACCGGATCGGACGCGCCGCGGAGCACGGTCGCCGGCTCGTCGCTCCACCGCTGGACGGTCCGGCGGAGCTGCAGGTACGCGACCGCGCCGGGCAGGGTCGGCAGCCAGAACGCGAACGCGCGATAGGCGAGCACCGCCACCACCGACAGCTCCGCGTCGACGCCGAACGCCACGAACGCACCGATCATGCCGCCGTCGACACCCCCGATCCCGCCGGGCAGCGGCAGCGTGTTGGCGAGCATCCCGACGAAGTACGACATCACGATCACGCCCTTCGGGGGTGAGGCGCCGAACGCGTGGAAGCACGCCCACAGCACCGCGATGTCGAATCCCCACCAGGCGACCGCGCCGAGCAGGCTGGGGTTGCGCTCACGCACGAGGCCGATCGCCGCGCGGATGCCGCTGGCCGCCGTCGCGGATGCCTGCGCCAGGCGGATGCCGAGCCGTTCGAGGCGGCCCCGGCCGGCCGTCAGCCGTCCGACGATGCCGGGCATGTCGCGGGGGAGCATCGAGATGCCGAGGAACACGACGATCACGACGGCCCCGAAGATCGCAGGCACGATCGTGATCGCGAACGAACCGCCGCCGGGAATCACGCCCAGGTACAGGCCGACCCCGTCGATCACCATCGTGATCATGTAGACCGCGTACAGGATCACCGTAAACGCGATCAGCCGGCGCGCGACGGTGCGCACCCCCATCCCGGAGCGGCGCAGCGCCCACGCCGTCAGCGCGATCCCGCCCGCGCCGGCGGCCGCGAACAGCCGGGTGGCCGCGAGCCCCGCCATCGTGATCTGGTAGCTCTCGGGCCAGTCGATCCGCGCTGAGGCGCCGCCGCCAAGCGCCGCCGACGATTTGCTTTGCCCCCGGACGAACAGACCGCGGAACAGCCACACGTAGCCGAAGAACGAGCACACCTCGAGGAGCGCGGCGAGCGCGAACCACCAGCCGTTGCCGTGCTGGATCCGGTCCCAGGTCTCGTGCAGGCCGAGCAGCTTCGGCAGCACGAAGTACAGGAACGCGAGCGCCGAGGCAACGAACAGAAGGGTTCCGAGCAGCCGCCCGCGGGTGAACAGGACCCGCGGCGGCTGTTCGTCGCCCGTGTCCGTCCGCTCTGGCACTGATTCGGAAGCTGCGGCGGGCTGCAGCGACCCGTTCAGGACGCGCTCACGTGTGTCCTGTCGCTGTTCCCCCCGCCGCAACTACGTCCCCGCACGTAGTTCGAGAGCTTGCAGGCCCGCCGACAGGCGACGGTAGAGCGGCTCGAGGCGCGGCGCGGCGGTCCGGACCCCCTCCGCGAGCGCCGCTCCGCCGATCAGGTCCGCGGCGTAGTGCTCCGCGAGATACACCAGCGCCAGGCCTAGCGTGGCCGCATAAATCCACCCAAGGGCGCCCGCCACCGGCCCGACCTCCGAGAGCAGGTGCGCAGCCATGAGAGACGTGGCGAAATGCAGCGACGGCATGGCAGCCAGCGGATTTCCTCCGAGGACATCGTAAAGGCCATCCCAGCGTTCGCCCCAGAACTGCTGCCCGTACTCGATCATCATCCGCCGGACACGCAGCGCATCGCCGTCCTCGAGCCGACCTCTGGCCGCCGCATACCACGGCGGCGCCGTCGGGATCGCCCAGTAGAACACGGCGCCGGCGTCGAACACGCCGTACATCCGCGCCGCCGCGCTCGGGAACCGGTCCGGGGCGCGCCACCACACGTACGCGACGGTCGCGTGGGGCACGAAGAACCACATCCAGTGGCACCACACGAGCACCCGCTCGAACCGGTTGACTTTGCCCGGGGTCGAGAACGTGCGTTGCAGACGGAGCGTCGGCGGGACCCCGAGCCCAAGGAGCCGGTCGATCGCGATCGGATAATCGACGCGCACCCTCGCGGCGAGCTTGTCGGGGTGGTCGTTCGGCATCTCGTAAGCCGCCAGGTAGGCCCACATGTTGAGCAGGCAGACCCCGGCGTCGCGCGCCCGGGAGCGGGGAACCGCCACGCATAGCGCCGCCGGAGTGAGGCCGGCGCCGCCGAGGACCACCGCCGGCGGGATCTTGAGCCGTCGTCGCAGGACGGGCAGCGCCAGGCCCGTCGCGACGAGGGCCCAAGCCGTGGCTCTGATGGCCCTCCGTACGCGCAAGGGCGGCGAGTATATGGAGTGCCCGGCGGAAGCCCCGCGCGCGCTCCCCTTGTAGCACTCGCAACGACCGGTGGCGCGGGGATCAAGGCGAGGTCGGCCTAGATAGAATGCCGCAGCCTTGCGATCCGACGCCTCCGACGCCCAGCGCCGACGCCGTACGCCTCTGCTCCTAGGCGCCGCCCTCGCGTCGTCCGTCGTCGTCTCGCTGGTGCTCGCGCCGAGCGCGTTCGCGAACTTCATCACGCCCAAGACCGGCGGCTCGCCGAACGCGGACCAGATCCACTCGCTGTACCTGATCATCCTGTACGTCGCGGCCGTGGTGTTCGTCATCGTCGAGGGGGCGCTGGTCTACTCGGTCTACAGGTTCCGCGCCAAGAAGGTCCGCACCGCCGCCCAGATCCACGGCAACACGCGCCTGGAGATCGCCTGGACGATCGCCGCGGCGATCATCCTCTTGGTCCTGACCGTGGTCACGTTCATCAAGCTGCCGAGCATCCTCAACCCGCCCAACTCGAGTGCCCCGTTCCTCGAATCGTCGCTGACCCAACCCAGTCCGCCCAACGGGAAGCAGCTCACGATCTGCGTTCAGGGCCGGCAGTACATCTGGCGCTACGTGTACGGCGCCGACTGCCAGCACGACCCGTTCGCCGCGAAGTTGCCCTACTCCTACCAGGAGATGGTCGTGCCGGCGGGCACGGTGGTCGTGCTCAGCATCACGTCGATCGACGTGATTCACTCCTGGTGGGTTCCGTCGCTCGGCGGCAAGGTCGACGCCGTACCCGGTTACACCACCTACACGTGGTTCAAGGCGCCGAAGCCTGGCGCGCTGTTCCACGGCCAGTGCGCCCAGCTGTGCGGACGCCAGCACGCCTTCATGACCGCGCTCGTGCAGGTCGTGTCGCCAGCCGAATACCAGGCCTGGCTCCAGCGCCAGTCGAAGTTGATCTCAACTGCGAACTCGCAGGTCACCCAGCTGCGCTCGTACCTGACGGCCAACGGAAACCTCTAGGAGACTGCGAATGTCCGTGATAGCCGAGCCAGCCGCCAGACCGGTCACCGGCGCGCCCCGACCGGTCCCTCAGGTCCTCACGCACGACGTCGCGGGGCCGCGCACGAGCAAGCGCTGGGTCGAATGGATCGTGACCACCGACCACAAGAAGATCGGGATCATGTACCTGGTCACGACGTTCGTGTTCTTCATGCTCGGCGGCGTCGAGGCGCTGCTGATGCGGATCCAGCTGGCCGAGCCGAGCAACACGCTGCTGAGCGGCGAGCGCTACAACGAACTGCTGACGCTGCACGGGACCACGATGGTGTTCCTGTTCGTGGTGCCCGTGATGGCGGGGTTCGGCAACTACTTCGTGCCGCTGATGATCGGCGCGCGGGACATGGCGTTCCCGCGGCTGAACGCGCTCTCGTACTGGCTGCTGCTCGCCGGCGGGATCGTGTTCTACGCGACGCTCTTCTACCACCCGCCCGAGGCCGGCTGGTGGAGCTACCCGCCGCTGTCGAGCATCCAGTACTCGCCGAGCGGTGGTCAGGACGCGTGGATCTTCCTGATCCACCTGACCGGCATCTCGTCGCTGCTCGGCGCGATCAACTTCTACGCGACGATCGTGAACATGCGCGCCCCCGGGATGACCTGGGGCCGCCTGCCGTTGTTCATCTGGGCGATCCTCGTGTACGCGGTGCTGCTGATCATCGCGCTGCCGGTGGTGGCGGCGGCGGTCACGATGCTGCTGACCGACCGGCACTTCGGGACGCACTGGTTCGACCCGACCGCGCACGGATCGCCGATCCTGTGGCAGCACCTGTTCTGGTTCTTCGGCCACCCCGAGGTCTACATCATGGTCTTGCCTGGCTTCGGGATCATCTCCGAGGTCATCCCGGTGTTCTCGCGCAAGCCGATCTTCGGCTACAAGGCGATCGCCGCGTCGACGGTCGTGATCGCGTTCCTGGCCACGCTGGTGTGGGCCCACCACATGTTCGCCTCGCCGGTGCCGGTGGTCGTGCTCGGGTTCTTCATGCTGAGCTCGTTCCTGATCGGGGTCCCGACCGGGGTCAAGATCTTCAACTGGATATCGACTCTGTGGCGAGGATCGATCGTGATGTCGACCGCGCTCTATTACGCGGTCGGGATGATCGCGATCTTCACGGTCGGCGGGATCACCGGAATCTTCCTGGCCGTGTTCCCGGTCGACTGGCAGCTCAACGACACCTACTTCGTCGTCGCCCACTTCCACTACACGATCTTCGGCGGCGCGATCTTCCCGGTGCTCGCCGGGGTCTACTACTGGTTCCCGAAGATGACCGGTAGGTTGCTGAACGAGCGCCTGGGCAAGGTCTCGTTCTGGGTCGTGTTCATCGGCTTCAACGCGACGTTCCTGGTCCAGCACGCGCTCGGCCTGTCCGGCATGCCGCGCCGGATCTACACCTACCAGCCCGGTCTTGGCTGGTCGACGTACAACCTGATCTCGACGATCGGCGCATTCATCCTCGCGGTCGGGATCCTGATGACGATCGTCAACGTGGCGATGAACTACAAGACCGGTCCGCTGGCGGGGCCGGATCCGTGGAAGGGCAACACGCTCGAGTGGTTCGTCCCCTCGCCGCCGCCGGTCAACAACTTCGACGAGATCCCCCGCGTCCGGTCCGTCGAGCCGATGCGCGACATCCGGCGCCAGATCGAGCGGACGACCGGCGTGCGGCAGAAGACGGGCGGCAGCGAGCGGTTCGCCAGGGCGTAGTCTCCTAGTCGTGGACGCCTCGCCGGTAACCCAGGTCCCGTCGGCGTCGGTTGCCTCGGGCGCCCGGCAGCTGTTGGCCGACTACTTCGAGCTGACCAAGCCGAAGGTCCAGACGCTGCTGCTGTTCACGACGATCGCGACGATGGAGATCGCCGGCAACCCGCCGGTCTCGCTGATCGCCCTGACCTGCCTGGGCGGCTACCTGTCGGCAGGCGGCGCCGGCGCGGTCAACCACTACTACGACCGCGACATCGACGCCCAGATGCGCCGCACCGCCTCGCGGCCGATTCCCGCCGGGCGGATCTCGCCGCGCGCCGCGCTGATCTTCGGGTTCGTGCTCTGCGGCCTGTCGTTCGCGCTCCTGTCGCTGACCGTGAACCTGCTGGCGGCCTCGCTCGCTCTCGGTGGGTTCGTGGGCTACGTCGGCGTGTACACGATCTGGCTGAAGCGCCGCACCGCCCAGAACATCGTGATCGGCGGCGCCGCCGGGGCGGTGCCCCCGCTGGTCGGCTGGGCCGCCACGCGCGGCTCGCTGTCGTGGACCGCGGTGTACCTGTTCGCGATCGTCTTCTACTGGACCCCGCCCCACTTCTGGTCGCTCAGCCTGCTGATGAAGGACGAGTACGCCAAGGTGGGAGTGCCGATGATGCCGGTCGTCCGCGGCGAGCGCGAGACGCGGCGCCAGATCGTCCTGTACACGCTGCTGCTGTACGCGATCTCGCAGCTGCCGTTCTGCGCCGGCGAGTTCGGGGCGGCGTACCTGTTCGCCTCGATCGCGCTCGGCCTGGCCTTCATCGCCGGCGCCCTGTGGCTCTACCGCCAGGCCGACCGGCGCAGCGCCCTGCGCCTGTACCTGTTCTCGATGGCCTACCTCGCGCTGCTGTTCGGCGCGATGGTCGCCGACGTGAAGCTGTAGCCTTCCGCCGTAATGGACCGAAGGCTTGCACGCAAGAACCTCCGCTCCGGTCTGATCGCGGGCGCGCTGTGCGCCGTCATGTTCGGGATCACGTTCGTGGCGTCCGCGATCTACGTCCATCCGTGACCGACAGCGAGCATCCAACTCAGCCGCCGCCGGCCGGTGAGCAGCTGCACCTGCCCGGGCCGAGCATAAAGCCGTTCATGACCGCGATCGCGATCACGCTGATCGTGATCGGCACGACGATCAACATAATCCTCAGCATCGTCGGGCTGATCGCGCTAGTGATCCTCGTGATCCTGTGGATCGGGGACACCCGGCGCAACATCGCCGAGCTCCCCGAAGAGCACCACTGACCCCCCGCAGGCGGCTCCCGCGCAGCCCGACCCCGCGCTCACGCCTCGGTGGCGCCGGCCGTCACCTCGCTCGTCGCGCCGTCCTCGATCCAGCAGCGCATGATGTCCCGCATCGACAGGATGCCTGCCAGCTCACCGCCCTCGTACACGACCAGGTGACGGAAGCGGCCCCTGACCATCGTCGCCGCCGCCCGCTCGAGCGACCAGTCGGGGGACGCGAGCGTCAGGTTCGAGGTCACGTGGTTGGAGACGAGCTCCCGGTCGGGGTCCTCCCCGGAGCCGACCGCCTGGAGGATGTCGCGCTCGGTGATGACGCTCGGGCCCTGGGCGTCCGGGTCGAGCACCACCGCCGCCCCGACATTGCGGCGGCACATGGCCTCCGCGGCGTCCCGCAGCGTATGGCTCGGGCCGATCGTCAGGACGGTGTCGGACATCCCCTCACGTACCTGCATCACGCCTCCTGGGTAGATTGCAACAATTGCCTCAATCATAGTTCAACCCGCGGCGCCGCTGGCAGCAAATCGCGTCGGGGTTTTCAGGGCGTTCGGGCTATCCGAACGCGGCGCGGCGGCCTCGCCAGCCCGCTGGCTGACGTCCTGACGTCCTTCGTCGACCAGAACGCTTAGGATGCGAGACGGAGTGACGCCCGAGGGCCCGCAGACTCAAGACCACCGTGCGTAACCGCCCGCTCGTCCAGATGATCGTCATCGGTGTGATCGCCACGGCGATCGGCATCCCGCTTGCGCTGATCATCCCGTGGTTCCCGGCCAAGGGCTCGATCCAGGCGGGCAACATCAGGACGCTCTACGACGTCCTGCTGATCGCCACCGTGCCGATCTTCGTGCTCGTGGAGACGGTCGTGCTGTTCTCCGTCTGGAAATTCCGGATGCGGCCGGGGCAGGAGGAGATGGACGGTCCGCCGATCCACGGCAACACCCGGCTCGAGGTCGTGTGGACCGCGGTGCCGGCGATCCTGATTGTGTCGCTGTGCGCCTACGCCTACTCGGTGCTGCGCTCGAACGAGGCGAGCAAGAAGGGCGAGATGACCGTGAACGTCACCACGCGTCAGTTCGCTTTCGAGTTTTCCTATCCGATCTCGCCCGGAAAGCAGGTCGTCTCGCCGGTCCTCTACCTGCCGGAGGGCAAGCCGGTCGTGTTCAAGATCCGGTCGCTCGACGTGATCCACAGCTTCTTCGTCCCGAGCTTCTCGGAGAAGCTCGATGCAGTGCCCGGGATCGTGACCACCCTGCGGGTGACGCCCGACGCGCTCGGCACGTATCCGGTCGAGTGCACCGAGCTGTGCGGGGCCGGCCATTCCCTGATGCGGAGCAGCGCGCACGTAGTGAGCCCGACCGCGTTCGCGAGCTGGCTGAGGTCTCAGCCGATCAACGGCCCGCCGCCGGTGGGGACGCCGCCGCCGAACGTGATCCAGGCCGTCCCGGGTTACGCCGTCGTACCCGGCGCCGGGTCGTCGTCGTCCTCGAGCCCATCCACGTCCTCCTCGTCCTCGTCGTCGAGCGCCTCGAGTACGAGCGCCGCCGCCGGCAAGGCCGTGTTCACCGGCCAGGCGGGATGCAGCGGATGCCACACGCTCGCGGCGGCGGGCGCCACCGGGACGGTCGGACCGGACCTCGATGTCAGGCTGCGGACAGATTGCGCGAATCCGGCTTCCGACAAGGTCCGCGGCACGACACTTAAGCAATGCATAGAGACCGCGATCACCAAGCCCTACGCGTATCTGCCGAGCGGCTACAGCGCCGGGATCATGCCGTCGAACTTCTCCCAGCGCCTCACCCCGGACGAGATCCAGGCGCTCGTCAACTTCTTGGCGAGCGCAGCCAAATGAGCAGCGGTCCCCGCCATCCAAGGAGGTATCGTGCAGACAATGGATAGCGGTAGCCGTCGCGAGCCAGCGCGCGTACGCATCGTCCATAGGGGGAGTCATCTCGGAGAGGAGGCCGACTGATGGCAGTCACAACCGCCGCCCATGAGGCTCCCGTCGCGCGTCGCACGCGCGTCCCGCTCCCGCCTAGCCTTCGCCGGCCCGGTTGGTACCGGGCGGCGCTGTTCGAAGTGCTGGGCTTTGCCTTCGCGTTCGGTCTGACCGTCCTGATTCGCTCGCTGATGCACGAGCACCCGGTGATCGACGGCCACGCGATCACGATCGTCGCGCTGCTGGCGGTTCCGATCTTCTTCCTGTTCGGGTTCGGAACCGCCGACTACTGGCTGTACTGGGTGTCGGGGCGCCCCACCCGCCCCGAGGACCACTCCGGCCACGGCGCCCACAGCTGGCGCGACTACTTCCGGGTTAACACCGACCACAAGGTGATCGGGATCCAGTACGTGGTCACCTCGTTCTTCTTCCTGCTGGTCGGCGGCCTGCTGGCGATGCTGATCCGCGCCCAGCTGGCCAAGCCGGGCATGCAGTTCCTGACCCCCGAGCAGTACAACGGCGTGTTCTCGGTCCACGCCACGATCCTGATCTTCCTGTTCGTGATCCCGGTGTTCGCCGGCCTGGCGAACTTCGTCCTGCCGCTGATGATCGGCGCGCCGGACATGGCCTTCCCGCGCCTGAACGCGCTGTCGTACTGGATGCTGCCGCTGGCCGGGATCATGATGCTGTTCAGCTTCCTGGCCCCGGGCGGCTCATTCGCGGCGGGCTGGACCGCGTACGCGCCGCTGTCGACGACGATGCCGATCGGGCAAATGTTCTTCTCGATCGCCGTCCAGCTCGCCGGGGCTTCGTCGATCGCCACCGCGCTCAACTTCCTCGTGACGATCATCACGATGCGCGC